>Ga0307373_10004266_pt1 | contig 24222 bp, 17 predicted proteins | sample OX2MG_FD_202534 | JGI IMG/M metagenome (GOLD analysis project Ga0307373, IMG submission 202534) | Soil microbial communities from Risofladan, Vaasa, Finland - OX-2 | ecosystem: Environmental > Terrestrial > Soil > Coastal area > Acid sulfate soil | place: Finland: Risofladan, Vaasa | collected... | reverse complement strand
AGTGGAAGATGCACTGCGGCTGATCCGCGAACATGACTGGCGGGTGCTGGGCGCAGTCGGATACTGGCTGTTCGACAACCTCGCGCTGTATGCGTGCCTCGCGGCCTTTGGCGCCACCCCCGGAGTTTGGGTGGTGGCGATGGCCTACCTGGTGGGGATGCTCGCCAACTCGCTGCCGATTCCCGGGGGCTTTGTGGCGGTCGAAGGAGGGCTCGTGGGCATGCTCGTCCTGTTCGGCGTCCGCCCGGCCTCCGTCGTGGTCGCCGCGGTGCTGGTCTACCGGGCGATCTCACTGTGGATCCCCGCGGTGATCGGCTCACTGGCGTTCCTCAGCCTGCGCCAGGAGATCGGTAAGCCCGTGGCGGTGAGAGAGGCGGCTGGCGGATCTTCATGACAGGCGTTTGGCCTCTGCTGCGGCTTGCGCCGCGCGCTGGCAGGACCGTCCCGGCAGGTTCGCCATCAGGTCGCTCAGTTCGGGGTCGATCGCCCCGGAGAGGCCGGGGCAGTAGACGGGCGCCGGCAGCCTGCCGGCCGCGGAGCCGGGGGCATTGAGCGGGCGTAGTTCGAGCGCCGCCTGGTGGGAATGGGAGAAGTCATCGGAGAAGATGTCGATCGCAAGGCGCCCGCTGTAGAGCTCGATCGAGCGCCCTTCGTCGTAAACGGTGGCGGGGACCCCACGGATCACCGTATTGCGCTGTGGCCCGAGTGTGGCGTTGGAGTGCAGGCTGTAGATCACGGTGGTGACCTGTAGCGGCAACAAGCAGCTGCCGCCGGCGAAGACACCTTTGCGCTGTACGCAGTCGCCGTAATAGACGCTCTCTCCGACGCCGCTGTTGTAGCCCTGCTGGCCGTCGGAGGCGGCGAGTGGCTGGCTGGCAAAGCTGGGTCCCACCCAGTAGACCCTGAAGAACGGAAACGTCTGCGCTTCGGCGAGCGTCCCTGCGGCGATTGGACGCGGAGCGCCGGTCGCGCAGCCGCCGGCCGTGAGTACCGCGCAGAGCGCTGTCAGTGCTACTGCCGTGTGCAGCCAGATCCGCCTGCTCGTCATTATCTCCACGTGCCGATTATCGACCGTCTTGCAGCGAGAGAGCTACTTCGGAGCCGCCCGGCGGTTCTAAGGAGGGCATATCCGTTGCATCCGCGGCGGGTGGTCCGGGGTCCGGTGTGGTAGCGCACCGGACCCCGGACGCTCTTGGCGGGAGGCGTCTCGCGCTTCCGCTTGCCGCCGTGCTGGTGGCGATCTGGCTGCTGGCCGATCCGCACACCCCGGATCTCGCGGCGCAGGTCTACCGCGTCAGCCTGTTCGAGCACTCTGGGTTCGCTGTCTGGGACGAGCATTGGTACGCGGGTCATGCCCTGCCCGGCTATAGCCTGCTGTTTGCGCCGCTTGCCTCGCTGCTGGGGTTGCGGTTACTCGCGGCCCTGTCGGTGCTGGCCTCCATCGCGCTGTTCGAGCGGCTGATGCTGGGCGTATACGGCCGGCCCGCGCGCTGGGGCGCTGTTTGGTTCGCCTTTGCGGCCGCCGGCGATATTTGGATCGGGCGGCTGACGTTCGCGCTGGGCGTAACGTTTGCGATCGCCGCCGTGCTCGCGCTGCACCGCGGACACTCCCGTTGGGCTGCGCTCCTGGCGGCGCTGTGCGCGGCCGCCAGTCCCGTGGCGGGCGTCCTGCTCGCGCTCGCCGGGTTGACTCATGCGCTCGCCCGGCGCTCGCCTCGTGCTCTGGTGGTGCTCGGTGTGCCGGTGGGCGTAATCGTTGTGCCCCTGGCCCTTGTGTTTGAAGAGGGCGGCTTCGAGCCGTTCCCCACCACGTCATTCGCGGCGATTGTGCTCGTTACGCTCGCGTTTCTCTGGACGCTGCCTCAGGGACAGCGCCTGCTGCGCACCGGCGGGGTCGTCTACTTGGTGGCCTGCCTGCTGTTGCTGGCGGTGCGCACACCGATGGGCAGCAATATCGAGCGCTACGCCGTGCTGCTTGCCGGGCCGCTGCTCGTATGTGCCCTGGCCGCAAGCGGCGGGCGCCATACCCCGGCAGTGCTGGTGACGTTGCTCGGCGTTGCCGTGTTCACCGTCTGGGGTCCGGTGCGAGAGACCGTGGCGGTTGGGGGCAATGAATCGACGCGCGCCTCCTACTACGCGCCCGTCGAGGGCTTCCTCGCCCGTGTTCAGGCTCCGCCTGCCCCGCCGGTGCGGGTGGAGGTGCCGCTCACACGCAGCCACTGGGAGGCGGCGCTGCTCGCCCCTACAGTCTCGCTGGCACGCGGTTGGGAGAAGCAGCTCGACGAGCGCTTCGATCAGGTGCTGCTCAAACCCGGATTGACCGCGGCGGCTTATGAGGGCTGGCTAGAGAAGGAGGCGGTCAGCTACGTGGCGCTCCCCGACACTCCGCTTGACCCCTCGAGCGCCCAGGAGGGCCGGCTGATCCGCCGCGGCCTGTCATATCTGCAGGAGGTGTTCAAGAGCAGGCACTGGACGGTGTATGCGATGCGCAAGCCGGCACCGCTGTTGGAAGGCCCTGGGCGGCTCACCTCGCTCGGCCACGACACCTTCACCCTGCACGCCGCCGCACCGGGAAACTTTCTCGTGCGCGTGCACTACACGCGCTACTGGACCATCACCGGCGGCAGCGGCTGCGTGGGGCAAGCGCCCGGGAGCTGGACCTATGTGACGGCACGCAAGCCGGGGACGGTCTTCGTCGCTGCCCGTTTCTCGCTCGCTCGCGCTCTCGGCCTGCAGGGATCGTGCAGCCGCATCCGTGCGCCGGCGCCCGTCGCGCTGGCAGCCCCGCACCGGGTCTCATACCGCTGGCTGGTGCCCACCACGGGGGCCCCGCCGCCGGTCGCGCAGGAGAACCGGGCACGGGGCACTCGCGCCTGGCGCCTGCCTGGGCCGCCGGGCCTCGTGGGAGGCGCGGCGCGCGGCGCGGTCGCGGGCTACGTGGCGATGCAGGCGATCGCTCCCGGGCAGACGCAACGGGTGTATGTCAATGCGCCGCGCTCGCGCACGGTGAGAGTGCGTGTCTATCGCATGGGCTGGTACGGGGGGACCGGCGGGCGGCTGGTGATGCGCAGCTCTTCGCTGCACGTGGTGCGCCAGCCTCGCTGCAGGCACCGCTTCTCGACGGGCCTGACCGAGTGCGACTGGCACGCGACGCTGTCTTTTCCGATCCCCGCAGCGCTGCCCAGCGGCGTATACATCGTCAAGCTGCTCGCCGCCCGCGGAGCACAGAGCGACTGCTTGTTCATCGTGCGCTCATCGCATCCGGCGCCGCTGCTCGTGGAGATCCCGACGGCCTCCTATGAGGCGTACAACGCCTGGGGCGGCGACAGCCTCTACCCGGGTGGAACCAAGCTCACTGGCCTCACGCACAGCACCCAGGGGGTGGAGGTCTCCTATGACCGCCCCTATGACAGCCAGACCGGGGCCGGGCAGTTCTTCATCCGCGAGGTGGCGATGGTGCGTTTCCTGGAGCGCTACGGCTATCCGGCCGCCTACACCACGAGCGAGTCGATCGACAGCAAACCGGCCCAGGTGAAAGGCACAAGGGCGCTGATGGACGTGGGTCATTCCGAGTACTGGTCAGTGCGCGATGAGCAGGCGTTCTCCTCCGCCCGCGATCACGGCACCAGCCTGATCTTCATCAGCTCCGATACGATGGCCTGGCGCGTTCGCTTCGCGCCCGCCACCGCCGCGTCCAGCCAGGCGGGCGAAGCGGGCCATGTGATCGTTGCCTACAAGGAGAACGCGGCTCTTGACCCTGACCGCGCCCAGCCCTCAGGGCTGTTTGCAGAGGGTGGAGCCAACCTCGTGGGGAGTGCGTATGACGGCTGCATAACCCCACGGGTACACAAGCCCGGTCCCCCCGTGTACCGCTACTACACATGGCGTCCCGCTCCGTACCTGAGGCCCGGCTGGCTGTTCGCACACAGCGGCGTGAGCGCCACGACGAGCATTCCCGGCATCACCGGCTACGAGCTGGACCAGCGCACGCCGGCCACGCCGGGCGCAACGCGGCTGATCGGCACCGGCGCTGGTGTGCCCTGCCAGGGCGCGAATGAGCCTTCGCCGGTCCATGGCACGGTGGCGGAGACGACGCTCTATGGGGTGCGCTCGGGTGCGCTCGTGTTCGCCACCGGCTCGCTCGGCTGGGAGTACGCGCTCTCGCCCGTGCCCCAAGCCTCGCCTGACGCGCCGCGCGCGCCAGACCCGCGAGTGGTGGCTATGACCCGCAACCTGCTAGCCCGCGTGCTTGGCTGAGGCGTGTCTGGGCGCGAGCGCGTAGAGGCCTGTTTGCCCGGTCAGGTAGACGCGTTCGCCGTCGCTGATCACCGGATCGAACTTGCCCGATTCAAACTGGAATCTGAGGCGGCCGGTGGAGATGCCGAGACCGTATGTGTGGTGATTGCCGAGGTCGGCGAAGTAGACGGTCCGCCCGAGTATCGTCGGCGAGCCAGAGATGCGCCCGGGGGCGTTGAACTGCCAGCTCACCTGTCCCGAGCGTGCGTTGATCGCGTAGAAGGTGCCACTGTAGGAGCCGAGGTAAACCGTCGGGCCCAGCCCCGGCGCGTTCGTGACGGCGGGAGAGGAATAGACGTAGGCGCCCGTCTGCACTGCCCAGTCGAGCCGCCCCGAGGACGCGTCATATGCGTAAACGCGCCCGTCGGTGTTCCCGAGGAACACGCGCCCGTAGACGACCGCGGCGGTTGAGTAGAAGGTGCCGCTGCCGAGCAGCGCTCCTTCAGAGCTGCTCAGCCACAGCCGCTGGCCGGTCTGCTCGGAGACGGCCTGGACGTGGCCGGAGTAGTCGCCGAAATACAGCACGCCGCTCGAGAGCGTGGGGCTGGCCTTGACCGCCCCGGCGGCGTGATAGGTCCACAGAACGTTTCCGTTAGCCGCATTCAGGGCATAGACGGTGCCGTTCTGGGAGCCAAAGAAAAGCTTGCCGTGATCTAGCAGCGGCGAAGACTCGCTTGGGCTCGGCAAATCGCGCCACCAGCGTGTTCTGCCGGTCTTGTAGTCGATCGCGAACACTCTTCCGGGGATGCCGGGCTTGCCGGTCGAGAGGACGGTCCCGTATACGGTCTTCGCGGTCACGGCTGGCGTCGAAGCGGACAGCGCGCCGAGCGAATGCGACCAGTACGTGCGGCCGCTGTACTTGTTGATCGCTATCAGCACGCCGTCGTCGGCGAGCTGGAAGATGTGATTGCCGTAGATGACTGGTGGGAACTCGAGCAACGCGTGCTCGTTGTGAACCCATATCTTGTGAAAGGGAGGATGCAGGCGCGCGGGAGCGGGAAAGAAGCGCGTGTGGTTCTTGGTGTAGCCGTAGAGCGGCCAGGCGAAGCGGTCGGGTCCATGGGTGGGCAGCGTTGGGGTTGGCTGTGGCACGAAGCGGGCGTGCGGGTGGTAGATGCTGCCGGTGCGATCGCGTTTGTACAGGTAGGCCCCAAACGCGGCGGCGAGCAGCAGCACCAGTGCCGCCAAGCACAGGCGGACTCGGTTTGAGCTGAAGGAGGGACGTCTGATGGAGTCAGACCCTAGAGCGCTGCGCTGACGGACGGGGCGGTGGCCGCCATATGATCGTCTGCGCGATGAGCGGCTCCGCCGAAGAATCCGAGGTCTTCGCGCCGGGACTGCTCAGCGGACAGGTGGCTCTGGTGACCGGCGGGGGGACGGGCCTTGGCAAGGCTACGGCGATGGAGTTGGTCCGCTGCGGAGCGACGGTGGCGATCGCTGGGCGAAGGGTTGAGGTGCTCCGCCAAGCCGTGGAGCAGATAGGTGGGCACTCCAGCTGGATAGTGGGTGATATCCGCGAGCAACACGACGCTTCGCGGATGGTGGAAGCGGTTCTCCAGCGCCATGGGCGCCTTGACCTGCTCGTCAACAACGCTGGCGGTCAGTACTTCACGCCGGCTGAGGCGATCACGGCCAAGGGCTGGCGGGCAGTGTGGCGGCTGAACGTGGACGGCATGCTCAACATGGCCGAAGCGGCTTTCGAGCAGGCGATGCGCCCAGCAGGCAACGGGACGATCATCAACGTCACGCTCTCTCCCCATCACGGTATGCCAGGGATGGCGCATTCTGGCTCGGCAAGAGCAACCGTCGAGGCACTCACGCGCGAGCTGGCTCTGCGCTTTAGCGACGCTGGCGTCACCGTCACGGCGGTGGCGCCGGGTCCCTTCGATACGGAGGCGATGGAGAAGTACCCGCAGACCGTTCGCGCGGGCATGGCGCGGATCGTCCCGTTGCAGCGAATGGGCAGCGTGGCCGAGCACGCGTGGCTCGTCGCCCTGCTCGCCTCTCCGCTCGGGCACGTGTTCAATGGTTCGACGGTGACCATGGACGGAGCGCGCGATAACTGGGCTGGGCCATGGCCGCCCCCTGGACTCACCGACGAGGCGGGTGAGGTGCCCACCGAGGAGCGCCGGTAGAGAGAGCGGGGGACGAGGATCGAACTCGCATCATCGCCTTGGAAGGGCGAGGCTCTACCATTGAGCTACCCCCGCGCGCGAATCCAGCCCGGAGAGCGGTTCGGCAACAGAAGCCTAGTTTGCCCGAACGGCGGCTGGGTCGCCGGGGCCGTAGAATCGATAGGCCACGGGGAGTGGCGCAGTCTGGTAGCGCACCCGGCTGGGGGCCGGGCGGTCGCAGGTTCAAATCCTGTCTCCCCGATACAACAAAACACCTGGAAATGAGCACTTTCGTGCCGGAGTCAGGAGTCGTGAAAAGGGCTTCTGGGGCACAATTGGGGCACAATTTATTTTGGAACTCGCGTTTGAGCGATCCGGCGCAGCCCGCCGGGACTGACCAGATCGGGGCTTGCGCGACAATGGATCTGGGTCGGCTGTCGCGCTCATAACCCGAAGGTCGCAGGTTCGGATCCTGCCCGAGATTCGAGACCGTGACAGGCACGCGCTCTGGGGCGCGCAGCGCCGAGACGTGGAGACGCATTCGTCGCACGGTGCGGTGTTGTTGGCGCGGATGAAGGGCAGGCCTCTACCGTGGGAGCATGACTGATCTGGCGAGCGCGATCGAGGGCCTGGGCGACTACGACGCCATCGACCGATTTGTGACGTTCGCCGAGCAGCTTGACGTTGCCGCCGATCTCGTACAGGCGGACACCCTGCCGAAGGCTCGTATGGCGCTCGTCGCGGTAGACAATCTCGCCGACCTGCTGCTGCATCGACACGCCGAGCGCGTTTTCGCCGCAAGCGAACGCTCCTGGTGGCATGAGCACCGGCGGTTCACGCGCGTAGAGCGAGAGCGAATCCTCGGCGACTTTCGCAGCTTGCTCAAGATCGCCGGGCAAAGCTGGGACATGGCGTGGAAGCAGATAGATGTAGTCGTGGCTGCTGAGGACTCGCCGATCCTGCGCATTGGACGCAGCTATCGGAACGCTGTCTACCACGAAGATCGCCACAACGCCGCCTTGATTCAGCCGCTCACGATTCTGTATATGCAGGCCGTCGGTCGCGCGTTCGCCCGCTATTACCGGCCGGGAACCGCTTGGAGCACGACGATGGATCGAGTGGCTTCTCTCGGTGCGTTCGGCTACTCGCTCCCCGAGCGAGAACTTGGCGGGCGCATGTTCGAGTTTCGGGAAGCGGCCGAGACGGTCACGACCGCGATTACGGGGAGGTTCGACGTTGCGCTCGCACCCCTGCGGACCTGGCTCGCGGAGGACTTGATGACGAGAACCGTGAGATTGGTCCATATCGCGGTCGGACTCCTTGAGGACGGAATGCCCGACGAGCGATTCGAGTTTGCGTTCAACTGGGCGCTGTTCTGGCCTGCCTGTGGCGCGGACCCAAAGGCGATGCAGCTGCAAGCACGTAGAGAGGAACTGTCGCCCGCTCTTGGCCGGAGCGACGAGAACGTCGCCAGCGAACAAGAACTTCACGAGCAGGTAAATCAGGAATACATCGCGCGCTGGCGCGAGCTTAAACGAGAGTTCAAACCGCCCGTGCGTTGGCATGACATCCCGCGCATCGGAAAGCGTGCGGAAAAACTAACCTCGGCAAAGTCGATCCCATCGCTCCTACAGCGTTACGAGGCCCTTGACAGTGACGTGAACTATTTGGAGGACGGCATATCCGGTGCGATCAGTTCGTGGAACGCGCTGGTTTCCAACGCCGAAGATGAGGCGCGCGAACGAGACTGAGCGACTTAGGCTGCTTGCGGGTCATCGCCTCGGTAGGTGCCAAACAAGGCCAGGAGTTCGTTGCGCGGGCGCACCGGCAGGGCAACAGTTGAATGGAACGGCAGGTCGCTGTGGCCGTGTGCGCAGAACAGAGCCAACCCCAAACGCCGACAGGGGTCTTGTCCAAGCCGATAGCGGATGCCGGAATAGCCTGTCGCCTGTGCGGCGAGCGCCCAGCGTCGGCCTTCGGCTCGACTCAACAACGCTACGTCAGCGGGTCCGCCGCTCTCGGCAACGTCGGGCGAAGCAAAGTCGGCGAGACGCTTGCCAAACCACGGATTCAGCGGCATGGCCGACAACGCGCGCTGATTGGCGCTGATCTGTGCTTCGGGGGCAGAAACGTCCGGCGTGCGAAGGTGCTCGGCCATCCCCGAAAGCGGCTCCACGGTCACGTAGCACGTACCCAGCGCTAGCGGCAGATCGAATCGCCCTACGTTCGGCTCCGGGCGTTCGCCGTCGTCAGATGCAAAGAACCAAGGGGTGTGCTCTTTCCAATGGATACGCCACCAATGGCCCCACGACGGGTCCGGGATCGAACTAGGAAAGCCATCCGGCAATCGCTCCGGGATTGCGGCGCTATTCATCGGCTCCACACCCACAGGCTACGTTGCTAACGGGCTCCGCTAGCAGGCAAGCTCCCGCCTCCAGGCGGAAGCAGAAGCGCTCGGCTCCTTTCGCTGAGTCGAACATCTCGCAGCCCGGAAACGGAGGCTGGTCGACCAGCGATCTGGGCCGCTCATCGCAGCGGTTTTGCGTGGCGCCTCCGACGGGCCACACGTCCCCGCCGGCTCGCAGGGCCAGCGCGGCGAAGCGCCGAGCCCGAGGCCCTGGTCTCCGCCGCCCCGGCCGGTGCGGGTCCCGCGCTAGACGCCCAGCGAGGCTCGGATCTCCCCGACGAACAGAGTGGGCTGATAACCGTCCTTCCAGCGCGACGCGATGTTCATGAGGAACTCATCGATCAGGTCCTGGCTGGGCTGAGCGCCGAGCCGGTGTTCAAGGATCGCTGTCGCAATCTGCGTCTTGCCAGCAAGCGTCTCCCATTCGATGCCGTCGCCGTCGGCGGACAGGAGCCCCTCGTACGTGTCGTCAGTCTCGTCGGCGTAGGCCAGCACGTTGCCGTACGGCCCGTACGGCGTGTGGTCGTACGTGTCGACGAAGTAGTACGGCTCGCCCCAGGTCGGCTTGTAGACGTCCGCCGACGGGGCGGCCTGAACCTCTTCGATAGCCCGGAGCGCCTTGGTGTACTTCTCTCCCGTCCGCGCCATGCGGTCCCGAACGTCTTGCTTGAACGCGCGATTCGTCATTTCGTGCTCCCGATTCCCGGCCTGGACCCACGCCCCCAGCCGTGTTCGAGTAGCTGAAGGATGCTGCGCGTCCCCGCGGCGATGCCCTTGCCCTCGACGGCCGGCGCGCGTGGGGCACCTGACCTCGGGGATGCGCCTGGAACGTGGCGCCTCAAGAGCGTAGCGCGGTTCGTCTGGCACGCAAAGTGCCCGACCGCCTCTCTGACGTCGTTGGAGAGATCCGCTCGACAGCTGCGTTTTGCTGGACCGCCTGATGGAATACGTCGCGTGCCGATGATGATCGAAGCACACCCGTGGCTGGGAATCGAATGGCCCGCGGTCGAGGCGATCGCCTCCGTGCTGCTCGTTGCTGGCGTTGGCGTGACGCTCTGGGGTGTTTGGGAAACCCGCAGAGCGGCCACCGCCGACCTGGAGCTAGCGCGGCGCCAGCTCCAGGCGTCCTATCGACCGCTGCTCATTGAGGTCTTGCGCAATGGCTTGATCACCCCCGACATGGAAGCCATCGACAACCCAAATACGGCCCGGCGTCGCGTCCTCCCGTCCGTGGTCCCTCTCCATCTCCACGGCGAGGACTTGTTCGTCGACCCCCGGATCGTGTACGTCAACCCCGAAAAGGGCTACGTCAGCATTCCACTCCGTAATGTCGGCGCGGGTCTGGCGGTTGTGGACGCCGAGAGAATTGAAGTGCGGGGGCTCGACAGTCACCTAGAAGACGTAACCGTAGACCGGCCAAGAGTCCCTCCCGGCGAGACGACCCGTGTGAATATCGCGCTCTTGCTGGTTGAGGGCGAGGAGGCCAAGGTGTTCTCCGTCACGATTCCCTACGGCGACCTGGCCGGCGAGCAGAACACAGACGTGACTGTTCATCTGCGCAGATCCGAAAACCGCTGGGAGATTGACCACCTGGAGCACAGTCCCACGCGATGGGGACACGGAAAGATCGTCCATGAGGGTCAGGTTGCACGTCTCTGGCGGCGATTCCGAAGATAATCGATGGTCGAGTAGGGGCCGTCGCGCTCTCCGCTAAGACGCGAGCCTGAGCCGAACCGCGCCGTTTATCTTGGAGCCGGCCCTGACTGAGTCCGTTCCTGTGCCACCAAGACGCAAGCACTCCTGCTTTGTTGACCGAGGGGGTGCGCCGGGCTCCGACCCGGATGGGTCCTGCTTCGGTGTTTCCGCGAGTATCGCGGCAGTCGACCTTCGGGCGCGCAGGGCGAGTGCAAACGCGGTGGGCGCTCATGTGGTGCCGGTGATCGACACCATCGAGACGTCGCCGATGCAGTCGCCGCCGAAGCCGCTGTCGAACGGCAGCGATTTCGTGTTACGCTCGCGCGCATGTTCAGGGGATGGCGGTGCATCTTGATCGCTTTCGCGTCACTGATGATCGGCGTCGGCGCAGCGTCCGCACTGACGACGGTCACGGTCAAGCGCTGCGGCTACGCGGCCAAAGGCTTCTACGGCAAGGACGCGATCTATCCGTGGCACATGTCATGCGCGCGGGCCCGGACAATTCTTGCCGGCGCCATCAACCCACACGCCAAGCACATCAACCTGACCGCGGACGGGGCCGCCACCGGCGACGCCGGGCCGGTACTCATCGACGGCCGCTGGTGGGTGTGCGGCGGTCGTATGGGGTTCTACTTCTGCGGCTATCCCTATCGCCCGGCCTACGTTTCAGGGACCGGCGGCGGAACCACTTGGAAGGGCCCCTTCACAGAAGAGTCCGCCTACAACACGTGCTCGATTGGGGGCACCTGCGGTCCCCGAGATGTTGTCTATCTGCCGCACTGAGCGGCATTGCGCTGGAGATAGGTCACCGAACACCGGACAGTCCACGAACCTGGCTAGTCGCGAGGGCCCTCGCGGAGGGCTGCGTGTCGCGCCTCGTCAATGGCCGCATCCAACTGCCACAGCCTTCGGTCGGTCATTAGATGGACTCGGACCCCGGCCTCAGCGCTCGCTTGTCGGTAAACGCGGTATGTCACAACGGTGCCCCGTCGATCAGCGCAGTAAAGCTCCTCAAATGCTTGAAGGACCGTATGGGCGACGTTGTCGATGTCGTGCGTCGTCGCCTGCGCGCCGTGGATCGCAATGTCAAGCGCAAGCGGCTGGTCGAACGCGTCGGGCAGGATCCGCCATCTCGCGCGATGAGCCTCCAGCTGCTCGCGTGCGCGCTCGCGCCAGCTCAGCTCGCCAGGCTGCCTGCTGTGAAGCAGCAGCGGCGGTAGCCACATCGTGCCCGGAAGCTCATATCGCGTCCAAGGCTCAAGCGCGGGCATCCCAGCCGCCTCAAATAGCTCGTTGTCGCGAGCAGCGAGATCCGGCCCGGGCCTGTCGTCGCGGTCGGGGCGCGCACGAAGAATGAGTTTGCTCTCGAGCGCACCGATCCGTCGCTCGCGGAGGGTGCGCATGGTGCTCGCTAGCTCAGGGTGGTCGAGGCTGTAAACCCCCTCGTGGCGGGTATCTTCTCGGCGCTCCTCTAGCAAGTCGTCTAGTTCGTCGTCCCCGAAGTTGTGAGGGTCGTCGTCCTCAAAGAACGCGACCACTTCATGGTCGACATCCCCGTCCCGCTTGAGACCATCGCGCCGGGCAAACACACGGTCATAGTCGGCTATATAGAGCCGCAGCGGTATGATGACTATCTGCACCGACGCTGACCGATCAGGCTTGTGGGACGCGCGGTGGCGGTCGGGAGCAAAGCGCCGCACGAGGAGATGTCCCAGCTGTCGATCGTCGGCGTATGCGATCCCTGTGAGCGCGTCCAGGTAACGCTTGACGCTCTTAGGTGCGCTCGGCGGCTCGCGGCCACCTGCGATGTGTATGTGCATCTCCACACTGACCTCGCCACGAAACGCCCGCCGTCGCTGCTTCTGCATAGCCGCCCGAAGTTGGCCGCGCGCTTCGTCGAGCAGCTCCTCCTGGCGTCGACGCTGAACACGGTTCGCCCCGACCCTGAGCAGCTCGGGTGTCTCGACCTGCAACCTCAGAGTCCGTTGCCACGTCGCATTGGCGTCGAGGTAGTCGTTCAGGTGCGGATCACGAAATGCCACGATGCGAGGCTAGTGGTGATCTGTGCGTGGAGCGCGGCTCAGACTCCGGGGAGCGCGCCGCGCGACTGTTGTGGCCTGGATGCGAGCGCGTAATCAACGCTGCCCGCGCCCCTGTATCGGACGAGGAGGAGAAGTCGAGGTCCCTGCGCTCGTTGGCGCCCCCAAGCCTCGCCGACACGATCCAGGCCAGCCGGGCACGGCTCGCTTGACCGGCACCGAGAGGTCGCTAACGGGAGCGGATCGTTCCCCCGCTATGACCTCTGCGACCGACGCGAGAAGCTGGGCGTCGTGTATGGCCGCGAGTGGCGGTTTTTGGCTTTGGAAGGCCTTATTTGCTTCTAAGGCTTGAGTGGAGCGTGATGGATCAGCGGTGGTTGAGGTGGTCGCTAATGGGACCGCATCGCTGGTCGCTTCGCACCCGCGACGATAGGGGTTTTCTCTGGCCGCGGTGATCAGGAGGTCGTAGAAAGCCTTTGTCTGTTCTGCCTTTAGTCGTTCGTCCAGGGGTGTTCCGGGCTCGGCAATCTCAACTTCTTCGGATGTTTGTGCCGTCCCATTGCACCTTTGTGATCACTCGTCGGGGATTTACGCGAGCCTCAAGCGGCGCTTGAGTTGGGTCTTGCTTCGGTTCCATGTGTGCCTTTCTGTTCGTCGCTTCGGGGTTCAGGGGGATCTTGATCGGCAGGTAGCCCGTGCCCGAATGTCGCGTTTGGTCATTACGATTGCTGACGCACCATCCCGTGATGTCCGCGAAGGCCGTTGGAAAAATCGGGCTAGTCGAGTGCCGGAAGCGTCGTCGCCGTCCGTGGCCTCTTCTGGTGACTAGACTCGGTTCGGATGTCGGACGGCCAGCGAATCGACCCAGAGAAGGTTGGTTCACCGTTCCAGTTGTTGGCGGCGGCACTCGTGTTCATTGTTCTGCTCGACGGCAGCTTCCTTTCGGCCGCCGCCGTCATCTCTGAGCCTCGTTGGGCCAGCGGAGTCTTGGTGATCGCATCGGTCCTCAACGTGCCGGTGCTTCTGTTCGGCACGTTCGTCCTGCAGACACGTTTCCGCGATGAGCTTCTAGGCGATGAGCACTACGTGCGCCTACGCCAAGAGGTGCAATGGAGCACTCTGCAGCTCAAGCGCTCGAACGACGCTGCGGGCATTGACCTCTTGGCGGATTTCAGGTTCGAGGCGCAGCGTAATGTTGAGGCTGGCAAGGACCTTTACCTGTCGCGCTACGGCAGGGAGCTCGAGCGTGCGCTCGATGATCCACGACGCCGCGACGCGCTGGACGGCGACACGATCGCGTCCGCGTCGCTTGAGCTCGGACGCGCCTCCGCCGCTGGTGGAGACTGGGTGGTCGCAGCCAAATACTTCGAGACATCGCTAAAAGCGGATCCCGAGGCGTGGGGCAGCTGGTTTGCGCTCGCGACGGCACTCGCGAACACGCGTGGCGGCGACGACGCAAACAGGAGAGCGCTGGAGGCCATCGACGAAGCGCTCGCGCTGGCTCCTCTCCCGGTCCATGATCCAATGTTCGTGCGTATGCAGTCCTATCGCGCGGCGCTCTTGAAGCGTCTCGGCAAGACCGGCCAGGCTCTTACGCAGCTACTCGCGACGAGGGAGTACGCGGTCGAGGGAACGTACGAGGCCGATGACATCGCCTACAACCTCGCGTGTGTTTATGCGATGCGCGATGAAGGCGAGAAGGCTATGGCTGAGCTGCGACGTGCGCGGGACGATCGGTTCTTGATCGCGGCTTCTGCCCATCGGCATGACTACTTCGCCTCGCTCACGGGGAGTGCGGCGTTCGAGGCTCTGATCGGTGATGCGATGACCCGTGCCGATCATGCGTAACTCTCGCTGAGAGTTCGATTTGATCGGGGCGGTGCCCACATGAGCCACTCCGGTCGGTCCGGCTTGCAAGCTGCGCGCTGGTACCGCAAGAGGTATAGGTTGAGTAGCGATGACGGTGGTGAGCGAAGCATTGCTTTCCTCCGATTCCATCGACCCACAGGCGATTCAGCCGAGCGCCAGAGTTCGGCGGCTAGGTTCGCGCTCTTCCAAGAGTCGGAAGGACGCCACATGGCCTAGACTGGCGCGCTCAAGCGCGGGACATGAATTGGGGGCGGTATGCGGCTGAAGCAGGTGACGGTCCAGCGGTTCCGAAACGTCGTCGAGCCACAGACGATTGACGTTGAGGACGACGTGACGGTCCTCGTCGGGAAGAACGAGTCCGGCAAGACGACGATTCTCGAAGCGCTGCACCATCTGAACCCGGCCAACCGGCGCGATCTGAAGTTCGATCTCGTGACGGAGTACCCGCGGTGGCGTCTGTCGCCGGATCGCAGAAAGCAGGGAAACCTGGAGAACGTCAAGCCCATCTCCGCAGTCTTTGTGCTGGATGAGCAGGATGTCGCAGACCTTTCCGAGGCTCTGCCCGCACCACCACCGGTGGGCGCGTACTGTGATGCGTCGAAGTCGTATGCGAATGAGTTGTACCCCTCGCTCCGCGCCGATCTCCCGACGATTCTCAGAAAGGCAGCGGAGATCAGCGAGCTTCCGGGAGGGGATCTTGAGCCGCTGCTAGGTTCCGACTCGCTTGACGCGGCGATAACGCAGGCGCGTGAGACCGCAAAGGAGCTGAAGGCTGATCCCGACAAGACCCTTCAGTCCAAGGGGCTTACGGCCTTTGCCACGGCCGCCGCCAAGTACCAGTATCTCGTCGGTAAGGAGCAGATCGAGCAGGACGCCATCAACGCTGTTGCTGCGCAACTCCCTCGCTTCTTCTACTTCTCGACGTACCAAAACCTTCCCGGCGAAGCGGACCTTACCGCGCTCGCTGAGAAGGTCGCGGGGGAGGTAGTCCTCAGTTCGGAAGAGGAAACCGTCGTCGCCCTGCTCGCACACGCCAATGTGAAGCCGGGGGATTTCCTTGATGTGAACTACGACAGCCGAAAGGCTGAGCTCCAGGCAGCCAGCCTTGATCTGAGTAGCCACGCGTTCGAATACTGGACGCAAAACAAGGATCTGAAGGTGATTTTCGACACGGACAACGTCGAGGTCGGCAGGGATGGAGACGACCACCCCATCATGCATCGGCTGCTCAAGATCGAGCTTCGGGACGGCCGCCATGGCGACGTCGAGACCAACTTCGCTACCCGCTCGACGGGGTTTCGCTGGTTCTTCTCATTCTTCGCCGCGTTCAGTGCGTACCAAGAGTCCGAGGACAAGATCATCGTCCTCCTAGATGAGCCAGGTACGAGCCTCCATGGAGAAGCTCAGAAGGACTTCATTCGCTTTGTAGCGGAAGAGCTTGGGCAGACAAAGCAGACGCTCTACACGACCCACTCGCAATTCATGATCGACCCAGGCCAGTACGAGAAGCTGCGAGCCGTTCAGGACCGCGCGACTCGGGAGAAACCTGATCTTGGGGTCGTCGTAACGAAGATCAGCTTGTCGGGCGACCGAGACACCATCCTGCCCGTCGAATCAGCGCTTGGCTACTCGATGAGTCAACACCTCTTTCTCGGTGGTGGGCACCACCTGCTCGTTGAGGGCAGCAGCGACTTCATCTACATACAGCGATTCACGGAACAATTCTTGTCCAGTGGAAAGACGGGGCTAGACCCTCGGCTCGCAATGCTGCCGGTTGGCGGCGTGACGAACATGCCAGCGTTCGTCGCCCTTCTCGGCAGGAGGTTGGATGTGTCTGCCCTCGTAGATGGCAGCAAATCAGGCAACCGCTTTGGCCGGATCAAATCCGCCGCCGAGGCAAACGACGTGCCCCTGAGCGCCCTCGTTGCCGTAGACGATGTGGGTGATCCCGATATGCCAAAGGGATCGGACATTGAGGATCTGTTCGCGCTGGCGGATTATCTGAGGCTCTACAACTGGGCATTCGGCAAGAGCTTGAAGGAGGCTGATCTTCCTGCCACGACCCAGCCCATCGTCTCGCGTGTCACTGAGGTAGAGGGCGACTTCGATCATGCGCTTCCAGCGCATGCGCTGACCGAGAACCGGGTTGAGTTTTTCGAGAGCGTTGACAGCAAGACCATGGCGCGCTTCGAAGCGCTCGTTGCCTTGCTGAACGCAACGCTTACCTAGGCTTCCGGCTCCGTACCAGCGTTGGACTACGAATCGTCCGAGCTTGCCGCGCCACTCGCCGAGTTGCTGGACGTCGGCGTGACCCGTGTGCCGGAGTTGATCCTCGGGGCGCTACTGGCGGCTCGCGGGCAACCAGGACGCCGCGCTAACCGTGCTCGAGGAGTGGCTAATCGGAACCGACGAGCAGCAGGTGGACACGGCACTGATGTTGATGGCGAACATGCCGTGGAAGGTAACACTCACGCACCCGCAGTTCGTAGAGTCGACGCTTAACGCCGCGCACGCACGAGGCTCTGACAGTCTGGCCAAGGTCGCAGGCGCACTACTGTCCGTCGCCACCGTCTATGGCGACCAGAGCCGCACTTTGGGGGAGCCGCCACCGCGGCAGGTCAGGCTACGCGACGACGGATCAGCACGAGCACAAGATTTCGCCCCCGGCAGCTCGACACGCCAGTTCTATGAGAACGTCGTCGAGAGAGCTGAGGCTCGGCTGCGAGAAGCCAAGCTGCAGGACGAAGAGTACCCGGAGGAGCACGGCGCCTAGCAGTGCTGTCACGAGAGGGTCGCTGCATCGACTTCAACGCTGCTGACGTCTTCGTTGTGATTTGCGTATGGCTGGGGATCTCGCGGCAGAGGCGCCGCGCGCAGGATTGAGCGGGGGAGCGTTAGAGTGCGCTCCAGAGGGGAGTCGCGAAGCGACTGGGGCGCGATTCTGCGGCGTAGCCGCGTTTGTGCCTGCGCGCGCTATTCGATGCCGAATCCCAGAAAATGCCGCGCGCGGCATTTCGCCGGGTATGCCGTGTAGCTGGATATGCCGCGTTGAGTGGCGGGTTGATGGGAAAGCCTTGTTGGGAGGGGGTCGCGGGGCGATCGAACGCGGCATATCAGAGTGCCTTCAGCTGGGCTATGAGGCGATCGGGTGGCTGGTAGCGGCATGCTGGGCTTTGGCCATTGGGCGCCATCCGGTCGAGAGCTTGCTGCTTGATCGTGAGGTCGGCGTGCAGGTAGGTCTGCACGGACTGCAGTCGCTCGTGCCCGAGCCACATGGCGATCACCGCGACATCGACGCCGTGGTGCAGCAACTGCATAGCGCAGCTGTGACGCAACGTGTGTGGTGTCACGTGCTTGGCGGCCAAGGACGGGCAACGGTGCGAGGCGTTCGCCGTGTGCTTGGCCACCAAGCGCTGCACGGCATCGGAGCTGAGATGCCCGCCCAGGCGCGAGGGGAAGAGTGGCTCTTGCTGGGTGCCGTCTCGCTCACGCAGCCAGGCGTGCAGCACACGCACGGCGTCGGAGCCCAGCGGGGTCTCGCGGCGCTTTCGTCCCTTGCCCAGGCACGTCACTTGAGCTGGGCGCGCGAGCTTCACATCGCCGCAGCGCAGGCCGGTGAGCTCGGAGAGGCGTAGTCCTGTTTGAACTGCCACGAGCAGCAGGCAGTAGTCGCGCCGTCCTTCCCGGCTGCCGTGGTCGGGGGCGGCGAGCAGCGCCTCGATCTCGGCGTCGTTGAGAAACGATATGAGCGTGCTCTCGCATCTCTTGATCGGGATCGCGAGCACGCGGCCAATCAATGCGGCGTGCTCGGGATGCCGATAGGCCGCGAAACGGTAGAAGGAGCGGATCGCTGTGAGCCTGGCGTTGCGTGTGGCGACGCTGTTGGCACGCTGCACCTCGAGGTGCTCCAGGAAGCCGCCGATCAGCTCGGCGTCGAGGTCTGCGATGTCGAGTTCCTGCGGAGTCTTGCCCGTGCACGCCTGGGCATAGTGCAGTAGCAGACAGAAGGCGTCCCGGTATGTCTGCAGCGTGCGTCTGCTCGCCTGGCGCTGCCTGGCGAGGCGTGTCATGAAGAACGCCTCGAGTGTCGGTGCGAGCGCGCTCATGGCGTTGCCTCCTGGCTGTTCTCAAGGCGCCGTGCCGCGAGCGCGAGCAGCTCGGGCGTGGCGGTCAGATACCAGTAGGTATCCGCCGGATGGCGATGACCGAGATATGTGGAGAGCCTCGGCAGCTGCGCAGCGACGTCGGTACCGCAGCGATACCAGCCAAGCAGACAGCGCAGGGCAAAGGAATGCCTGAAGTCGCAAAGCCGTGGCGAGCCTCGTCCTGGCCCCGGCGGCGCCTGGAGGCCAGCACTGCGGCGCAGCTTCGAGAACGTGTCGTTGAGGGTTTTGTGTGCGATCGCGGTGCCGGCGGCGGAGAGGAAGAACGCCCCGTCGGCCGGTCTCGGGTAGATCTCGTCACGCAGCTCGCTGTAGCTGGCAAGCGCCTGTACCGCGCTGTGGTGCAGGGGCAGCTCCCGCGAGACGCTCTTGCTCTTGTTGACGCGCAAAACGCCGGCCTTTAGGTCAACGTCGGAGCGCTGAAGGCGCAAGGTCTCACCTGGTCGCATGCCCGTGACCGCGAGCAGGCCGATGAGGGTTTCATAGGAGGCGCCACGCAACGGTGGTGAAAGCTGGCGAGCCCGCTCCATGAGCGCGCTTACCTCCTGCTCGGTGTAGAGATGGGGCGTGGCGCGCTGGCTGCGCTCTGCCAGCAATCCGCGGGGCGGCACCTCGCAGTCGGGATCCAGGGCGTTCAGATAGACGGCGAAGCGACGCGCGTATCCGAGCCGCTTGCCATGCCAGTAGGGGTCTGCCCCTGCGGGCTTTGTTGCCCATGCCAGGGCTACCTCGGTCGTGACTGTCTCCAGTCCGCGCGCCTCAAGCTCGGCCACGAAGTCCAACAGCAGTTGGTCGATGCGATAGAGCTTGAAGCCCAGCGAGCGGCGTAGGGCCAGGTAATCCTCGACGGCGCTGATAAGGGCGCTCATGCCGATACCCCCGGCCATGGCAGTGTCAGCGAGCGCAGCGACCGGTGGTCGACCTTCGCGTATGTGGTAGTCGTCTGTAGCCAGCGGTGACGCAACAGCTGCGCGACCTCGGTGAGCGATCCACCGGCGCGCAGCGTCTCGGTCGCCACCGTGTGACGCAGGCGATGCGGTGAGACGCGGGGCAGCCCCGCACGGTCGCAGCAGTAATAGACGATCGCCTTGATAGCGTCCCTCGACAGAGGCGCATGAGGCGCGTCAAGGGCAAGAAAGACAGCCCGCTCGGTGCTTGCCGGGCGACCATGAAGCAAGTAAGCCACGATCGCATCACCGACCTCCGGCGGCAGCGGCATGCGCTCTCTGCGCCTGCCCTTGCCCATGATCGCGATCTCGCCCGCCTCCCAGTCGAGGTCCCCGAGGCTCAGCGTGGCCACCTCCCCGGAGCGCAGGCCCAGACGCGCGAGCAGCCTCAAGACCGCGAGGTCGCGGCGACCAGCGACGGTGGCGGGGTCACAGCTCCCAAGCAGCGCCGTGAGCACCTCGGGGTGCAGGTAGCGCGGGATCGACTCCCGCCGGCGATCCGCCACGGACGGCACCGCCTGCGCCAGCGGCCGCTCGGTCAGGCCAGTCGCGTAGAGGAAGCGCAGAAAGGAGCGAAGCGCGCACACCATCGTCTTGGTCCGTGCACCGCCGCCACAAGCCGCCTCTCGGCGCACCAACGCAATGATGCCCGCAGCGTCGAGCTCTCCCACCCGGACCTCGCCGTCTGGCCACCAAGCGAGGGTGAGCCGACGCACATGCCGCAGGTAGAGCTCGATCGAGCCGGCGCTCAGCCCCCGCTCGCGCTCCAGATAGCGACGGTAGCGCCCGATCAACTCCTCCGCAGGACTCTGCGCCTCCACCGGTGCCGAGTCCGCGCGCACAACGCTGATCATCACGAGATAGCGACGCAGTGGCGCAAGTGAACGTGGCGTCGTCAGCCAGCCATAGCGGCGACGGCGCTCATCGAAGAACTCCTCGCCCACCGCACCCAACGCGTCCGGCGCGAGGCCACGCTCGCCCATCCAACGGCTCACATGCGAGAAGAACGCCAGGCGCAGGCCGATCGATTTCGGCGTATACCCCTCAGCACTCAAAAAGCCCCGGAACCCATCCCTGAACGGCTCCAGCGGCCCAGCCCCATCCACTCGGTGTCTCGTCTGACTCATTGCTGCTCTCCTTTCTCGAGGTTCAAGAGAGCAGCATCATCCGCCCGTTATGCCGCATCAACGTCCAACCACACGCCCCACCAACCCGGTTTCACCCACTCAACGCGGCATATCCAGCTACACGGCATACCCGCGGTCGTTGTCGCGGTCGGGGTCGATGCCTCGCTCCCAGGACTCCTGGCGCTCGCGGGCGTCCTGGATGGCCTGCTCGATGTAGGGGTCCCGGCTGCCCTCCTCGACTTGCTCGATCGCGGGTTCATCGCGCTCGACGTCGGCTGACTCGTGGTGGGAGTCGCGTGCTGGCTCGTGGCCGTCGTCGTGGTCACGAGCTTCCCGGATGGCTTGCTCGATGTACGGGTCGCGGCCGCCCTCCTCACTCGGCTCGAGGGCGGGCTCATCGCGCTCGACATGGGCCGGCTGGTGCTCGGGCTCGCGTTCTGGCTCCTGGTCCTGCTGGCGCTCGCGGGTTTCCTGGATGGCTTGCTCGATGTAGGGGTCGCGGTCTGGGCCGGTGTCAGCTGACGGCTCGACGGCCTGGGCTGAGCGGTCCGTGGCCAGTTGTGCAGCTTCGCGCTCGGGATCTGCGGCGAGGTCGATGTTGGGCTCGATCAGGTCGAGGTCGGCCGGGTCAAGCGCGTCCCGCTCGGGCTCGATGCCGTTACCCGTCTCGAGGTTCTTCACAGCGGCTTCGCGCTCCTTCGTCAGTTGCTCCTCTCGTTCGATCCGCTCCTTCTGTTTTGCGAACCAGATCTTGTCGAGGTGGAGCTGTCGTTTCTGCTCCTTCTCGTGGTCGTCTTCGGCGAGCAGCTTTTTTGCCTCGGGGCCTTGATAGCGCTTGGCGACCTCGCCCAGGAACTCGTCATGGGAGGCGCCTTGATTGCGCATGATCGCCTCGAGCCATTGGATCGCATCTTGTTCCTGGGTGTATATGGAGACGTCGCTAGTGGGATCGATGGTGATGCGTTCCCTAGCGGTCTGTGGCACGGGCCGCCCCGGGGAGGGCGAGGGGGTCTCAGCCGAGTGCTGGACGGTCGGCTCGGGGGTTTGGTCCGGGGGCTCGTGTTGCTGTGAAGACGCGGCGGAGCGCTCGGGCTCGGCGGGGTCGACGGTCTGCTCGGGCGTGGCTTGTGTAGTGGGGTCGATCTGTGCGGGTTGCTGCCTGCTCGGCTCGGGCGTGGGTTGTGTGGTCGGGTCGATCTGCGCGGGTTGCTCTGCTGTCCGGTCGGGCTCTGCGGTCCGCTCGGGCTCGGCGGTCGGCTCCGCGACGTCTTTGGTGATGCTGGCTTCTTGTGCGCGGCTGCGTGCCATGCGTTCTCCTAGTCGTTCGATTGCTCCTGTGTCCATTCCCTGCTCGCCGAGGTCCTCGCGGCTGATGTACAGGTCGGTGCGCTCGCGGGCGCGGCTGAGGGAGACGTACATGTGCTCCTTGTCGGTCTGCCAGCCGCCGGCGAGGATCCCGGAGGTCTCGGAGGTGAGTCCCTGCCCCTTGCGGATGTGCACGGCGTAGGCGAGCGAGATGTCCGAGAACTTCTCGGTGTCGACCTCGACCTTCCGTGGTGGGCGCTCGCGGGTCTGGATCGTCACCTTGTTCTCGTTGGGGTTGGCGTGGATGACGGTGCCGGTGATCCCGTTCTCGACGCGTTTGAAACGTTTGATCTTGAATTTGTCGGTGAAGATCACCTCGTCGCCAGCTGCCAGCCCGTAGGGCTTGCCGGGCAGCGCGACGCGGTCTGAGCCAAGCTCGCCCGCCTGCGCTCGACGGTCCTGGGCGAGGGCGTTCATCTCGTCGCGCTCTTCGTTTGAGGAGTCGGTGATCATCACGGTCTGATCCGGTGGCAGGCCCTGGCGGTTCTGATCCCAGCTGTCGACCATTGCCTGGGTCGCCTCGGCGCGGGTGTCGTAGACGTGCAGGCGATCATGGGCGCGGTAGCGCGCGAGCGCCAATCCGGGTTCGCCTTCTCTGACCTCAGACCAGGCTTCGCGCTCCCACTCGTGGTGAGCGCGGTGCACCTCGGTGAGCTCTGCGGTGGGGACCTTGCCTTCCAGCTCCTTGAACAGGCCACCCGGTCCGATCGAGGACAGTTGCGCGGCGTCGCCGGCGAGGATGAGCTTGACGCCGTGTTGCTCGGCGAGCCTGACGAGCTTGGATAGTCGCTCGCTGTCGAGCATCCCCGCCTCGTCGAGGACGATCACGGTGTTGGGGTCGAGGTCGAGGTGCCCGTGTTCGAATCTGGTGATCAGGGAGTCGGCGGTGACGCCTTGGTCGGACTTGGTGTCGGCCTGCAGGCGCATCGCGGTCGCGCCCGGGACGGCGCTGCCGATCACTTCGTAGCCTTCTTTCTGCCAAGCATCCGTGGCGGCTGAGAGCACCACTCCCTTTCCCGTCCCGGCCTGACCGATGAGGATCACGACGCCGCCGGGTCCGGTGATCGTCTGAAGCGCTTCGCGTTGCTCGGAGGAGAGAGAGCCCTTCAGCTCACGGTCCTTGTGCAAGCGTGCCTGCTCGAGGACTCGATCGGTGACGGGCGCGACCGTCGCCGCAGCTCGCTCCTGAGCACTCCTGATCGTGGTCTGCTCGATCTCGCGCAGACGCTTGGTCGTGTAGGTGCCGTCCTCTAGGCGGAGCAGCTCGCCGGAGCGCTCCAACTCGACGATCAGCCGGTCTGCCTCGTCGGGTCGGCAGACGCCGGCGGACAGCTCGTAGGCCTTGGCTCGCAGTTCGGCCGCGGTGATCATTGATCGTTCGCTGGTGACGGCGACGAGCAGCTCCTCGGCGAGGTCGACATTCCGGTCGTTGTGGAGTCCCCAGTCGTGGAAGGCTTCCTCGGAGCGTTTCGCGGACTGGTTGTGCTCCTCGCCGAGCGCACGCCACGCGGCGTTGACCTCCTCGGGCGAAGCGGCGGTCTTCGACCCCCTGGTGGAGAGGGTGATTGAGTCGAGCTCTCCGGGTCCGGGCTCGCGACCGTATCTCTGCCGGAAGAGATTGGCGGCGCGGTGGACTTCCTGGGTGCGAGTCGACCAGCGCTCGGACAGCTCCTTGCTCACGCCGCGGACGCCGAAGTAGCGCTCGCCGTTGCCCTGGCGCCGTTCGATGCCGACCCCGAGCTCCTGCAAGTTCGCGGCCAGCTGGCTGCGGTACCAGGCGCCGTTCTCGCGGGCGGCCTTCATGATCTGTCTGGATTCGACGGCGGCGATTGTGCCGTCCTGTCGTTCGGCGGCGAGGATCACGATGTGGGAGTGCAGTTGCGGGTCGGGGATCCCATCAGCGTCCTGGTCCTTCCCGAGGCGGCTGGTCGTGTGCACAACCTCCGTGGCGAGCAGGCCTTTGGCCGTCTCGAAGCGGGTGACTCGACCGCTTTTGCGTCGCACCACAGCAACCTCCCTCTCGATGCGCTCCAGCGTGCTCTTGACCGCCTTGCGGTGGGCGACCTCGATCTGGGCGCGGCGGTAGGGGTCGGTCGTCGCCCACAGCGCTGAGACTTCCTTCGGCGGCGCGTAGCTGAGGTCGATCCCAGCGACCCTGGTCCCGTTGGATCCGGCCGGCCGGATCGGCTGCTCGGTGACG
>Ga0307373_10004264_pt1 | contig 24229 bp, 18 predicted proteins | sample OX2MG_FD_202534 | JGI IMG/M metagenome (GOLD analysis project Ga0307373, IMG submission 202534) | Soil microbial communities from Risofladan, Vaasa, Finland - OX-2 | ecosystem: Environmental > Terrestrial > Soil > Coastal area > Acid sulfate soil | place: Finland: Risofladan, Vaasa | collected... | reverse complement strand
CCGTGGTTGATTTTTCCAGCCATGATCGCCGCCATCGACGCATCCTCGGAGTCGAACACCCGCGCCGGCCCGGTAATGCTGTGCTTCTTCAGGCCGGTGATCTTGGCCACGCAACCCTCGGTGGCCAGATTGCCCTTGAGAATGGCCAGATGGCCCTGCTTGTACAGCGGCTTGTCGAACGGGCGAATCACTTCCTGCCCCGTCGGCGGCGCGTCCGGTACAGCCTTCAAATTCTCAGCCAAGGTCTTGCCGGTCAGCGTCATGCAGTCGCCGTGCAGCAGGCCGTTGACCAGCAACATCTTCATCACCTGCGGAATACCGCCGGCCTTGTGCAGATCGACAGCGACGAAGCGGCCCGATGGCTTCATCTCGCACAGCACCGGCACTTTCCTGCGAATATTCTCGAAATCCTCGATCACCAGCGGCACCTCGGCGGCGCTGGCGATGGCCATCAGATGCAGCACCGCGTTGGTCGAGCCACCGATCGCCATTACTACCGCGATGGCATTCTCCAGCGCCTTGCGGGTGACGATGTCGCGCGGCTTCAGATCGGCCTTGATCGCCGCCACCAGCGTGGCGGCCGCGGCCGCCACCGAGTCGGCCTTCTCCGCATCCGGATTAGCCATGGTCGACGACGACGGCAGCGACATCCCCATCGCCTCGATCGCGCTGGACATGGTGTTGGCCGTGTACATACCGCCGCAGGCGCCGAAGCTGGGGCAGGCGTTACGCTCAATGCCGTCGTAGTCTTCCTTCGACATCTTACCGGCGCTGTACGCCCCCACCGCCTCGAACGGCGAGACGATAGTCAGCGGCACACCTTTCCACACTCCGGGCTTGATGGTGCCGCCGTAACAGAACACGGCAGGAATGTTCATGCGCAACATCGCCATCAGCGAGCCCGGCATGTTCTTGTCGCAGCCGCCGAGTGCCAATACGCCATCCATGGACTGCGACTGGGTCGCCGTCTCGATCGCATCTGCAATCACCTCACGCGACACCAACGAGTACTTCATGCCCTCGGTGCCCATGGCGATGCCGTCGGTGACGGTGGGAAAGCCGAAGGTCTGCGGCATCGCCCCCTCCGCCCTCAACGCCGCCTCCGCGCGCGCGGCCAGCGGACCCAGTCCGGCGTTGCAGGGATTCATCGTCGAGTGGCCGCTGGCGATGCCGACGATCGGCTTGTCGAAATCGTCATCGGTAAAGCCGACCGCGCGCAACATGGCGCGGTTGGGCGAGCGGGAGATGCCGGCGGTGATGGTTTTGGAGCGGCGGTTGAGGGGTTCAGTCATGAGGTCTGTGCTCTTGTTTTCAGGTAAATGTGCTTCAATTCAAAGATCGGCAAAAAGCGCTCGCCACCGGCAGAAGCATCCCAATGCCACCAGCCATTGCACACAGCCGACAAATCTTTCAGCGCCTGCCGCCAGCGTGCCCAATCGGCCAGTCCGGATCATCCGCCGCGTCGGCGTCGATTGCCCTCCACAGGTGGTATTCCAGATCATGCAACCAAGCGGCGCAGTATAAATCCTCGCTCAGATCACGCATCAGCAGACGCAGCAACTCAGCTGCGGTTGCCGGACTAACGGCGGGTCGTATGCGGTTCACGCCAGACGCAGCATGTTGAAATGGGGTGCTGCTTCAGCAAATCACAGTGAGGATTCAGATGCTTGCACCATGAACGCATTATTAGGGCATAACGTCTGCATTTATTCCCAGAGAACGCCATGCGCGCAAGCCCTGCCTTATCCGATCAACGCCACGCCATCGATTATCTGCAGGCGGCCCGGAAGCTCCATACGCAGTCCGAAATTGCGGCGATGTTGGGGTCAACATTCGCACCGTCAGGCGATGGGAAGTGCGTCAGTGTGATTCACCAGAGTCCGCTATCTGGCGGACACGTCGGTCCTTCTCGATTTTTTCGGTCACCGAGTCAAGCCGCAGAGCGATTTGCTGGAATCGGCGCTGCGCGCACGGCAGCTCGTCGGCATCTGCGGCCTGGTGCTGCAGGAATCCTTGCAGGGCGCTCGTGATGCCGCTGGCTTTGAAGCGATGCGCGCACGTTTGATCCGCCTGCCCATGTTTGAGGCGTCCGACATCTACAACAGCAGCGTGGCTGCCGCACTGACTTATGCCAGGCTACGCTGGCAAGGAATCACCGTGCGTTCCACCGTCGACTGCCTGATCGCCCAGATCGCGATCGAACACAAACTCACACTGCTGCACGACGACGTCGACTTCGTAAAAATAGCCACGATCGAACCACGGTTGAAGCTGGTTTGAAATAGCAACGAAAACGACCTCCGAAGAGGCCGTCTGTATCGGTAGCTTTATATAGCTTTGTTGCCGATAGTCCCCACCATCGGAAAAACTGATACGGTTCACAGAATATAAGAACTGGAATGGGGGCGCAAATGGCTTACCGGCTTGCGCTGGATGTCGGCACGGCATCCTGTGGTCTGGTTGTATGGGAGCTTGACGAGGCGGGTCAGCCGTCCAAGCTGGCTTACGATTCTCTGGACATCTGGTCCGAACCGCTACAACCGGCAAAATCCGGTGGTGTAGGCGAGCCGAAAAAGGCCGCGCGCCGCGCGGCTCGCATGATGCGTCGTGGCATCTACCGTCGTGCGCGGAAGCTGCGCCATATCGCACATCTGGGCTCGCTATTGAATCTTCAAACTCCAGACCCGTCCCCTTTAGGCACAAAGGAACGCATAAGGAACGGGGGTCGCGCAGGGCAGGACGTCTATCGTCTGCGAGCCAGAGCGGCGATTGAACAGATCGAACTAGACGAGTTGCTCCGCGTACTCCTGCATCTTGCGAAAAACCGCGGGCCATCAGGCGATTGGGTTTATGCGGAACCTGATAAGCCCCCATCGAAGGGAAAGCGAAGCGTCAGGGCCTCTGCCGTTACATCAACAGATGCGTCAGTCACGGCCGATACCGATAAGAATGTCGCCGAAGACAAAAGGGGTGTTATCGCCGGCGTGCGCAAGCTGGAAGGTTTGATGGCCGAAGCCACCGCCGCGCTGGGCAAAGATGCAATCACTCTCGGCCAATATCTCGACTATCGACGTAAGAGGAGCGAAAGCGTCATTCTCGGTAAACCCGACGTCGGGCTGTATCCAAGCCGTCGCATGGTCGAGCAGGAATTCGATCAAATCTGGCAGACACAGGCAGAGTTTCATACAGCGCTGCGTAGTCCAGATGTCCGCCAGAAATTCTTTCACGCAATTTTTGACCAGCGTCCGCTGAAATCGCCTGCGCCCATGGTCGGCCGCTGTCCATTGGAACCCACGCTGCCACGTGCACCGGCAGCGCAGATGGCCGCTCAATCCTTCCGTATCGAAAAGCAGATTGCCGATCTGCGCTGGGGCATAGGCCGAGATAAGCAAGCGCTCAGCCCGGAGCAGAAAGGCTTACTACGCAAACTGCTTAACGACGCCAATCAGCTCACACAAAAGGGTGAACTCAGCTTTCAGAAAACCCTCCCCGCGCTGGATGCCAGCGGCTTTCCAGGTCCACAAGGGTGTGACCTGAACATGAACCGATCCAGCCGTGAGAGCCTGAAAGGCAATACAACGCTGGCTGCTTTCAGAAAGCTGGGTCTCGAAGAGGAATGGCAGACACTCGATGAGAAGACACAGATTCAGGCGATCAACTTCCTGGCCGATCTCGGCTCTCCGGATGCGTTGGACAGCGACGCTTGGCATCTGAACTTCGAGACCACACAGGTCGATCCCGAAACCAAGCGCTGCAAGAAACGCAAGTTCACACCAGCGTTGGTGTCGTTCATCAATCAAATGAGGCAACTCGGCTCGAAAAAGTTTGGGCGCTTATCCACCATGGGCTTCGACAACAAACGCATGGGCTACTCCATCAAGGCATTGAAGAATCTCGCCACACTGATGCAGGAAGGTTGGGATGAGCATGCCGCAGTGGATCAGGCGTATCCGGAACACCACCAGGCTCAAGCGTTATCTGAAACTCTGCCGCTGCCGGACGAGACCGGCAACACCGTCGTCGATGTCGCGCTGCGCCAGGTCTATCGCGCGGTACGGCGGACGATGCAAGCGATGGGCGGCCAGCCAGCGCAGGTGATTGTGGAGCTTTCGCGTGATATGGCTTTGGGGCTGAAGCAGCGCGGTGAAATCGAAACCCGGATCAACGTCAACAACAAGGCCCGCAAGGCTGCCTCGGACGCCTTGGTCGGTGAGGGGCAGCAAGCGACTGACCGCAACATCCATCGCTACCTGTTGTGGGAAAGCCAGTCGCATTACTGCCCGTATTGCGCGGATCGCATCTCACTCGGCGATGCCTTGAGTTCCGTCACCCAACGCGAGCATATCCTGCCGCGTTCCCTCACCCGTGTCGGCGGTAAGCGCAGCCAACTCGTGCTGGCGCATCAAGTGTGCAATCAGCAAAAAGACAATCACACGCCATGGCAGGCCTTCGGCGACGACGAGAGCCGCTGGCGGATCATCGAGGATCGCGCAGCCATACTCGAAAAGAACAAGCAGTGGAGTAAGGCCAAGTTGCTGCTGCTCAAGGATTGGGACGAGGAAGTGCTGGACAACGAAGCGATCAAAGGCTTCACGGACCGGCAGTTCCACGAAAGCTCCTGGATCGCCAAGCTCACCGCTCTGTGGTTACGCAGGGTCTGCAGCGACGTCGCTGTTTCCCGCGGGCAGATGACGGCGTATCTGCGGCGCATCTGGAAGCTGGATACGGTCATTCCGGAAGTACGCAACTCAACAGGACTCCCCGTGTTAGATCGAGACGGCCAGCCCATCTCTACAGAAGAATTCGAGCGGCACAAATCCTGGTGGGAAGGACACGACGAGCGCGCCGGCGGTGTCTCGACCGAGCGCAAACCGGACAAGCGCATCGATCATCGCCATCATCTAGTCGATGCGCTGGTGATCTCACTGACCGACCGCAAGTTGTTCAAGAAAATGGCGGACAACTACAAAGTGGAAAGCGAGAAAGCCAGGCGGGGTGTCCCGGCAAAGCTCACGCGCCACGTCGATCCACCGTTTGCTGTCCTGCGTGACCTGGCAGTAAACATTGTCACCAACGCGGAAATTCGTCACAAAATGGATCGGCATCCCGACGGCCAGCTTTTCGATGAACACGCCTATGGCATCAGTCGAGAGCCGAACGACGAGGGCAAACATCTGCTCGCAATCAGCAAACCGTTGACGGCTCTGATCGATAACAAAGGCAATGCAAATAAAACTCGTCGCGCACTTGAAAAAATCGAAAGCGTAGAAACGCGAGCTTCCGTGCTTCGGGCCTTCGATCAACGCGTGGCCGCCGGCAAAAGCATCAAACAAATCTTCGACGATCCCATATTGCATCCGCAGTTCAGCACTCCGATTCGACGTGTGCGTGTGCTGAGCAATTCGGAAGAGACTGCAGCGACGGTCACACACACAAATCGCCTCGGCGAAGTGCTGTCAAAACGCTACCCGCATGCTGGCAACGCCTATCTTGAAATTTGTGTCGAAGACATAAAGCTGGTCGGCAAACCTCGACTCGTGGCAGTTCAGGAAGCGATGAAGGAAAAAGGATTGCACCCTCCATTTGGCGTTACACGGTTTTGGAAGGGGGATACGGTGTGCTATGGAGGCAAGCATTACTTGATTGGAATGATCACCGCTTACAACGATGGCCGACTGTGCCTGGTTCCGGTCACCGAGACTTGTACCTTTGGTGAACTCAAGAAGCGTGGACTTACGCTGCGAACCGTCAGTGGCAATGCACTAGCGCAAGTCACGGTAATAAATGTCTGAACACCGCATCCTACTGATAGAGAGCCCCGCCCGATTATCGGTAAATCTCGGCCGCATTCGCATCGAGCGTGAAGAGCAGAAAGATCTCTTCGTGTTGCCGACCGATATCGCGGTATTGCTGCTGCACCACCACACTATCGAAATCACCGCGCAGGTGCTGCGCGTCCTGACCGATAGTCGATCGATCATGCTGATCACGGATGAACGACATCATCCCAGCGGCTGGCTAACGCCGATGTATGGTTTGCCGCAAGCGAGCTTACGACTGCAACAGCAGCTTGCCGCGACGCCGGAAAGCCGCGCGAGGTTGTGGCAAGCCGTGGTGCGATCCCGTATCAAGACGGAGGCGTTGAACCTGCGTCATCTGGGAATCAACGGCGCTTTGCGGCTGGAGCGGCTGGCGAAAGAAGTCGAACCCGGCGACCGTGCACATACCGAAGGCCAAGCGGCCAGACACTACTGGGGATGTCTGTTCGGTGCCGACTTCAAGCGCAGTAAGCAAGGCGCCAAAGATACACGCAACATTTCTCTGAATTACGGCTACGCCGTGCTGCGAGCGATGGTGGCGCGCGAGCTGGCGACTGCGAGTCTCGTTCCAATGCTTGGGATGGGACATTTCAGCCGCGAAAATCCTTTTAACCTAGCCGACGATCTGATGGAGCCGTACCGCTTTCTCGTCGAACGTCACGTTTGCGAAAAGCACGAAGCATTGAGTGAATTCGACACACAAGCGCGAATGCTGATCCTCGGCTTCGTCAAGCAGTCCGTCCGTTTGGGCAATATGGACTTCCGCCTCCCCGCCGCACTGCGCGAAACCGTTGGCAGCTATCTGCGGACACTCGATACCAACAGCGGCGGCCTCGCGCTGCCCGGCTGACCGTGACGATCAACAGCTGGCGTGTCATGTGGATTCTGGCCTCCTTCGACTGCCCCGTGGGCACCAAAGAAGAACGGCACGATTACACCGTATTCAGACGTACGCTGCTGCAAGAAAATTTCACACAACACCAGTTCTCGGTCTATCTGAAACACTTCCCGACTATGGCTGCCGCGCAAGCACAGGTCGTGCGACTGCGCGGATATATCCCCGAAGATGCGCATGTGGCATTCTTCTTTATCACAGACAAGCAGTACGGCATGACAAAGGAATTCATAGGTTCAAAGCGCAGCAAAATACGCCCTGATGCCCCAGAACAACTACTACTCATCTAAAGAAAATACCCGCAGGTCAAAGACCTGCGGGAGACCGGAGCGTATCAGCCTTTCCGATGGTGGGGTATCGGAACACGCCTTGCTGCGGCATGATGTAGTGTTGAGAGCGTATCAGCCTTTCCGATGGTGGGGTATCGGAACGGCGGCTCGATGTTCATCCAGCTCATGTTCGAGCGTATCAGCCTTTCCGATGGTGGGGTATCGGAACTTGAGATACGCGGGGGTGTCCGGCAGTGATGAGCGTATCAGCCTTTCCGATGGTGGGGTATCGGAACAGCAGTGACGTTGTTTCGCCAGGCGTACCGGAGCGTATCAGCCTTTCCGATGGTGGGGTATCGGAACACGCAATGCGAACTCCGGCGAACGGATACTGAGCGTATCAGCCTTTCCGATGGTGGGGTATCGGAACAGCAGCGCGTGAAGGTACTGGACTGCACGCGAGCGTATCAGCCTTTCCGATGGTGGGGTATCGGAACCAGCCATCTCAGCGCCCCCCGTAGCTGCGGGAGCGTATCAGCCTTTCCGATGGTGGGGTATCGGAACTTGACTGGGTCTGCGTCGATATAGGCTGTTGAGCGTATCAGCCTTTCCGATGGTGGGGTATCGGAACTGCCATGGCCGAGGCGTTACCGGTCGATCCGAGCGTATCAGCCTTTCCGATGGTGGGGTATCGGAACACGCAAGCTGTCACAGCGCGCCGAGTATCAGGAGCGTATCAGCCTTTCCGATGGTGGGGTATCGGAACACTCACTCTAACTGACCGCTCGGCCATCACGAGCGTATCAGCCTTTCCGATGGTGGGGTATCGGAACCAAGGTGGCAGCGGCGATTGACGTAGCGCCGAGCGTATCAGCCTTTCCGATGGTGGGGTATCGGAACCAGTGGTGGCGCGGCAATCCTGTTGATCGGGAGCGTATCAGCCTTTCCGATGGTGGGGTATCGGAACTCGACATGGCAAATGCATATCCTCACGTACGAGCGTATCAGCCTTTCCGATGGTGGGGTATCGGAACATGACGGGACGTTGGCATTTGCGCAAGCCAGAGCGTATCAGCCTTTCCGATGGTGGGGTATCGGAACTGCCTTTCTTGCGCAGCGGGTGGTGATTGCGAGCGTATCAGCCTTTCCGATGGTGGGGTATCGGAACTGCTCGGAGAGCCTATTGGCTGCTCGACCTGAGCGTATCAGCCTTTCCGATGGTGGGGTATCGGAACCCGCGGCCTTTCGGGGTGTGTTGCGCCTGTGAGCGTATCAGCCTTTCCGATGGTGGGGTATCGGAACTACAACCACAATGTATCAGGCGGCACCTACGAGCGTATCAGCCTTTCCGATGGTGGGGTATCGGAACAGTCGTTCATACTCGGTCTCCGCTTTTGCAGCAACTCGTATCTACTCGACCGCCCGCAGGCAGTGGCGTTCAGCGATCCGGCGTGGACGGTGCCGCGCCGCGGGTGACGCGGTGTACGAACTCGGCGACGTTTTGACGGAGATCAGCCCGGCCCCGCAGCGGCGCCGCCAGATCCGCCACGGTATCGCCGTGATTGAGGTCTTGATAAATGACTTTTTCCACCGGTCCATTGGCGCGCTTGACGCGATCGAACAGTTCTTCGGTATTGCGCACGTTGACGATCCGGTCCGCCTTGCTCGCGATCAACAGCAGCGGCGGATTGCCGCCGTTGGCCCAAGATACCGCCTGGGATCGGACGAACTGATCAGGCGGGCCAAAAATGGCCCGCAGATCGGGCGATGTCAACGGCAGGATGTCGTACGGGCCGGACAGGCCGATGGCGCCCTTGATCCAGCCAGGGTCGCCTCCGGCAGCCTTGAGAAACTCCGGGTCCAGCGCCAGCATCACCGCGTTGTAGGCACCGGCGGAATGCCCCATCAGCACTAGTTTGTCGGCGTCGCCGCGATAGGCATGGGCGAACTTGTGCGTCCACACCACTGCTTCGGCGCAGTCGCCGAGAAAGTCCTTGTAGCGTGCCGGCGGATACAGGCGATAGTTCGGAATCACTGCGACGAAACCCATCGCCGCCAGTGCCTGACCAACGAACTTGTAGTCTTTCTTGTCGCCATGCTCCCAGCGGCCACCGTAAAAAAATACCACCACCGGCGCGTTTTCGGCGCCGTTCGGCACATAGACATCCAGTTTGAGATCGTGCCCGGCGCCGTAGGCAATATCGTTGGCAACCGAGTAACCGATGCCCGGCGTCATCGCGTTGAGCACCTGTTGGCCGGAGCAACCCGCCAAACTCAGAACCGCCAGCAGCGCGAAAAGAAAGACTCTCACAATAAATCCTCGCAACACCGTGAATAACCATCGACACTGCCGATGAACTGCACAGTGCCATCGCCGACCGCACTAGTTTATCTGGGCGGTCTGCCCTCCGTGCCAACTGGCTACACTTGGCTTCAGCAGGATACCGAAGCTCGACGGCGCGCAGTAGACTGCTGCCGGTTCGTTGCGCCGGCGGAAAGTCCAGATCGCCAGCCCGCACAGCCAGCAGCCGAAGCCGACCAGCAACTGATACCAGAACAGCCACGGGAGCTGCGTCAGCTTGCGTCGGTGTTGTGATTGGATAACGACACTGTGGCCGCAGGCATCGGTGATGTGGATTCGACTGCCGCGGATGATCTGTGCCAGTGCACCCTGCCGCTGCAGGACCTGCCGCTGCAGGAAATGATTGAACGCCGGGTAGCTGCGAAACGGGGCGTCCGGGCTCGAGGTCGTCGCTGCGGCCCGTCATGCTGTGGCCGTACCCGTCGGCGATCAGTGTCACATCGCTGGCATCCGGCAGCAGCAAGGCGGGCGGTTGTTCGGGGGATCCCGGAACCATCTCCAGCCGCAGGTACGGCTGACGTACCGCAACCCTCACGCAACATAGTGCCAGCAGAACCGCCAGCAGCTCGCCTGCCAGCAACACCCGCGAAGGCGGCATGGCACGAACGCCCCAGCCGCCCGATATTCGATTCGGCGCTTTGTAATCACAGCTCAGGCTTTCCGCCATGTTTTGTCCCCCGCGCCATCATACCCGCCGAACGCGGCCGCGGAGATGCAGCGTCAACCGCGTGCGCGTTCGATCAACAGACTGGTTGAATAACCCTGGTGGAAATCGAGCACCAGTACCTGCCCGCCGTGCTTGGTGACGGAGTCGGAGCCGGCGATCTGTTCAGGTTTGTAATCACCGCCCTTGACCAGAATATCGGGCAGTACCTGCGCGATCAGGCGCTCCGGGGTGTCCTCGGGAAACGGTACCACCCAGTCGACGCATTTGAGCGCGGCCAGCATGCGCATGCGGTCGGCGACAGGATTGAGCGGCCGTGCTTCGCCTTTCAATCGCCTGACCGAAGCATCGTCGTTGACGGCGACGATCAAGACATCGCCAAGTTTGCGCGCAGCTTCCAGATAGCGCACATGGCCGACGTGCAGCAGGTCGAAACAGCCGTTGGTCATCACCACGACCTGACCGCGCGCGCGCGCTTCGGCCAGCAGTTGCAGCAACTCGGTTGGCTCCAGCACGCCAGCGTCGTCCTCGTGCTGACGCCGCAGCACCCGCCGCAGTTCGGCGGGACTGGCGGTGGCGGTGCCGAGTTTGCCGATGACGATGCCGGCGGCGAGGTTGGCGATACGCGCGGCCTGGGCGAAATCCTCACCGGCGGCGAGGCAGGCACCGAGCGCGGCGATGACGGTGTCGCCGGCGCCGGTGACATCGAACACCTCGCGCGCTTCAGTGGGCAGGTGCAGCGGTTCGTGATCTGGCACCAGCAGCGTCATGCCGTGCTCAGAGCGCGTCACCAGCAGGGCTTCCAGCGACAGTTCGTCGCACAGGCGCGAGCCCTTGGCGACGATGCTGGCCTGATCTGGACAGACACCAACCACCGACTCCAGTTCGGCCAGATTGGGGGTGATCAGGGTGGCGCCACGGTAGGACCTCCAGTCGCTGCCCTTGGGATCGACCAATATCGTGCGGCCGGCGGCGCGCGCTGCCGCCACCAGTTCGGCAGCGTCAGCGAGCGTGCCCTTGCCGTAGTCGGACAGCACCACCACCTGCGCCTGCTGCAGGGCCTGGATATAGTGCTTGAGGAATTGCGCGCGATCAAAGGAGCCTTCACGCAACAGCGGCTGTTCGAAATCGAGCCGGATCAGCTGTTGGTTACGCGACAGCACGCGCAGCTTGGTGATGGTCGGATCAGAGGCGGCAACCTCGAACTCCAGTTCGACACCCTGCTTCGACAGCTCGCGGCGCAAATGGTCCGCGGCATCGTCGTGTCCGACCACGCCCAGCAGCCGCGCCGTCGCCCCCAGCGCGGCGATGTTGACGGCGACGTTGGCAGCACCCCCGGGTCGGGTTTCGTCCTTGTCGATACGCACCACCGGCACCGGCGCCTCGGGCGAGATGCGCGAGGTCGGCCCGTACCAGTAGCGATCGAGCATGACGTCGCCGGCAACCAGCAACCGGCTGTGGCTGAAATCCGGGATCACCGATCAGCGCGCCGAGCGAGTGGCGAATTACTTCGCGGCAACCGTCGCCTCGGTGATCGCCACCGGATGCAGCCATTCGCCGTATTCGCTGCGTTCGCCCTTGACCTGTGCGTGATACAGCGCCTGCAGCTTCTCGGTGATGGGACCGCGACGGCCATTGCCGACGGGCCGGTTGTCCACCTCGCGGATCGGCATGACCTCGGCGGCGGTGCCGGTGAAGAAAACCTCGTCGCAGATATATAGCTCGTCGCGGGTGATGCGGCGCTCGCGCACCGGGATGTGCTGATCCTGCGCCAGTCGCATCACCGTGCGGCGGGTGATGCCGTCCAGACAGGAATTGAGATCCGGCGTATGCAGCTCACCGTCCTGCACCAGGAAGATGTTCTCAGCGCTGCCTTCGGCGACGTGGCCGTTGGTGTCGAGCATGATGGCCTCGTCGTAGCCGTCGCGCAGCACTTCGTTGAGCGCCAGCATCGAGTTGATGTAGTTGCCATTGGCTTTGGCCCGGCACATCGCCGAATTGACATGCGGACGCACAAACGAGGACGTGCGCACGCGGATGCCGCGCTCGACGTTCTCGGCACCCAGATACGCCCCCCAGGGCCACGCGGCGATGATCAGATGCACCTTGAGATTGTCTGCGCGCAGGCCCATGCCTTCCGAGCCGTAGAACACCATCGGCCGGATATAGCACTCCTTGAGTTTGTTTTCACGGATCATCTCGCAGGTCGCTTCGTCAACCTGCTCGGGCGAGAACGGGATCTTCATGCCGAGAATCTTGGCCGAGTTGAACAGGCGGCGGGTGTGATCCTGCATCCGGAACACCGCCGTGCCTCTGGGGGTGGCGTAGGCGCGCACGCCTTCGAAACAGCCGACGCCGTAATGCAGCGTGTAGGTCAGTACGTGAGTGGTGGCGTCCTTCCACGGCACCAGCTTGCCGTCGTACCAGATGAACCCTTCGCGGTCGGCCATCGTCGTCATCACAAAATCCTTATGCCCATGAAATAAAAACCGCAGACGCGGCCTGTCGGAATTATATGCCCGTGATCGATACGGCACGTAAGTTCCGGCAGCTGCGTAGCCGTGGCTGGATTAGACGTCGATATCACGTCTGCCGCATTCAACATCGTGTTCATGCCAATTCAATAAATCCAGCACACTCGCCTGCACGTCTGCGGGTACGATCCCGCGCAGGCAGTCGGTGTGGCCCAGCGGACACGTCCGCTCGAAACAGGGGCTGCAACTCAGCCCCAGATAATGGATGCGCTTGTACTCGGTCAGCGGCGGTGTATGGTTCGGGTTGGACGAACCGTAGATCGCTACCACCGGGATGCCGGTGGCGGCGGCGACGTGCATCAGGCCGGAATCGTTGGTCACCGCGGCGCGGCATTGGGTAAACAGATCGACGACATCACAGAGACTGGTACGACCGCACAGATTGACTGCCGCAGTGCTGGATTCGCGCGCAATGGTTTCACCCAATGCGACCTCCTTGGCCGATCCGAACACCCACGAACGCAGACCGCGTTCACCCAGCCGCTTCGCCAATTCAGCATAGTAGGCCGCCGGCCACTGCTTGGCCGGACCGTGCTCCGCGCCCGGCATCAGCGCCACCGCCGGGGCTTCCGGTAGATCCAGGGCCGTGCGCAATTCGGCTGCGCGGGCAGCATCTGCTCGCAGCTTCGGAAACAACACCGACGGCGGCACCACAGGTACCGAATCCTCCGCCAGCGCCACGAAGCGCGCGACCGTGGTTTTCAGCAACTCTTTGTCCAGCTTGCGCAGGTCATTGAGCAGGCCGTAGCGAAATTCACGTGCATAACCGGTCCTCTGCGGAATGTCGGCAAAGAACGGCACCAGCGCCGATTTCCACGAATTAGGCAGGACGATGGCACGGTCGTAGCGTTTATCGCGCAGCTCGCGTCCGATCCGCCGCCGCTGGAGAAAGCCGAATTCACCGTGTTTCAGCGGCAGTTCGATACCGGCACGGACTTCCGGCATGCGCGCCAGTATCGGCAGCGACCAGCCCGGTGCCAGCACGTCGATGACGCAGCCGGGATCGCGCTCGCGCAGCCGCATGAACAGCGACTGCGCCATCACCATGTCACCGACCCAGGACGGGCCGATGACCAGCAGCGCTCCAGACAATTAAGCCACTCGTTCGCGCACTCGCGGCTCGATTTCCAACCAACTCGAGCGACGCGCCAGCCGCAGATCGTAGTCGGTCTGCAATCCCGGCCACAGCTCAGCCGAAACTCGAAAACACTTGCCTAGGCGCATTGCCGTGCCAGCGGTAATGCCGCGCTTGCCTTTGACGATATCGCTGATTCGGTTCGGCGGTACATCCAAGTCGCGCGCCAGCGCGTTGATGCTAATCGCCAGTGGCTTCATGAATTCTTCGCGGAGAATCGCTCCGGGCGGGATCGGGTCCAGCAGACGTTTGGTCATAGCGATATCCTAAATGACAATCCACGGTCTCGACTTCATAAGCATCGCCTGCCTGCCAACGGAAGCAGATACACCACTGATCGTTGACACGAATACTCTGGCGGCCACGACGATTATTTTTGAGCACTTCCAGTCGATTGCCGGGCGGCACCATCAGGTTCTGCAAGTTGCGGGCACAATGCAGATACAACGACTTGCGCCGCACGGCACACTCGATCGACCGGAATCGCGGAACCGCAGCGTCATCAAACAGACGTTGAGTCGCGCCAGCGGCGAAGATCTTGATCACACGGGCAAAGTATTACGTAACGCCTAATACTTCAACCGTTGCGACCGGTGCAGCCAGTCGAGATAGCGCTTCACGCCCTGCTCCACCGTCAGGTACTCGTGCGGGTAGCCAACCGCGCGCAGCCGGCCGAGATCGGCCTGGGTATACGACTGATAACGCCCGACCAGCTTCTCGGGAAACGGGATGTAGTTGATGCGGCCCTTGCCGTGCCAGTCGATCACGGCGCGGGCGATGTCGTTGAAGGGCTGCGCGCGGCCGGTGCCACAGTTGTAAATGCCCGATTTGTCGGGGTGTTCGCGAAACCACAGGTTCATCTGTACCACGTCATCGACGTGGATGAAATCACGGCACTGCTCACCGTCCTTGTAACCCTCGCCACCCTCGAACAAGCGGCACTCGCCATCCGCCTCGATCTGTTTGTTGAAGTGAAACGCGGTGCTGGCCATGCCACCCTTGTGCTGCTCACGCGGTCCGTAGACGTTGAAGTAACGCAAGCCCACCACCTGCGCGAGCGTCCGCGTCGCGCGCCGCGGCGTCTTGGCCGCACGGCTGCGCTTGTTCGCAGCCGGCGCCGCCAAGCCCAACCGGCGCACGTATTGATCGAACAGGAACTTGGAATAGGCGTACAGGTTCAACGGCCGCTCGCAGGCTCGCTCTTCGCGAAAACCGTCCGCGCCCATGCCGTAGACCGAAGCCGAGGACGCGTAGACATACGGAATGCGCTTGGCTTGGCAATAATGCAGCAGGACCTGCGAGTAACGGTAGTTGATGTCCATCACGAACTTACCGTCCCACTCGGTGGTCGTGGAGCAGGCGCCCTGGTGGAACACCGCGTCGAGCTTCGGCAAGCCGTCGGCCTCGACTCGTGCCAGAAAAGCGTCCTTGTCGATGTAGTCGGCGATGTCGGCATCGGCCAGATTGCGAAATTTAGTGCCGTCGGTGAGATCGTCGACTGCAATGATGTCGCGCTCGCCCTGCGCATTCAACCCCATCACCAGATTGGATCCGATAAAGCCGGCGGCGCCGGTGATGACGATCATGTTGCGACCTCCATGTGCTGCGACCACAAGCGCCGGATCTGCGCCCGTTCATCGGTGAATTGTGCCTCATCAGCCAACGCCTCGGCTTCCTGCAATGCACGCCGATGCATCCAGTTCCGATACGTGCGTCCAGCCTGCACCAAGGCCGAGGCCTCCATCTCGAGAAATACACCGACTGCAGTCAACGCCTCAATCTGGCGCCAATTGTCGGTGTAAGTGATCAGCTCGGGATGCTTTGCGGCACTGCGCAGCAGCAGGAACTGAACCAGAAATTCGGTATCGACCAACCCACCGACGCCTTGCTTGACGTCCCAGCGTCCCGCGACTCGCTGCTCCAGGTTGGCGCGCATTTTTTGCCGCATCTCGCGCACCTCCTGCAGCAGTTTTCGCGCATCGCGCGGCCGCGTCAGCACCTCGCGACGCACCGCGTTGACCGCCTCACCCAGTCGCGCATCGCCCGACACCGGCCGCGCTCGCAACAGCGCCTGATGCTCCCACGTCCAGGCCTGCTCGTGCTCATAGCGTGTCCAGCTCTGCAGGCTGGACACCACCAACCCGGACCCGCCGCTGGGCCGCAGTTGCAGATCGATCTCGTAGGCGCGTCCCGCGCCGGTCATCGCCGACAGCAACTGCACCACGCGCTGCCCCAACCGCACAAAGTATTCACCCGCACTGAGCGCGCGCCGGCCGCCGACGGTTTCGACATTGGCATCGTCAACCTCGTAGATGAATACCAAGTCAAGATCCGAACCGTAGCCCAGCTCGATGCTGCCGAATTTGCCGTAGCCAATGATCACAAACGGCGCCGGCTGGCCATCCGCATTCAATGCCTGACCATACTGCTCGGCCAATTGCCGATGGGCGTCGTCAACCGCCTTGTCGAGGATCGCCTGCGCCAGCCAGGTCAGGCGGTCGCTAACCTGCACCAGTGGCAGAGCCCCGGCCAAATCAGCGGCGGCGATACGCAGCATCATCTCCTGCCGGTAGCCACGCAGCAACGCCATGCTGGCTTCGGTATCGGCAGCGTCGACACCGCCGGCGCGGCGCGCCAGCTCGGCATGCAACTCATCACGATCCGGCGCCTCGTCTGCCAACCGCGGATCCAGCAGCGTGTCCAGCAGCGCTGGCGTCTGCGCCAACAGATGGGTGATCCAGGGACTGGCGGCAACCAGCCGCAGCAACTGCGTGCGCGCCACTGCACTCTCACCCAGCAGCGTTAGATAAGTACTGCGGCCACCAATGGCGGTCACTACCTGCAGCGCCCGCAACAGCGCCGTTTCTGGATCAGGCTGTGAAGCGGCATCCACAACCAGCCGGTTCACCGCAACGCGCAGGCGCGTGAGTGCGGTTTCACCAAGCGCGCGAACCATGCGCGAACCACGCAGTTGCAGCAGCGCTCCGGCAAGCCGCTCAGTATCTTCCTGATAGCCGCGTTCACACAAAAAAACGGTGAGTTCACCCGCATCGAACTTCCATAATTCAACGGAACCCTCGCCACTGCGTTCTGCGGCTTGTCGCTTCGAGCCCTCTTCGAACAGACCCTCGAAGTTCTCGCGCACACAGTGACGGATTTGTTCCAGTTGCATGCGGAATGCCTCCCAGGACTCAATTTCCAGTGCCGCGCACAGAGCGGAGCGCGCATGCGCGGCAGCCGGCACTGCGTGGGTCTGTGCATCTTCGTACAACTGCACCGCGTTCTCGCTGCGGCGCAGAAACACATAAGCCTGATCCAGTGCCCGTACGCGCTCCAGCGGCAGCAGTTCGAGTACACCCAACTGCGCCAGCACCCGCCGCAGACCGGTATCGCGCAGGCGCGCGTCCTGGCCGCCACGCACCAGTTGAAACAGCTGCACGATGAACTCCAGTTCGCGGATGCCGCCCGGCCCCAGCTTCAGATCGTTCTCGCAGCCGCGCTTGCGCGCCGCTGCGTCGATGTGCGATTTCATCTCCCGCAATGCACCGAGTGCGTTGTAATCGAGATAGTGCCGGTAAACGAAGGGCTGCAAGGTTTCCAGCAAGGCAGCCCCGGCAGCTCGATCACCGGCGACCGGGCGCGCTTTGATCAAGGCATAGCGCTCCCACTCACGTCCGTGCGCCTGGTAATACGCTTCCATCGCCGCGCTCGACAGGGCCGCTGCACCGACGCTGCCGAACGGCCGCAGCAGAGTATCGACACGGAATACAAAGCCGTCCTCGGTCACTGCTGACAGTAGCCGCGTCGTTTCACGCGCCAGACGGCCGAAGTACTCCTCGTTGTCCAACGATTTGGCGCCGTCGGTCTGGCCGGCGGCGCTGTAGGCAAAGATCAGATCAATGTCGGAGGAAAAATTCAGCTCACGCCCCCCCAGCTTGCCCATGCCCAGCACGATGGAAGTGGCCGGCGCACCGGTTTCGTCGCGAGGAGTGCCATATCGCGACTGCAACGCAACGCAGGCAAAAGCCAGCGCCGCATCACAGGCCGCGTCCGCCAGATCAGACAGAGCCTGCAGTGTTTCATCCAACGGCGACCAGCCGGCGATGTCGCGCAGTGCGATACGCGCCATCTCGCGGTTTCGGAACCGCCGCAACTCACGTTGGAATGCCCCGCGCTCGTCAGCACCGGCAACGGCGTCGTGCAACCGTTGCCCGGTACCCGTGATCGCAGGCCTCTCGAAACTACCATCGCGCAGCATCTGCAGCGTCCAATTGCAGTGCCGCTGCAGCGTCCGCGCGAGGAATCGACTGGCCTGCAGCGCGCGCGGCAACACAGCAGCGGTACGCCCGCTCGCCGCGGCCAGCCATTCAGTCGGGAGATCGTCCATCAACGCAAAAATCGGTTAGAGGTGAACAGTGTCTCAGATTGCATCCGGAATTGGCGATGTGGGTTGGAGTGTGGGCGACGCGTTGCGCGCCGCCCTTTCTGTCGCTATGCGACACCTTCCCCCGCTTGCGGGAGAAAGAAAAAGCAAGGTGGAGTTACGTCCGGCCATCAGAACAAGCCATGTCGCGAACTATGAGATCGGCGGCGGCAGTGAGATAATAAGCACATGTCTTGTCCGGTTTCGACTGCTGTTCCTGCCTTTGCGCCGCGGCGCTGCCGGCAATGACGCGTGAGGATGTAGTCGTCCTCGGCGGCGGCGTCATCGGCTTGGCCTGCGCGCTGGCGTTGCTGCGCGCCGGTCGCAGTGTCACCGTGCTCGAACGCGGTACGGTCGGTTGTGGCAGCTCGCACGGCAACTGCGGCACCATCACGCCCGACCTGCTGCCGCTGACTGCGCCCGGCACCGTCACCAAGGGTTTGAAATGGCTGCTCAAGCCGGATGCACCGCTGCGCATCACGCCGACGCCGAGCCCGGCGCTGCTGCGTTGGCTGCTGGCTTTCGCGCAGCACTGCAACGCCGCTGATTACCGGCGCACGGCACGGCTCAAGGGCGCATTGCTGCAACACTCGCGCAATCTTCTGGAACAATGGGTCGCCGACGAGAAACTCGACTGCGAATTTGCCGCTAGCGGACATTTGACGGTCTATCGCGACCCCCACGCCCTCGCCGACACGGAGGATGAAGTCGCGCTTTGGCACGAACTTGGCGTGGCCGTAGAAACGCTCGATGGCGACGCCTGCCGCGCACGCGAACCGGCCCTGAACGACAGCGTCGTCGGCGGTCATTTTCATCCCGGCAACGCACAGTTGCGCCCCGACCGCTACGCCGCCGAACTGGCGCGTGTGGTGCGTGCAGCCGGTGGCACGATTCACGAACACTGTGAGGTTCACGATCTGCACAGTGCTGGCGATCACATCAGCGCGGTCGACTGTACCGCCGGTCGGCTATCGGCGGATGAAGTGCTGTTGGCGCTGGGGGCCTGGTCGCCGCTGTTGGGAAAGCGGCTCGGCCTGCGTCTGCCGATCCAGCCCGGCAAGGGCTATTCGATCACCTACACGCGCCCATCTCTGGCCCCGCGCCTGCCGCTGATATTGAAAGAGCGCAGCGTCTGCGTCACCGCTTGGCCGAGCGGCTATCGACTGGGGAGCACGATGGAATTTGCCGGCTACGACGACCGCCTCAACCGACGTCGCCTCGACGCACTCAAACGCGGCGCCGCTGAATATCTGCACGAACCGGAAGGTCCGGTGACCGAAGAGGAGTGGTACGGCTGGCGACCGATGACGCCGGACGATCTGCCGATTATCGGCCGCACCACCCGGTGGCCGAATCTAACACTGGCCACTGGCCACGGCATGCTCGGCGTCAGTTTGTCGGCCATCACCGGCCAACTCGTTGCGGACCTGCTGTGTGGCCGCGAGCCCGCGCTGGACCTGCAGCCGTTCTCGCCGAACCGCTTCGGCAACTGAGCAAATTCAACCGCCGCGGCTGATCTTGACGAGCAACTCGGATGCGCTCTAGTCGCGCCGCCCGCCGAGACAGCAGCCGACGCTGCCGGCGCCAAGCACGCACAATCGGGACGAAAACGCTGGGCTCATGACACAAAACCCTACCACAAAAAAGAGGCCCCGTTGCCGGGGCCTCGATACTGCGGTGAGACGAGTGTGCCGAAAAGCGATCAGAAATCGCCCATGCCGCCCATGCCGCCCATGCCGCCGCCACCGCCGCCCATCGGCTCTTCCTTCTTCGGCAGCTCGGCCACCATCGCCTCGGTGGTAAGCAGCAGACCGGCGATCGATGCCGCGTTCTGCAGCGCCAGACGGGTGACCTTGGCCGGATCGAGAATGCCCATTTCCAGCATGTCGCCGTAAGTACCGTTGGCAGCGTTGTAGCCGAACGCCTTCTTGCCTTCGAGTACCTTGTTGAGGACGACGGACGGCTCGGTGCCGGCGTTCTTGACGATCATGCGCAGCGGCTCCTGGATCGCACGATGCAGGATCTTGACGCCGACCTGCTGGTCGTCGTTGGCGACCTTGAAGGTCTCCAGTGCCCTGGCGCAGCGCACCAACGCAACACCGCCGCCGGGGACGATACCTTCCTCGACCGCAGCGCGGGTGGCGTGCAGCGCGTCTTCCACGCGCGCCTTCTTTTCCTTCATCTCGATCTCGGTGGTGGCGCCCACCTTGATCACAGCCACACCTCCGGCCAGCTTGGCGATACGCTCGTCGAGCTTCTCGCGGTCGTAGTCGGAAGAGGCGTCCTCACGCTGCTGGCGGATTTCCTTGACCCGTGATTCGATCTGGCCCTTCTTGCCGGCGCCGTCGATGAGGGTGGTGTTCTCCTTGGAGATTTGCACCTTCTTGGCGGTGCCCAGATTGTCGAGCGTGACCTTCTCCAATGACAGGCCCACTTCCTCGGAAATCACGGTGCCGCCGGTGAGGATGGCGATATCCTTGAGCATTTCCTTGCGGCGATCGCCGAAGCCCGGGGCCTTGACGGCCGCGACCTTGAGAATGCCGCGCAAGTTGTTGACCACCAGAGTGGCCAGTGCATCGCCTTCGACGTCCTCGGAGATGATCAGCAGTGGACGGCCCTCCTTGGCCACCTGCTCCAGCACCGGCAGCAGCTCGCGGATATTGCTGATCTTTTTCTCGCAGATGAGAATCTGCGGGTTCTCCAACTCGACCTGCTGCGATTGCGCGTTGTTGATGAAGTAAGGCGACAGGTAACCGCGGTCGAACTGCATGCCCTCGACCACTTCCAGTTCGTTCTCCAGACCCGAACCGTCCTCGACCGTGATGACGCCTTCCTTGCCGACCTTGTCCATCGCGTTGGCGATGATCTCGCCGATGGCTTCGTCGCTATTGGCCGACACGGTGCCGACCTGGGCGATGGCCTTGCGGTCCTTGCAGGGCACGGACAACTTCTTGATCTCGGCGGTGATGACCTCGACCGCCTTGTCGATGCCGCGCTTGATGTCCATCGGATCCACGCCCGCGGCGACAGACTTCAGGCCTTCAGCCAGAATCGCCTGCGCCAGCACGGTGGCGGTAGTAGTGCCGTCGCCGGCGGCGTCGGAGGTCTTAGAAGCGACTTCCTTGACCAGCTGCGCGCCCATGTTCTCGAACTTGTCCTTCAGCTCGATTTCCTTAGCGACGCTGACGCCGTCTTTGGTGACGGTCGGCGCGCCGAAGGATTTATCGAGAATGACATTGCGGCCTTTCGGGCCGAGGGTGACCTTGACCGCATTGGCCAGGGCGTTGACGCCACGAGCCATACGACTGCGGGCATCATCTGAAAATTTGATTTCTTTGGCTGCCATGATTCTGTTCCTCTAGGTATCCATATCTATGACGTGAAACTGGATCCCCGCCTGCGCGAGGATGATCTTCACTGCGTGAAGATCACTTGGTGAAAACGGCCATGATGTCGTCTTCACGGATGACGACGAGATCGCTGCCATCGACCTTAACCTCGGTGCCGGAATACTTGCCGATCAACACCTTGTCGCCGGCCTTGACGTCCACGGCGTGGATCTTGCCGTCGTCGGTGCGCTTGCCCGGACCGACGGCTATCACTTCCGCCTTGGTTGGTTTCTCGGCCGCACTGTCGGGAATGACGATGCCGCCTGCAGATTTCTTTTCTTCCTCAACACGTTTCACGATCACGCGATCGTGCAATGGACGCAGTTTCATAACCCTCTCACTCCTGAATTCAAGGAAAACGGTTTCTTAAACCGAGGCGACACCCAAAACGACGATCGTCGTTGTTAGCACTCCACCCCGGAGGCTGCTAAGTGTAGGGCCGACACCGACGCTTTCAAGGGCGCCGGAAAGAAAAATTCGGCACACTGCCTACAGCTTTTCGTCGATAACGCACCGCAAATGGACTTGCGGCCCGGTTTATTAGACGCCAGCAGGGGGTTTTTACATCCGAATTGGTACACCCTGCCGGACGAACCAACAAAAACGCTGGGGTTACCAGCGTTTTTGTTACTCAGGGTCGATGAGCGAACCGCTTCATTACCCGAAGAAGTATTGTCGTGTTTCGCGCAAATCGTCATCAAGTCTTTGGCTTGGCCGTCGTTGTCTGTCTGTTTGAGAGCCGCATCTGCACCACGATGGCCTCGGCAACTTTCCAGCGTTCGCGAGCATCACTGGAGAGGCAGAGTACACACCACTGCCTGCATCTTGATTCTGGTTGATTCGCGCCGCAGCGACGCTCAACACCGCCCAAGCAGCCGATTGGCAGCCTCGGTCAAAACGACGTGTGCGCGTTTGCGTGGCTGCCCATTTGGTTGGGAGCCTCCTTGGCCTTGAGAGATCAGATCAAAGATCGAAGCTCGGATCCAGCGCTTCCAGCTCCATCTTGGGCTGCTGTATGGCCGGCAGATCGATCTCGTCGAGCACGCCCACACCTACATGGCCCTCAGCGACTTCCCGCAGGGACAACACCGTGGATTTGTGATTGCCCCAAGGCATATGCGCTTCGGCGCCGCGCGCAAGCTGTCGCGCGCGCTTTGCCGCAACCAGCGTCAGTTCAAACTGGTTGGGAATGAGGTCGAGACAATCTTCAACGGTAACTCGGGCCATGGCGCTCTCATGCAATCTTCTGCTGCTGAGTATACTTCAGTGCCCGCTGGTTAATCCAGCAGAGCCTTCAGCAAACTGGCATGTCGCTGCGACTGCACAGATGTGCGTGCGCCTTCTGCCAGCACCACCGCCCGCATCGCATCCAGCGCCCGCTCGAAATCGTCGTTGACCAGCAGGAAGTCATATTCCCGATAATGCGACATTTCAGTGATCGCCGACCGCATGCGGTCGGCGATCACTGAATCTGCATCCTGGCCGCGCCCGCGCAGACGCCGCTCCAACTCCTGCGCGGATGGCGGCACGATGAAAATGCTGCGGGTGTCGACGGAGTGCTCTTGTAACTGGCGGGCACCCTGCCAGTCGATATCCAGAAACAACTGGCAACCAGCATTGAGCTGTTGTCGTGTCGCGCCCCGGCCCGTGCCGTAATGGTGCCCGAAGACTTCCGCGTGCTCCAGAAAGTCGCCAGCGACGACCATCGTAAAAAACTTTTCCGCGCTGATGAAGTGATAGTGCTCACCGTCCACTTCACCGTGGCGGGCCGGCCGCGTGGTGTATGAAATGGAAATCGCCGCAGTAAAGCCATCGATCCTGAGCCGCTGCACCAATGCCTGGGTAAGGCTGGTCTTGCCTGCGCCGCTAGGCGCGGAAACGATCCACAACGTGCCGGGCATAACCGCCCCATCTGCCACCTCTGCATTTTTACCAGCCATCGAGTTACTCAACAGTTTTGCACCTATTTAGCGTTATCGTCTAAAACTACAATATATTCATCAGGCAGAGTTATTTGCAGTCAAAAACGGATATAAAACTATGGATACAAAACGTCTTTCTTTAACATCATATGAAGATGACACATGGACGCAGCAATAAGCGATCAAAACACACGCCTGCACGCACTGACTGTTAAGTATGATGTCATGGCCGACACCCCGGACAAGCCGCTCGGCTACGAAATCATAACAAAGATAGCGGAGTGTCCAAGGCATCCTAACCATCGTTGAGAGATCTGGCCACGGTTATTCGGACAGAGATTTGAGGAAAGTAAGTGGATCTCTGCGGGTCATGCTGCCAGTTGTTGTGGCAGTGAATTGAAGTACACGGTATCGGGTGTCTGGCCGTCAAGCGACGCGTGCGGCCGGCGAGTGTTGTAGAACTGGAAGTAACGCGCCAAGGCTCTCCTGACGTCCGTCACGGTGTCGTAGGCATGCAGATAGATCTTCTCGTACTTGACGCGCTTCCAGAGCCGTTCGACGAAGACGTTATCGCGCCAGCAGCCTTTGCCGTCCATGCTGATCTGAATGCCGTGCTCAGTGAGCAAGCCGATGAAGTCACTGCTGGTGAATGGGCTGCCCTGATCTGTATTAAAAATCTCGGGGGTGCCATGCGTATTCCGACGAAATCGGCCACCGAATCCGGGCTAAACCGGCCGGGTAATCCGAGGTAAATCGGCCACCCCGCAGGGGCTGCTGGCGGGAGGGTGGATTATGCCTTGGCTGGCTCGGTATGTGC
>Ga0307373_10004263_pt1 | contig 24238 bp, 24 predicted proteins | sample OX2MG_FD_202534 | JGI IMG/M metagenome (GOLD analysis project Ga0307373, IMG submission 202534) | Soil microbial communities from Risofladan, Vaasa, Finland - OX-2 | ecosystem: Environmental > Terrestrial > Soil > Coastal area > Acid sulfate soil | place: Finland: Risofladan, Vaasa | collected... | reverse complement strand
GCCAAAAAGTGAAGACAGTGTTCTTCTAACATGTGGTCTTCCGTTCAGAATATGAAACCGTGTTACCAGACCATATAGAGTTTCATCTGGTAAAAGTTGAGGAAGAAATGGGAAGAGTGTGTTAAAGTCATTGCAACGGCGGGTGTCCAACATGAACAAAGAATTCTTCGTGTTCATCTTTTCCGACGGATCATATCTGCAGGTAATCAATTACATTAATACTCATCTCGATCAACAGAGGGTCATTTGAGTAACCTGGGTCGATAGTTAAGAACAAAAGATTTTTGATCCGCAGTCTCCACAGTGCCCGGTCTCGCTGCTCTCACTGCGGCAAGCGCTTTCGTCGGTGCGTAACCCGTTTCGATAAGAAGTGCTGAAACGATCATCCCGGTGCGTCCTAGGCCACCGCGGCAATGAATAACGATCTTTTCGTCTAAATGTAACGCGTCAAGTATAGTTTGGCCGATATGTGGCCATGCGGTGTCAAATCTATTATCCGGGATGGAACCATCAATGATTGGTAGCTGGTACCAGTGAAGGGATGCTTTCTTGGAAACTTCACCAATTGTTTCTACGCCTAGTAACCGCATCTCTTCCGATTCCATGAGAGTAAGCAATGTGGATGCACCCCACGCCCGAATTGTTGCTATGTCGGTCACCAAATCACGATGCCACTGTGCGCCATACTCGCTATTGCCTCGCTTACCAGGGCAAATCGTCATGCCAATATGACCTCGACCTGGCCCTAAGTCCAAAGCATCTATTCGAAGTGGTGATGTTAGTGACGTCCTATAGTTGATCATCAACTCCATCCTGAGGTATCAAATATCAGATCCAAAATATTATTGTTCTATTCGTTCTGGCAGTTCCTGCAACATCGCAAAAAATGGCTTGAATTCACGATTCTATCAACCCTAAGTAGTTTGAACGCAACGCACTGATACCGTTAAATAGCTGATTTAAACAGGGAGGCCGTATTCCATTGCGATGAGCTCATAGAGCACCAACTCAAGACCTTCTTCAGTTGCGAGAAGCGACAGTGGTGTCACATTGCCGAGGGGAATTGAAGGTTCATTCATCCATGCGTAAGCGTCGGATTCATTTCCAAATAGTCTGCACGCTTTATCGAAAGCCATTTCAAATCGCCGTTTTTCAAGATCATTCATATTGTCATATCAATTTTAGGTTATGAGATGCCCTTCAGTGAACAGCGATCCGACTTTTTCTGCTAAGAGCCGCCGTTACATGGGGCAGAGCTTTCTTATCCATCCACTTCAGCTTGCCGCGCTTGCCCTTGGCGAGTTGAACGGGAGTGTTCGTCGCGTTGGAATAGATGAACGCTAGATCCGACTGCGCCACGAACCAAGGCAGCTGCTCCAGGGATCCTTTCCAGCGCTTGCGAATCTTGTCGTTGGGCACTCCGTGCCCGCCACGACTTACCCTCGCCGCCACGCGTTCGATGGCCTGCTCAGGCGAGCTGAGGCCAATGTAGACAAACCCGAACTTCCGTTGGTTCTGCTTGGCCAGCTCGACGGTCTGACGGTACTTGTCCGTGCTTAGCACTGTCTCGATGGCCAGGCTGCCGTCTGTGGTCTCAAGGGTGATCCTCACCACGTCCATGGCGATATCCGCAGCGTGTTTGTTGGCCAGGTCTAATTCCTTAGTCTCACCGTTAGGTATGCCGTGGACGAAGCATCCCAGCTCCTTATTCCGCACGACCCACTTGGTGATCTCATCAGGGTTGTAATAGGTTGCATTGATAATCTGCTGCTTGCGCAGCTTCGCGACCAGCGTAGATTTACCAGCGCCGTTTATGCCAGCGATGAGCCAGAACCATGGTGAACTGCTAGCGGCGGGCTTTTTTCTTTTTCTTGGCATGACGAACCCTATGGGTCGGACGCCGCTGAACGGCGGGGTAGTCGGCACGCGTGTGCACTACTTCATCGACGCCTTCGCGGAAGGCACCTGTCATGGCAGCCGAGAACTCTTCGCTCATCGGATCCAGGTACGTGATCTTTTTCAGGGTCTTGGCCATGGGTTCACTATACCTCTCAGCCAGATAGAGGACTACCTAGGTTCGTCAACCGGGGCAGGCTATTGACTTCTTTACCTAATATTGTATCCACGGCGTTGAATTCCACTCCTTACCCTGCGCGTCTTGATTATTCGATCTGCAGCAACCCAAGGTTTTTTAGTCGGAATTCCATTGCTTCTGGGCTTACTTTGAAGCTCGCGGCCAGGTTGGTAACCGGTGAAGTGTGTTCAAAAATCTTGTTCGCGTTGAACAGTTTATAGAACTCAGCCGACACAAGATTGCTTGGCATCAGGAGCTCGGCAGCAAATTCATTGGCCTCGATCTCTTCGCGATCGACGCCCATGCTCGATAGGCGGTTTCGAAAATTCACCTTGGCATCGACGAATACTTCACCCTTGTGTAGAAGGAAATGCCCAAGCTCATGCGCTAGGGAGAAACGACGTCGGGTGTCCGAGTGGTTTTCGTTCAACCCAACCACAGTCTCGTTGGCCGTGCGATACAGCATTCCAGAGACGTCATGATAACCAGTCGCGTCGTAAGGCTTTGCGACAACGCGGATTCCGAAGGACTTCACTATGGAATCTAGCGAGATAGGCGCCTTGGTGACGTTGTGCTGTTGTAGAACTTCGCGAGCCTTCTTTTCAGCTTTGTTCATCAGTCATCATCCGCCTCTGAAACGATGGACCTGAACCATTCCTGACTACTTTCAGGGTAAGGCTCCAGACTTCGTTCAACCGTTCGCTTGATAGTTCGCTTTTTTGGCGTTGCTGCATCGTCGCCCTCTTCAGTCAGTTCGCTCAAGGGCACTCCGACCTCTTCAGCAAGCTTAAGGGCGAGCTTCAGCGAAGGATGCTGTGCCCCCTTCTCGATATTGGTGATGGAAGTACGAGACAGCTCGACACGGGCAGCAAGGTCCCCTTGAGAGAGTCCCACCCTGTTCCTTGCGTCCCGCAGCTTGCGACCAAAAGCGAGGCTGAATTCGTCCATAACCGAAACTTTATACACCATTTTCCAAGTCTATGTCAATCAAAGTGACCAATAAGTAGCCACAATGCCCTTTAAAATCAGGTGGTGTTCAGGGGTAGCATTTATAATTTTATATGTATGTTATAATGACATCATGTTAAACAACTGTCATCGAGGCTCACATGTCTACTGAAAACCAAGTCGCCCCCGAGGCGCAGAGCGATAAGAAGCATCAAACCGTCACCGTCACCTACAACGGCCAGCCAGTGCAGATCGAGGCAGGCAATTACTCCGTGGAGAAACTCCGCAAAACCTTAAGGGTTCCTACCAATGACATCCTGGCGGAGTTCATCAATGGCTCCTTCCAGGACCTGACCCATGGCCATGTCGAGGTCAAAGGCGGCGAGATTTTCGCCTCCCACGTCCCCCAGGGAGGTGCCGCTTATGCCGGCTGAGAAACTGCAGGAGCTGCAGCGCTCATACCCGGCCGCCACGTTGCTTACGGAGGGAGGGTACGAGCTCATCAGTCTTCCAAAGCTCAAGATTGTTACGGCTGGGACCGAGGCTGTGTATGACGCGCTGCTCTGTCCTCGGCAACACTCGGGGTACGACACACGTCTGTTCCTCGATCGGCAGGTGAACGGCCGGGGGCAGAACTGGAAAACGTTCCCCATCCTGGGGAAGACTTGGTGGGCCTGTTCCTTGCAGGGAATCAAGGCCGACCAGCCCTACCTCGCCATACTGCTCGCGCACCTGAGGCATCTTCAGTGATGACCCACCGTCTCCGTCTTCCCAAGACCACTTGGGAAATGCTCATCCGTGATCTCCGCCGTCCGCACCCAGTAGTCCACGAGCGGCTGGGACTTCTTGCCTGTAAGACTGGTAGCGCAACGGGCGGTGCCGTCGTCTTCCTTCCAATCGACTATACGTCAATGCCGGACAATCTCTACGAGACCAGCGAGTCGGACCTTTCGGTACTCATCGGAAGCAAGGCCATCAACTTCGCCATGAGTTACGCGCTCAAGACGAAGCTCTCTTGCCTGTTAGTGCACCTACACGACCACAACGGAGTACCTCGCCTGAGCAACCCGGACAAGTTCCACGGACCAAACATGGTGCGCGCACTGCAGAACTCGAACCGCTGGGTCTCGCAGGGCTATGTAGTGCTCAGCCGCAACGCTTGCGCGGGCCTAGTTGCCACACCTGGTTCTGAACCTGCCCTGAGCAAGTTCGTGACGTCCATCATCTCTAACAAGCTGGAGGTGCGCTGATGCTCACGCCTGACCTTTCACGCCAATCATTCCTGGGCGCGACCTTCGAGGATGCTCGTACGACCGCGGTCATCGGGGTCTTGGGATTAGGCGGCGTTGGCTCTCATATTGGGCAGCAGCTTGCCCATCTGGGTTTCGAAAACTTCGAGCTTATCGACCCTCAAGCCATTGACGCCTCCAACCTAAATCGGCTGATCGGTGGGCGCCAGCTAGATGTAGACATGACAATGCCCAAAGTACTGATTGCCGAGCGGTTGATCCAGTCGGTACGTCCTGGCACGGTGGTTCACACACATCAGACCAACTGGCACCAGTCCCTGGAGATCCTGAGAGGTTGTGACATCGTATTCGGGTGCCTCGACAGCTTTATCCAGCGCGACCTGCTGGAGTCGTTCTGCCGCCGCTACCGCATCTTGCTCATAGACATGGGCATGACGGTAAAAGCGATCCGTGGTGACTTCCGGATCACCGGCCAAGTCATCGCTTCGGTTCCAGGCCGTGCATGCATGCGCTGCATGGGCTTCATCAACGACGAAGTGCTGAAGCGCGAGGCCGAAGAGTACGGAGCCACCGGGCCCGTACCCCAGGTTGTGTGGGCCAACGGCGTGCTGGCATCGAGCGCCGTTGGGTTCCTACTGGCTGCCCTGTCCGACTGGAACCGAGTTGGGCTAGAGCCGCTCTGTCTCGAGTACGACGGCAATGCGCACAGCGTGAGGCAGTCGGACATCGGCAAAGCCCTCGCCAGCCACAAGTGTTTTCACTACCCGATGAACGAAGTCGGAGACATCGACCTACTATAGGACAACGATATTTAGATCAGCAGTGACTATATCGCCGTAACCACTGAAATGACTAAGGAGACAGCCAATTAGTAAGCAGTACAGAAGAGGTTTGGACGGCCGTACTCAAGACATGAATGGCGAGATCCGCCAGAAGCGAAGCGATACGCTCATAGGGACGCTGCGGAGTACGTTTGGGCGTGAATTCGCCGAGGGAAATCGCTCGGACGCTAAGCTCTGGACCGTCCTACGCGAGGAGTGCGAGACGACTTTGAGTCAGCTTTTGAAGAAGGAGTGACGGTGGGCTCGTAGGCCTGGATCAGGTTACCGAAGCGATGCGGTTTCGCTGCTCGTTGCAATAGCCTGAAAACGAAGGGAGAGTAGCAGACGGTTGCGAACACAGGGTGGTTCAGGTCGCTATCAGTCGTGTCGTAGAGTACGTCGATTAGCCGCCCTTTGGAGTCGTCGATTCGGATGACACCGAGGTGCAGACTCATCGGGCGCACAGTCTCAGTGAGCTCGAGTCTTACCCTGGACAGCAGCTTCGGATTGGTGCCGAGCTTTTCCTCAAGTTCGCTCGACATGAACTTCGAGAGCCTCATGAACCGCGTCTCGAGCGCGAGCGCTGGCTCCTGCGGTTTTGGTTTCTGCCCCTTGGTCGCTGCGACCCAGGTTTCCGACAGGCGCAGCGCGCACTTCATGCCCACGCGGTTGAGCTGTTCTGATGAGGTCCTGAGGTCGCTGTCAACCGCTACGAGGATCCGTACGGGACTGAACTTGCCGTAGAACTCAAGTCCTTCTGGTTTGTCGGTTTTTGGATGCGAAGGCACCAGGAACACACGCTCCTTCTCAATCCTGACCGCGAAACGCACCGAAGGCCCGATGTTGTCATCGTGGACGTAAATATGCTCGATGTTGTCGTCCACAAAATTGGTTGCACCAGCCTTGCGTCGCGCTGGCTTGGGCGGTCTATAGCCGACGATCACGGATACGTGGAGGCCGACCTTCCCGTCAGGGCGATAGACACGCCCCATCATCAAGCAAGGATATCCGGAGCGGACTAATGCGGAGACCGAGCTGCAGAACTTCTCCTTGCGGAAGCCCTCAGTGATCCCCTTCTTGTCTTTCTTGTCGCCCTCGATGATGAACGGCGACAACCCAAGCACTTTGACCGACTCGCACATCTGGTCGAATCGAAGGCCCTCGGACGGAAATTCGCGCGCGCCCACTGCGATATTTTGATGTGCGGCGCGGGTGACGTCAGCCGTTGTGGGGATGGAGTGTGTGTCGTTGTAGGCCGCCGAGTGTAGCAACGTCCAGACCCCGACCGAGGCACATGCACTGATTCCGGCATCTTGCTGTTGCCATGCGAGGCCCGTGACGGTCAGCTCCACACCCGCCAGGTGGACCTTGTAAGGACGGCAGGGCTCCGTCTGGCGAGGACGATCGCGAAATGTCTCCTTATACCAGGCAAGCACCGTCCGTCCGAACGGAGCCTGGGGTATCGGTCGGATTACAGAGAAACCGAGGTAACTGTCGCGTAGCAAGTCAAGCTCGGTCTTCTCGGTGCCTTCCTGTCTGATGGGATTTTCCTTGATACCACACGAGGTCTCGAACTGTGTGCGGGTGATGTCCTTCGAGAAGAAATGCAGGCGGCGGCAGATATTGGGGTACCCGCTTGCACCCAAGCTGTAGAAAGTCGAGAACTCAGCAAGGAAATCGCGATCGAAGTAATTCTGCTCTTCGATTATGGTCTTGGCGCCTAAATCCTTGATGTAGTCGAATATGTAATCGAGGTGCCTTGGCGCTTTCCTGACGTTGTGCGTGCACACCAGCGACCTGAATACCTCCAGGTCCATTACCGGGTGAACGACGATTTTCTTAGGTTGGTTGTGCATATAGAAATAAGCCGGCTTCGTGCCGGCTTATAACCTTTAGTTGGGTTCCTCTAGCCGAAACTATTTGATGACTAGTGACAAAGCTCCCTCAGCCACGGTGGTCTCGAACTGCTCCAGCCGATCTGCATATTTTTGCGTGTCAAATTCGTTAGCGGCTCGTTCGATGTTTGCAATCACACGAGGATCATCGAAGTCGACTCTTTCCAGGGCGTCCCTAGAGTCGCCCCGGTGGCGTATAGAGGATTTCATTTCTTTCCTTCGTCTAATCATGGCGTTACTCCCTGTTGCTTAGCCGCGTTACGCACGCGTAACCCGCTTGCATGGAGGTATAGCAGCAAAAATCAAAAAGTACAGGAAAAACCCATAAACTGTGCCAAAGCTTACCACACCCGAGGGCATCCAGGTGCAGGAGCCAAGCATCGGAATGATCTAAGCCATGTGCCGTGTCGTCGCTAATTGACTTTGGGAGGCTTTTCGTAAGCTCGAGGATGTATCAACTATCTGCATTTACGTCCTATGACCCATTTGAAATCTTACAACGGCTGTAATCTGGTGTGACGGAAACGCAACAAAGAGGTATCAGTTGAACATGATGAGCAAACAAAACCAATTAATTTCTCGTCAAGAATTGTTTCAGCAGATCTGGGAAACTCCAATATCACTACTTTCCCAAAAGTATGGAATCTCAGACGTCGGACTGGCAAAGATTTGCAAACGGATGGATATTCCACGTCCACCTAGGGGGTATTGGAATAAACTCAAAGTTGGAAAGGCACCTCCCAAGCCTCAACTAGGGCCAATATCTGATTCTGGTCTTGAGCAGATTGTAATAACGTCTACGCCGATAAATTTAAGAACCGAAACATCGACCAAACCGCCGGAACTCATTCCAGTTCCGGACATACTCGCTGATCCACATCCATTAACGAAGAAGTCCCGTACGGCCCTCATCAGAGGTAAGCGAGATGATCGGGATCTGATACTAGCCCACGGCAATGTCTGTCTTGATATTCATGTAAGCCGCCCGTGTATCGACCGCGCCTGTCGGATTATGGACACACTAATCAAGGCGCTAGAGTTGCGGGGCTATAGCCTGACTGTGTCGGAGGCGGAGAATCCCAAAACAATCGTATCAGTAGATGGTGAGTTCCTGGAAATCGGAATCGATGAAAAGATCACACATACGGCTCATGTACATACACCAATGGATGATGTGCGCTATAGGCGCACGTATCAGCTTGTTCCGCGTTACGACTACTCGCTTACCGGAAGCCTCTCCCTAAGAATGCGAAATGCAACCCATTGCGGTCGACAACAGTGGGCAGACGGCAAGCGTCACAAAGTAGAACAGTATCTAGGCGCATTTATAGAGGGCCTTTGGATAGCAGCTAAACAAAAGAAGACGCAGCGTGAGGAATATGAGCGGCGTTGCAATGAATGGGAAGACGAGGCGGAGCGCCGACGGCAACAAGAACACTTAGCTTACCTTGAGAAAAAGCGAGCTGATAAACTAATTGCAGACACTAAAGCCTGGTGCCAGGCTGCCAGAATCCGGCGTTACATCTCAGAATTAAATAAGATCAAACCGGTGCCCCACGAACTATCCGAATGGATAGTATGGGCCAAATGCTACGCCGATAAACTTGATCCGCTATATTCCCCAAACACTATTACGTTTTGCGAGCCTACACCTACGGACGATATCGAGTAATTCTTTATATAGCGAGATATTCATTTAGACGTTTTGCTATATCTCGTCTCCGCCTCTCCAGAAACATTTTGTAGCTATCGACTGTAAGAACATTATTATCAGTTGGAATGCATTGACTTATAAAAGCAGCTTTCCCTGCTTTCTCGATGATATTAGGAAAATACTTTTCTGGGGGTTTATCACTGATTGCACGATTCGTCTTGCCGCCAATAAACGCAAGATTAGCGATATCATCTGCCTCGCGATCTGTATAGTGCCCCTTAAGAACTGCCTTCGGGAATATATGGTGAAACTGTAAACGATGGTGTGATCCAGTGTGATCTAATGCTATTGAAAGGTTTGATCTCCAATCTTTAGCCCCGGCTGCCTTAAAGGCTAAGAACATAGTTTTGAAAAGTGCACTACGTTGGTTACGGCCTTCTAGTTCATTTGCTGTTACGTCGAGTCTTCCAACCTGTAACCGTAGCCGATCAATGAGTTCGGGTGCACCTTGATTCTGTTTAATGGTGCTCAAATCTTGGTCAAGCAGCGTCTCGCTTGAGCCCCGCGAGTAACGCCCTTTGGCGTTAGCAACCAAAACCCAGAACCTTAAATTTCTGGCGTCTTCTGGGTCAATATCATATTGACGTTTATGGCCATAGTAAGCCAGCGTTATCAGGATAAATGGGGAAGATAGTAGTGCTGGGCTATCAATACCGACATTGCTTCTCAGAAAATTAAGGGCAAATTCCATACCTAGTCGGCATTCTTTCCAAGCGGATTGCAATTTATCTAGTGACAGTTTCCCTACGGTCAAAAATCTTGATTGCTCTGTAGCAAAAACGATTAAGTTCCTAAGGTACAGGCCTAAATCAAGCTCAAATCCAGCACTCGTACATTCTTGTTGAAACGATAGAAATATTTTCAGCGAATTTCTCCATTTAGCTGTAATCTGTGCCAATGCTAAGTCGGAGCTGCGGAGCTTTGCGCCAAGTGAATTGACGCGGACAAATATTTCAGTAACTTCGTCATACGACATACTACGTTCAAGTACATCCATTCGGTACATATAATCGCGAATACCCCGCAAGCGAGCCAATCGCTGACTGTACTTCTTAAAACGTGGGTCATTTACTTTTTCTATGCCAGCGCGCTCAAGAAATGGCGCATCTTCGTCCGTTTTAAAAACATCTGATACCTTAACCCAATGTGGCATTTGTTCAAGTTTGCGTGTAGCAACCACGAAAGTCATTTTGTCGAAACGACGCTGTAATTCGTCGTCTGTAGAATCCGCCTCATCTTCGACAATATCCTCATCATCCTTCGCATCTTCGTGAACTTCTGTAATAAATGCCAGCTGGTCCGGATGCTCCAAATTAAACAATAGATCAATTGGTTTCTTCCGACTTCGTACGGTGACATGTTCGCCGCGAATTACGGCTGATAAAGATGTAAGTCTTTGTTGACCATCAAGCAATAGTCGCGTACTTTGGTACGGGTTTGCCTGCTGTGTAACAGCGAAATCCTGGAGCGGGACAGATTCATCAGTTTCCCACAATAGGATTGCACCTGAAGGGTAGCCACGGTAGAGCGAATCAAGTAGGTCGCGCACGCGCGTCGATCGCCAGACATAGCGGCGCTGCATTTCAGGAAGACGCAACTCTCCCCTTTGAATCATTCCTACTAATTCTTGAACAGATGCTTCAGCTTTAGCCATAGCCTATATCCTCATAAATCATAATCTCTATCACCAAAATACGACTATTATCTGTAGATAACTATCGACCTGTATCAATTAGACGGGCTAACTTTGGATTGTAAACTACATCAGTGATCGAGCCGTCACGAATTCTCTGAACTGCCTCGTCAATTACAGGCAAAGGCACTAAAAACCATTCCCTCGGGCGTACAGGATTACCAAAGCGATCTTGAATCGTGAGATCCAACTGTGCTGGTGCAAAAATGCGATGAAGAAGATTCTCTAGTTTTACCCGATTTATGCTCACAAGCTTATATGTCGCCACGATTTCAACATCAGATAACATATATGTTGCCTCGTGTACGGCATTTGCGATACGACTCTCGACCTTGCCACCTGTCACACCAATCTTGTGAATTAACTCGCGATGCTCGGCCACGTAGGGATTATCAGATAGGCTGCGTAGCACATAGATCGTACCGCTTTCGATGTCGCTCTGGTCCATCACCCCGCTAAATAGCGGTCCTGCATCCGAGTCCGTCAACTGGCGATCGGTTAGCCGACGCCCGGCTTCGTCCTTGTACAGCGCACGCTGCAATGACCGCAGCAACAGATCACTTTCCGTGCCGTTGGAAAAGATGACACGTAAGCGTGCATCTGGCTCACCGTTTGGCGTCCTGAAGACCTCGCCCATCTCAGCCACGTATGCCATCTGCCCACCAAGAATGAAAAAGTTTCCATCGGCCACACTGGCATCCCGACCAAACCGGAGTGACTTGCGCACACCTGCCTTCAGGTCGCTTTCCGTTTGCTCGAATAATGGCTTGAAACGCTCGAAGTCTTTGCACGTAACGCGATTGGCAACGTCTTCGGCGGCGCGCCGCTCCTCGTGTGTTCTTACATGCTTGAGCAGAGTGATGTCGTCATTGCTCTGCGGCGCGTCCATACCCAGCTCCGCCAACAGGGCATCATCGTCCAGGACCTCAGAATCGAGTTCTACGGCAGCATCGTTTTCGACCAGCAAACCATGGGTATCCATCGACGCCAGCAACCGATGGGCTTCCGGCAGTTTTCGCAGCCGATCCAGGCGAACGGCATAAAGGCGTTCGAATATGTCGTTGTGTTCTCCATGCTGGGGTGCACGACCATTCATTTCGTAATAGCGAAGAATGTCCTCGAAACCCGCGATGATGCGTTCTTCGCACGGCGTATGGCCCCCAACCTTGACCGGCACGACCTCAACACCAAGGGCATCCAGCAGTTCGTCATCGGAGATATCAGGCATCGCTCACACCCTTGCGCTGTGCGGCTGCTTTCTCCTGCGCGCGATAGCGAGCCAGAGCGGCGACTCCTTGTGCCATACGCTGCTCCCAAGGGTCTTGGGCATTGATGTCCGGTAACCGGCCGCGCTCCTGCTTGAACAGCAACGCGCGCTTCGCAAGGTCGCGCGCCTCCTCATAGGGAATGCTCACGCGTTTGGCCTCGATAGTGGCCTGCACCTGACGCAGGGTTTTCTCGTCCATCGCTTTGGACAGCACGGCGTATGCCGCATCGAAAGGATTGATGCGATCGATTAGGTCAATGTCTAGGTCGCGCACGTTCACGAACTTGCGCACCCCATGAATCAGGGCCATGTTGCCCTTATCCTCGCCGCCTGCGGCAATGTCCGCGGCAATCTGCTGCTTGGCCTGCTGGGTGATGTTCAACGCGGCCACAGCATGCTGGCGTATCGCTTCTTGATCCGTCTCGCTCAAATCTGGGTAACGCTCGCGCACGATCTTGCCCATGCGCAACTGTGTCAGTTCCTCGGGCAGCGTGTTTTCCTGATCGAACATACCATGCTCCAGCGCCGTTTTGTCCTGCACGAATGCGGTGATGACTTCGTTCAGGTCTTCGCGGCATACACGACTGGCTTCTGGGCTTTCGGGTGTCGTCAGGCCATTGATCTCCACGTGGTACTGCCCCGTCGCCTCGTTGACGCCGACATTGCTACCTTCTTTCTTATAGCCATCGGGGCCATAGTTAAAGCCTTCCTGCGGGCCAGCATTCTTGGGCGTGAATTCGAAGCGCGGTGCCAACACTTGTTCCATCAACAAACTTGCGGCAATCGCCTTCAAGGTGTCGTTGACCGCATCAACCACAGCTGCCTCAGTGGCGTCCGGCTCGGCGATCAGATTGGTGAAGCGCGATTTCTCTTTTCCCGGCGCATCGCGCGTAGCGCGGCCGATAATCTGCACGATCTCAGTTAGGCTGTTGCGGTAGCCGATGGTCAGCGCATGCTCGCACCAAATCCAGTCGAAACCTTCCTTGGCCATACCCAGTGCGATGATGATGTCCACGTGATTGCGGTCGTCGCGTCGGGCAGGATCCCTGAGCGACATCAGTACTTTTGACCGCTGTGCAGGATCGCTGTCGTCTACTAGGTCCGCCACCTTGATGGTGCGGCCGCCCTTGTCGGCTGGAAGCTCGATTAGGTGGAAGCCGGTGTCCGGATCGACACCTTTCCACGTACCGAGGGAATCCATGATTTCCTCGACCTCGCGGTGCTTGTCCTTCAGGCTCTCTCGCGAATTCACATTCGGAATGTGCACGATGGTCTTCAGCGCCGGTTCGAGCACCTTCATGATCGCGTCCAGATAGCGACCCGTGTAGAAGAAATAGCCAATGTCCAGTGACTTTAGGTACTGGTAGCCGTTGAGCTGCTCGTAATAGGTGTAGGTGACGGTATCGAAACGCTCCTCGTCCTGCGGCGCTAGCACCGCCTCGGCATCGCCGCGGAAATATGAGCCGGTCATCGCCACGATGTGCGTCTTGTCGTGAGCCATGAAGGAACCGAGCTGGCTGCCCAACCGGTTATCCGGATTGACGCTGACGTGGTGGAACTCATCGATGGCGATCAGGCGGTTATCGAACGCTTCCACGCCCAGCTCTTCCACCGCAAAGCGGAAGGTGGCATGGGTGCATACCAGCACCGGATCATCACTGGCCAGAAACTCGCCCACGGCCTTGACTTTAGACTTGGCGATGCGCGGCTCGTCCACACCCGGCGCATTGCAAAGGTTCCACTGCGGTTTCACCACCCAATCCCAGTAGAACCCGAACTGGCTCAGCGGCTCGTCGGCAAAGCTGCCACCGATAGAACGCTCCGGTACAACAATTATGGCCTGCTTCAATCTCTGGTTGTGTAGCTTGTCCAGCGCAATGAACATCAGCGCACGCGATTTGCCCGAAGCCGGCGGCGATTTGATCAGCAGGTATTGCTCGCCGCGCTTGACCCAGGCGCGCTCCTGCATCGGCCGCATACCCAGCGCATTGGTTTTGCTGGTGGCACCGGTATGGGCCGTGGTGATGGACACCGACGGCACGACGAACCGGTTGGTAGGGTTCTCCGATGCACTCATTAGGCGACCTTCCTTTTTTTACGTGTAGCTTTCTTACCGGGCGGCGGCTTCGCCACCGTCATCTTTGTGTACATGTCAAACAGTTTTTCCAGCCGTTCGGTGTCGTTCTTGAAACGGCGGCCGATGTATATGCGTTCCAGCACCTCGTCGTTGCGTTCGTGGGCGCGGTGCAAGTCTTCGGGCATCTTCTCCGGGTCGTACAAATCTGCAATCGTGGCCGGGAAATGAACCTCGCGAGCCAGCAGGATGTCCTCTGCACAGCGCGTGAGGTCGGCCTTATTTTGTTCCGTCAATGTCGGTACGGGAAAAGTATTCCAGCCGAGGGTATTAGAATAGCGGTAGCGCGTTTCCAGTTTGCCGCAGACGGTGGCGATCCAAACCAGATGTAGTCGGGAAACTATAAGAGCCATGTTCCACAGAGATGCGTTGTAGATAACGGAATTTGCATTAGAGATAACTGTGTCGTAATTAGTGATTTCGCAAGGCAAATACTGTCGCCGCTCCGACGAAACGTTTGGGACTGCTATGGCAGCATGACTGCTATGAGGGGCAAATACGAAACGATGCGGTGTAGTTGCATTATCTTTAGCCTGCGCTCCTCCTTTCATCCGAAATTGTCGCACTCGCTCGAAACGAGCACGATATTCATCAAATTTTCTTGCCTCTTCAAGTTCAAAGTTTTCAACCCAAATGCACCAGCGACCCCCACCATTTATCAGCTCTTGCGAACCAACGTAGCGCTTAATGAAACGTGCAGCGTGTGGTTTATTTTCGACAATGAGCTTCTTTTCTTCACTGGACAACATCAAGTTGCCGCCATCAGTTGGTTTATTCCCCGACTGCATATAGCCAATATCTGAAAGAGCATGATATCTTTTTGTGACTATCACCGTGTCAGTAGCGACGAGATATGGACTAATGTTAGGCACGCTTCTGACGATTTCATCAGCAAACAACTTTCTTTCATCCGTTGTTCTTGTAGAAAGGCCTAGAATTACACATGCAACGGCTGCTTTATTACTAGCGAGGTTGCTCCAAAGAAAAGATGTATGTGCAAAATTGATAATGTTTTGCTCTCGAAATACGAGCGGCCACAGCATTGCAACTTGTTCACCTTGCGTAATGGAATTGGTGGCTACAAATGCGCTGGAAGAACTCGTTAGATTGTTGAACTGCGCGGCTTTGAAGACGAATGCTGCCACGTAATCAAGGTCTTTATATCTCTTAAGGACAGGCACGAAATTTCTTGCCATATCCTCCTTCTGCTCTGCTGTCTGGTTTACACTGCCTTGATACGGCGGATTGCCGCAGATATAGGTCTCACCTCCTTCGTTTTGGAAGTCAATCTCGGCCTGATCCAACGGCGTCGTAAAAAGATCATCCGCCGTAACCTTGACTCCCGTGCCAGTGGGCGGGCAGATAGCAAGCCAGTCGAGCTGCAAGGCATTGCCGCAGGTGATCCAGTTTTCTGCGCTTAGCGGCAGGAACTCCTTCAGCGCTTCCTTCTGGCCGCGATAGCGCACATCGCACTGGTACTCAGCGATGATCAGCGCCAGCCGGGCAATCTCGGCGGCAAAGTCGCGCAGCTCTATGCCGCGGAAGTTGGTTAGTGGAATCTCAGTGTGGAGCTCCAGTTCATTGCGCCGCCGATTGATCTCAGCCTCAATGGCACGCATTTCCTTATAGGCGATCACCAGGAAATTGCCCGAACCGCAGGCCGGGTCGAACACCCGGATGCGCGCCATGCGCTTGCGTAGGTTCAGCAGCTTGACCTTGTTATCGCCAGCGGATTCCAGTTTTGCGCGCAGGTCGTCCAGGAGCAGAGGGTTCAACACCTTCAGAATGTTGGGCACGCTGGTGTAATGCAAGCCCAACTCGCCGCGTTCTTCATCAGCGGCTACGGCCTGTATCATTGATCCAAAGATGTCCGGGTTGATCTGGCGCCAGTCCAGCTCTCCGGCATGCACTAGGTAACTGCGCGCCAGTCGAGTAAAACACGGGACGTCGGTGTTGCCGGAGAACAGGCTGCCGTTGACGTAGGGGAACCGCGCCGCCCATGCCGGCAACTCGGCGGCATCGCGGTCGGTCAGCTTAATGTCCATGGCATGGAAGATGGTCCCCATGACCTCGTGCAGGTTGCTGCCGTCGCGCTCGCTCATCTGGTCGATTGTCTGGGTGAAAAGCCCGGCGCCATCGAAGATATCGGTGTCCTCGGCAAAGAAGCAGAAAATCAGCCGCGCCATGAAGTGGTTCATGTCGTGGCGATGCTCCGCACCCGCCCAATCCTTGTTGTGCTCCAGCAGTTGGATGTACAACTTGTTGAGCCGCCCGGTGGCGCGCACGTCGATAGGGTTTTCCTTGATCTCCTTGACAGTGGAAATGCCGGCTAGTGGCAGGAAAAAGCCGAAGTGCTGCGCGAAATCGGGGTAATCCGACGCAATGATTTCACCGCTGACGAGGTCTTCGGCTTCCAGCGTCTGGCCGTCGGTGGCAAGGATAAATTTAGCCTTGGCCTTGGCGGTTTCTGGGCTTTCGCGCAATGCTTTCAACGTTGCGCCGACCGCGCCAGGCTCGCACACAGCGATATGAATGTTGTTGCGTTGGAGCAGACCGCTCAGCACGTCGGATTTGTTGGTATTGCCGTTACGCAGACGCTTGAGGGTGGTGTCCTTGTTGCCGAAGGCTGTAAGGAAGGCAAAGGGAAACTCAGGGCCATCAAATGGCTGAGATGCCAAGGCCGAAACAGCTTCCTCGATTTCTACTGCATTCATCGGTAAGTGATGTAATCTCGATTGCTTATATGTAAAAGTATATTTTTCTGATCACGGCCTACAACCTGCGAACCCGCTGCCTTGGTTAGTCGATCAATAATTTCTCGCGCTTGTTCCTCTGGATTCGGTGGGACCACTGCAACCCTTACTGCTTGGCTAGATTTTTTTGCTGGCACGGTCCTTGGTGGCAGTCAACATAATACCCCAATGAAATATAGCAACCCTGCAGAATGCATTCAGTCTATTGAGCGAATTCCCCGGCAACCCGGATATCTGGAGCATCCCCAGAACTGACCTCCGGCATTCGCCCCCTGTCTTGCCGTGCGCTTGACCATTTGGCTGTTGCACTTTGGGCATGTTGGAGTGGCAGTGGTTGAATCAATTGCTGGCATACGGGATTGTTTCGTAGTTTGGATAGAAGCAATCATTTTCTCCAGGCGCGGCCCATCGATCAATTCGATATTCCGGCCCGTAGCGAATCCTTTAGCATCTTCGGTGAAATTGCCGGAAGTGATTACAAAACCACCAGCAGCACCTTTAGCCGCCATCACTCCATAGAGTTCACGCACCACGTTTACGCCTACCTTGTAGGCACGCCATTGCTTGCATTGCACAAGAAAGACTTCAGAGCTTTTGCGCAGCGCCAAATCCAATCCACCATCGGCCGCGCCCTGTCCGGTTTCAACAACTGCGAAACCCTGCCGCCGGAATACTTCCCCTACAAGTTGCTCAAATGTTTTCCAATCCAAATCACGGATGGATTTGAGTCCCGTCTGGTTTTCTAGAGTTTGCTTCCGTTGCCATGCATTAAACAAACTAAATGGGAGTGGAAGTAGCAACAAAAATGCGACATAAGGTGCTGACACGTACGCTAGTTGCCCGAGACCTGTAACAATCGGAGCTGTCAACTTATCGCCTACGTGAATATGAGGTAAAAAGTCTCTCAGAACGATGTAAGCGATTACTGAAGCTGCAACACTCACCCACCATGGACACATGGCTAATATTTCAAATATTGATTCTCGTTTACGCGTCATGGTTTCCCTGCCAAAAGTAGCCAAACCTCTTTGAAATCAACAGGTCTCATTTAAGGCCAAAGGATGGTCATAATCGCACATCGTGATGGAAGTTTATTCCTCGCGCTTGGCCTCCGCGCGACATTCACGGATGAGTTCCTTTGACATAAGTATTTTTCTACCTTTCTTGTGTTGGTGTGCAATGCGCTGGGCCCGTTGCAGCGCATTGGTGACTTCTTGTGGGGATGGCTTGTGAGTTCCCAAGGCGGTTTCCTCGGTAACAGGCTTTGACTACTAACGTATTGTAGTATTGCTCGGTGTATTAGACCAAAGGGATCGTCTGGTTTGTCACGTATACGGATTTTTAATGGCATCCGTGAAGGCGCAGCTGTGGTTTCCGGTAGGTCATTCGAATCGCAGTGCTGTGCGGCTACTCCTGTTTATCGTCGATCAGCGTCTGCCCGGTGGTCTCGGCTCCTGTCATCGCACCTTCGGGCTGGCTAAGCTCGCGGCAGTGTTCGACGCGTGCTACTGGTAGTCTCCTCGCCAGGCATCTCGGGATATGGAGCCCTGTGATCGACTATTTTTGGAATTTAGTCTAAACTTAAGCCCGAGCACATCGACCCGACTCCAAAACAGGATTTTTCATCATGGGGCCGAAGATCTGCGACTTGTACGCCGGCGTAGGCGGAATAAGCCTTGGCGCATGCCGAGCGGGATTCCATCTGTCAGCTGCTGTCGAATGGGACGAAATCACCCTCTCGACTCACGCTAAAAACTTTCCGAAGTCCAAGCATCTGCAAGCCGATGTGTCAAAGCTCACTGGTCGTGAGCTTCTTCGACAAGCTGGCCTGTCGCGCGGGGAGCTTGCCGGGCTTGTCGGTGGGCCCCCATGCCAGGGCTTTAGCGTTATGGGTAAGCGTCGTCCCGACGATGCTCGCAATAATCTTTTTATTGAGTTTTTCCGAATTGTCTCGGAAGAAAAGCCCAAGTTCTTTCTCGCAGAGAATGTCCCGGGAATACTTGATCCGCGTTTCGAGAAAATGCGACGCACCGCGCTACGACACATTACCGACAGGTATGTGGTTCTGCCACCAATGCTTATGAAGGCGTCTGATTTCGGTGCGCCGACAACGCGAACTCGGGTGTTCTTTTTTGGCTATTTACCAAATGCTTTTAAGAAAGAACTCACGGAAGACGATTTTAATCCTTCTCTTGTACCGTCCGTTTTTGTTCGAGAAGCTTTGACCGGATTACCAACATGTATTTCTCCCGACTGGCAGGAAGAAGAGGACGGATACAGGAAATTACGTACCTTTTCGCAGACAGAGTTTCTTCACAAAGCAGCCAATGCAATTCCGAGAAATGTCGGAAATCAGAAGATGATCGAGATGCTACTAGAGAAAGACATTGTTACCGGGTGTTTAGGAACTGTGCATAGACCAGATGTGATTCGTCGCTTTAATAGACTTAAACATGGCGAGCAGGACAAGATTGGTAAGATGGTTCGTTTGAATCCAAAAGGGTTCTGTCCAACCATCCGCGCCGGGACCACCAAAGAGCATGGGCATTTTCAGTCTCTTAGACCTGTGCACTATTCGCAGCCCAGAGTAATTACTCCCAGGGAAGGGGCACGACTACAAACGTTCCCAGATTGGTTTGAATTTCATGGCACTCGGTATCATAGTTTTAGGCAAATAGGCAACAGCGTTCCACCGCTTCTAGCAGAGAAGATTCTTTCGGTTATTAGAAAAGCCCTGCGATAGATATCAAAATAACAGTGCAGTTCATCCAGGCCATACGTCACAAGGAGATCGACAAGTGATCGAAACCAAATCTCGCGCTCATGGCACACCGACGAAGGATTTCTTCGTTCGGATGATCACGCGGGACATTACGCTCGCCGATTGCATTATGGATCTAGTGGACAACGCAGTAGACGGAGCGCGTAGGTCCGCGAAACTAGAAGGTCGTAAGAAGAACACTGATTTTCTAAGGGGATTCTCCGTCACTATTCGTGCCACAGGCTCGCAAATTACAGTGAATGACAACTGTGGCGGTATATCGTTAGATGATGCAGTCAATTACGCGTTTCACTTTGGTCGCAGAAAAGATGCTCCGCGTGATGTCGATACCTCGATCGGTTTGTACGGCATTGGCATGAAGCGGGCGATATTCAAGATGGGCCGCCAAGCGAAGGTTGAATCTGTAACAAAAGCTGAGAAATATACCGTTGTCGTAAATGTCGACGAATGGGAAAGAAAGCTTGAAGATTGGGATTTCGATATCGACGACAAAGTCGACTCAGATTCGATCGGAACCAGAATAACGATTAGTCAACTCTATGAAACTGTTTCCGCGGCATTTTCTGACCAGACCTTCGTGAATAACTTGATTCGAACGATGGCGCGCGACTACGCATTTATTTTAAAGAGCGGTTTTGAAATCAAAATTCATACCGAGAACAGTTTAATTGTAGTACCGAGATACGATTACAAGCTCAAGAAAAACTCGGATTTTATGCCGGGACTCGTCGCATATGTGGACGAGAATGTGAATATACGAATTATTTGCGGTATTGCCAGTGACCTCCCTAATGAAATCCCAGAAGAATTGAGACAAGAAAAGGCAGAATATTCTGGTTGGTATGTAATTTGTAACGACCGCGTTGTGGTGGCCGGGGACAAAACAGATCTCACAGTTTGGGGTAATGGCGATTTCGTAGGCTGGCACCCCCAATACAACGGGTTTGCAGGCTTCTTGTTTATGAACTCCGAGGACGACGCAAGCAGGTTACCTTGGAAGACAACTAAACGCGAAGTTGATACCAGTGAGTTGCGCTATCAGCGCGCAATAATAAATATGAAGAACCTAACAAGACAGTTCATCGATTATACAAATGAACGGAAGGGCGACCCAGAATCTGCGAAGAGAAAAGAAGCGCAGGCCGCATCGATTAGCATTGTCGAGTTGAAATCTGAATCAATAACTATGCGCCTCCCTTCTGTTGTGGCAAAACCGTCCTTTAGAGAGAAAATGGTTCAAGTATCGTTTAGCAAGCCGCTCGCAAAAATAAAGAAAGCGGCGGAGGCTCTTGGAGATTTTAGTTTGTCCGCTAGCGCGGTTGGTTCAAAAGCATTTGACTATTTTTACAAGATTGAAGTGGAGGATGATCAAAAGTGACTCCTCAAGAAAATCCATCGTTTTACAAAGTCAACTATTCAATACGCGCCAATAAGAATATAGAGCGTAAATTGATCTTCGATGCATTGATTCGTTTGCCCCACAGTTTCAAATTGGAGCAATATCGTTATATTGGCTTTGGATCAATGTGGTTTATAGATTTCATATTTGCCCATCGGTTGTTGCGTATAACGTCGATGTGGTCTATCGAACGTGTAAACAGCTCGGCGCGCGCAGAGTTCAATCGCCCATACGATTGCATCGAAATTAAATCTGGGGACTCTTGCGAAATACTTGCAAGAATGGCTCCAGAAGAGTGGTCTATACCTTTTATAGCGTGGTTTGACTACGACGGAAGATTTGATAAGGATGTTTTTGGCGATTGTGAGATATTGTTGACAAAAGCGTCGCCTGGAAGCGTAATCCTAATGACAGTAAATGCGCATCGTAATAGTTATAAGCCTGTGGACGAATCAGGTTACGCGCGAGCTTCAATTAATACCCTTCGAGAAATATTTGGCGACTCCGTACCAGTAGAAGGTGTTCCTTCGGAACCACGAGAGATCGAAATATCGAAATTTCCAAACATTCTTTCTGGTTGTATCTTAAACTTGATGGGACATATTGTTCGAGGAAGCGGGCGAGCTTCTAAAAGTTGCCCTTATCGATTCATACCGCTTTTTGCCTTTGAGCATAACGATGGCGCACCGATGATTACGGTAGGAGGCATGCTGGCCGATTGGCGCCGAATTTCTGACCTTGAAGTTGCCATGGGCGTGGAAGCGGATGCTCTTTTTTCTGGAAAGGCAAAGAAGACCGAAACCTTGGATTTGGTTCCGATAACCACCAAGGAAAAACTATCGTTGGACAGACTTCTGCCTTGTTCGGAGAGCGAATTTGATATTCGTTTTGGAGGATCTGGAATTAAGTTAGATATAAATCAGGCGCGAAAATATCGACGCTTTTATAGTCATTTTCCTGTATTCGCTGAGACAATTCTATAAATGGTTATCTTAGTGTTTAAGAAAGGCATTCAAGCGCAGCAGCAGTTTAACTTCGTCTTTTAAGTGACACTGCCATACGACTAACGTCTCCCACCCTTGATTCTTTAGTGTTTTTCGATTAGTGGAATCACGTAATTTATTTCTTCGAATTTTATCTCTCCAATATCGAATATTTGATTTTGGGAGTCGTCCATAGCGACAATTGTGACCGTGCCAAAAGCACCCGTGAACAAATATAGCTTTTCGCAATGTCGGAACAGCTATATCTGGGCGTCCCGATAGGGTCTTAGGATGGAGTCTGTAAGGGACACCAAGGGCTCTGACCATCGCTCGCACGGCCAGTTCTGGGCCGGTGTGTTTTGTCTTTACGGACTGCATAATGTAGCGGCGCTGCTCTGTGGTTCTCGTATCCATGCGTATAGGGCTTCCGTAGTTTCAATTGACCGAAATAAATTTGGGTTATGAAAGTGTACAACAACCAGGACATTATATGGGACATCAACTCTGGACTTCTCCTATAACCGGCTACCGGCGTAAGGGCACCCGTATATCCGAATTGCGCTCTCTGCTGGGCTCTGGCATTACCGCTCTTGCAATACTTGAGCCTTTGAAATCATGTAGGAGTAGTGAAGCGGCTGTGAATATGGCTTCGGAATTGCAGCGCAGAGAATTCGACGTTGCGGGCGTGAAGGACGACGAAAAAGCTCCTGTAAAGGGGTTCGTGATTACATCGGAATTGACCGATGGAACAATACAAGATCACATTCATGCATGCGAACCTCAGCATCTTGTGTCTGAAGCCATTCCGTTGCACGAGCTGTTGTCCGTACTGAAAACACGGACTTATGTCTTTGTTGTGCTCGGTTCCGAAATACGCGGTATTGTCACTAGAACAGATTTGAATAAGCCACCTGTCCGTATATATCTATTCGGAATTATTTCACTGTTTGAAATGCATTTAACGTTTTGGTTGAGAATCATAATGAGCGGTAAACAAATCGAAGAGTGCATAAGTGAAAAGCGGCTTGCTGGCGCTATGCAGTTACAAGGGGAGCGCGCCAAACGTAATGAACACGTAGATCTGATTGAATGTCTTCAACTTTGCGACAAACGTGACATTGTCGTTGGCGACGATAGGACACGTGAATTACTTGGGATGGGGAATAAAGGCCAAGCGACAGAAAAAATTAGGGAGCTTGAAGATCTGAGAAATCGTCTGGCACATAGCCAGCAAGATTTAAGCCAGAGCTCAAAATGGGAAACTATAATCGAGCTAGTTGAATGGGTTGAGCGGACGGTTGAGACATCGGATGCGCGAGTGGAGGAAGAAGCGAGGCATCAGTCAGGAGAAACCGCGGACAAGCTATTGGGTTCGTTATGAGGTTTAGACGGAAGAAGGGCATTGGCCTTTATCGCGAGTTTTTATCACCAGCTTAGGAACTGAATCAATCCTTGGCCAGACTGCATGCCGGGAATCCTCCATCTCCTGTGTCAGGATTGCGCCACGACAAACCGTGTTGACCAGCGTTAAACCATCATTGAACTGCGTTTTGATAGGGGCAAGCGCCGTAAGTAATTGATATCCATGGAGCACCCCCTTTGAGGCCATCTTTGGACCCGCATTAGTCAGTTCCGGCTGACAAAGGATTGTCCTTTCCCCACCGCCTTGGCATACCGGACTATCCAATGAGCCAGGCTTAGTTAAGGGGTCAGATTGGTCCGGTTTGGGGGCAATTTTGGGGGCAACTGCGCCGAGTCACATTGGTAGAACCCCGCAGCGGCGGGGTCTGGCGGGCTGAATGCGGTTGTACCCGTAGCGGCGTGGCTACGAAGCCACGCTTGTTGGCCCACTGTGGGATTGGTGTCACAGCGGCCAGTCGGAACGCGCTTTGTGGACTTGTTCTCACCAGCGTAAATAACGGAGCTCGCTATTAACACAAAGCACCGTATTCGTTAATAGTTGACTAAAGAACCTGCAGTTCTACCCGACCATCCTCGCGCCGAGCCGCCCCTCCTGACGGTTACCCTGCCAAGGTCGAACGACTCGCATAGGCCAATTGTTGGTCTCATTTAAGGCCAAAGGATGGTCACAATCGCAAAGTCTCTTTGATTTAATTCGCTTGTAGGCCCACCAGGACTCGAACCCCAAGCTCTTAAAACTAAATTCGCTAACGTAAGTGGCCATACCTCCTTGAAATGAACGCGGGCCATTTTATGGTTTGCGATAGGGCCAATTTATGGTTTCATTACTAAAAAGCGCCTTGTGATTTTTATAGTGGTGGGCCCGCCAGGACTCGAACCTGCCTTATATGACTCTTAGATTCCACTGAGTCCACAGGAACTCTGCAAGTCGCTGTTATTCTTAATTATGTCTTATATGACTTTAGTGTCACGGGACAGTGTCGTGGAATAATGTTGTGGCGCCGATAGCGCGGGTTTTTCAGCATGCTGGGCAACTTGAAGCGGAAATATGCGAATTATCTCGAGCGGTATGATCGGCGGCCGCTTACCCGGGGTTCATGGAT
>Ga0307373_10004259_pt1 | contig 24258 bp, 22 predicted proteins | sample OX2MG_FD_202534 | JGI IMG/M metagenome (GOLD analysis project Ga0307373, IMG submission 202534) | Soil microbial communities from Risofladan, Vaasa, Finland - OX-2 | ecosystem: Environmental > Terrestrial > Soil > Coastal area > Acid sulfate soil | place: Finland: Risofladan, Vaasa | collected... | reverse complement strand
CGCTCGACGGTACGGCGTTCGCGGTCAAGCTGCCGGGGCGTTTTAACGTTGCCAACGCGCTCGCCGCCATCGGCGTGGCGCGCACGCTCGGCGTCGGCGATGCGGCCAGCGCGCGCGGATTGGCGGAGTTGGTGCGGGTGCCCGGGCGCATGGAACACTTGCGCGGACGCGATATCGACGTCGTGATCGATTACGCGCACACGCCCGACGCGCTGGCAAATGCGCTGGCCGCGTTGCGCGAGACATCGACCGGAAAGTTAGCGGTGGTATTCGGCTGCGGCGGCGATCGCGACCGCGGAAAGCGCCCCGAGATGGGGGCCGTTGCGGCTCGCGTCGCCGATCGCATCTACATTACGAGCGACAATCCGCGCTCGGAAGATCCGCGTGCGATTCTCGACGAGATTATTCCGGGCCTGGGCTCCCACGCGTTCGTTGCGGAGTTGGACCGGCGCGCGGCGATCGCGCAGGCGATCGATGAATCCGCCCCGGGCGATGTCGTGCTGATCGCCGGGAAGGGCCACGAATCGTATCAGCTCGTCGGCGATGACGTTCTGCCGTTCGACGATGCAACGGTCGCGCGCGAGGTGCTCCAACGATGAGCCTTTCGCTCGATAGCGCCCTCTCGGCGACGAAGGCCGAGCTCTTCGACGGAGCTCTAGCACCCGCGCTGCTGCGCATCGTCACCGATACGCGCACGATCGAGCGCGGCGATACGTTTCTGGCGCTGCGCGGAGAAAACTTCGACGGGCACGCGTATGTGGCGCAAGCGATCGCCAAGGGTGCGGCGGCGGTGATCATCGACGACCCGCAAGCACGCGTCCCCGGCACGGCGACGCTCTTGGTACCCGACACGCTGCGAGCCTACATGGCGCTGGCCGGCGCGGCGCGAGCGGCCTTTCGTGGAAGCGTGCTGGCGATCACGGGAAGCACCGGCAAGACGACGACCAAAGTGCTGGCCGCGCAATTGTTGGCCGCACGATTCGGCGAACGCGTGCTCGCCTCGCCGGCCAACGAAAACAACGAAATCGGCGTGAGCAAGTTGCTGCTGGCGGCCTCGAACGAAGAGCACGACGTGCTCGTCGTGGAGATGGGCGCGCGTAACTACGGCGATATCGCCGCGTTGGTGGCGATCGCGCGGCCGCACGTCGGCATCCTCACCAACGTCGGCGAAGCCCACTTGGAAATCATGGGGTCGCGCGAGCGCTTGGCCGAAACGAAATGGGCGATCTTTGGCGAAGGCGCGCGCGCCGTGCTGAATCTGGACGATGCCGTCGCCCGCGAGCGAGCCTCGTCGCTCCCGCGGGATGCGCACTGGTTCGCGGCGCTCGATACCGACGCGGCGCTCGAGTTTCCGGGACGTTCGACCACGCTGGTCGGGCGCACGCTCCTGCGCGAACGCGATGGGCAACGCGTACGCGATTACGATATCGACGTGCTACTGCCCGGCAAGCATAATCGGTACAACCTTGCGGCCGCGCTCGCCGCGGCATGCGAACTCGGGGTTGAGGTTGAGGCCATGCTCCCGCTCGTGCCGGGCCTGCATCTTCCGCCCGGCCGCTTTGAATCGGTCCTGCTGCGCAACGGCGTGCGCGTGATCTACGATGCGTACAATGCGAACGCGAGCGGAATGATGGCAGCGCTCGATGCGTTCGCGCAGGAACCGGGCGCCACGCATATCGCCGTGCTTGCCAGCATGGCGGAGCTAGGGAGTGAAGCGCCCGCGTTGCACGAGCGCGTCGGCGCGCATGCCGCGGCGGCGAACGTCGATTGGTTGCTTGCCGGCGGCGAGTACGCGCAGGAGTTGGTGCGCGGCGCACGCGACGCAGGGCTCTCCTGGGAGCGCATCGCCACGTTCGCGACGAATGATGACGCGGTGCGATGGCTACGAGAGCGCTCGCGCACCGGCGACGTGGTGTTGCTCAAAGGTTCGCGCAAGTACAAGTTAGAGGAAGTCTTACAGGGGTTGCAGGTATGAGCCGCCCTCTGTTGGTCGCACGCTCCGAAGTCCCCGCCGGGCTGGTCGCGCTCCCGGTGCGCACGCAACTCGTGCGCTCGGGCGACGATTTGATCGGCATCGTCGAGCGTGCCGTCGAAGGCATCGCGCGCCCCGGCGATGTGATCGCGATTTCCGAGACGGCGGTCGCCATCGCGCAGGGCGCGTTCGTTCCGGCGGAATTCGTGCGGCCCTCGAAGCTCGCGTACGTGCTCGCGCGGCGCGCGGGCGCGCTCGCAACGGTCAACCAGCCGGAGTCGCTGCAATTGGTTATCGACGAAGTCGGCCAATGGCGCGTCCTCTATGCGGCGGTCGCTCACGTCCTCGGGCGCCTGCGCGGCAAACGCGGCGTCTTCTACGAAGTGATGGGCGAAGCGATTACGGCCATCGACGGATATACCGGTACGCTGCCGCCGTTCGAGCGCGCCATCGTGCTGGCCCCGCGCGAACCGGACGCGTTCGCGCAATCGGTCCTCGAACGCACCGGCATCGGCTGCGTCGTCGTCGATGCCAACGATTTGGAGAAGGCGAAAATTCTGGGCGCGTCGCTCGACGTCCGGCGTACCGTCGTCGAGAACGCCTTGCTCGATAACCCGCACGGCAACGCCGACGAACAAACGCCGATCGTCGTGCTCAAATGGCGTGGCGCCGGCGCGAACCCGCTGTACGAGGCGGCGCCATGACGATTCCGTGGATGCTCGTCTCGCTCGCCGTGGGGTTTCTGATTGCGGCGTTCGGCGGCGCGGCGCTGCTGGCGGCGCTGCGCCGGCTGCAGTTCAACCAGCGCGCCTACGAAGACGCGCCGGAGACGCATCAAGGAAAGACCGGCACGCCCACCATGGGCGGCATCCTCTTCATCGTTGCGCTCTTACCAATGCTCGCAGGGGTGAAAATCCCATTTGCCCTGGAACTGTTTCTGCTCGTCTTGGCTTGCGGCGCCGTGGGATTTATCGACGACTATCTGGGCATCCGCTTCGGACGCAACCGCGGGCTGCGCGCGCGCACGAAGTACCTGGCGACGGCGCTCATCGCGATCGTGTTCTTGCGCGCGCTCTCGGAATCGTACGATTTCTTTCCGCGCGACGTGCTCTTTCACGCGGGCACCTACTCGCTGGTCGCGCCGCATTGGCTGTGGTTGCTGCTCGGCATCCTTGCGGTAACCGGGACGATTCACGCGGTCAATCTCACCGACGGTTTGGATGGCTTGGCAACCGGCACCATGTTGCCGCCGCTCGCGGTCCTCACCGTCGTCGGCTTCGAACTTGGGCTGCGCGCGCCGACGGAAGCGGCGTTGCTCGGCATCGGCGCGGGTTGCGGCTTTCTCATCTACAATCGCTACAAGGCGCGCATGTTCATGGGCGATACGGGGTCGCTGGCCCTGGGAGCGCTGCTCTCGGGTATCGCGATCGTGGAAGGCGAGATGCTGCTGCTGCTCCTGATCGGCGGCGTTTTCGTCGCGGAGGCGCTCTCGGTGATCGTGCAAGTGCTGTATTTCAAGGCCAGCGGCGGCAAGCGGATCTTTCGCATGAGCCCGCTCCACCATCATTTCGAGCTCGGCGGATGGGCTGAAACCAAGGTGACCGCGCGCTTTTGGATCGCGTCGTTCCTCTTGTCCGTCGTCGCGCTGGCGGTGGTGCGATGAGCGCGCTCGGAACCTTTGGCGCGTCGGAGCGCGTGCTGATTATCGGCATCGGGAAGAGCGGCCTTGCGAGCGCGCGGGTGCTGCGCGAGCGCGGCGCGAGCGTGCACGCGACCGACGAAAAACCGGCCGCCGAGCTCGCCGATGCCATCGCGCGGATCGAAGGCGCGGGCGCGCAGTTTGTCGCAGCCGGCGCGCTCGCACCGTTGCTGCCGTCGTTCACCGCCGCCGTGCTCTCGCCGGGCGTCCCGCTCACCTCGCCGGTCGTACGCGCGGTGCAAGCCGCGAACGTTCCGGTATTCAGCGAAATCGAAGTGGCCTACCGGCTCTGCCGCGCGCCGATGATTGCGGTAACGGGGACGAAGGGCAAATCCACCACGACCGCGCTGATCGGCCACTTGCTGCGTGCCTGCGGCCTGCGCGTGCGCGTGGGCGGAAACATCGGCAACCCGTTGATCGCCGAGGTCGTCGATGCCGCACCCGACGAGTGGGTGATAGCCGAGGTCTCGTCGTTCCAGTTGGAAACGATCCGCTCGTTCAAGCCGCGCGTCGCGGTGCTGCTCAACCTCGCGCCCGATCACCTCGACCGCTATTTCTCGATGGATGAATATGCCGAAGCGAAGTTTCGCATCTTCGCCAACCAGTCGCGGACGGATACGTTCGTCGGCAACTTGGACGACGAGCGCATCGCGGCGTTGCAGAACTCCGCGACCGAATCGCGGTTGCAAGCCCGGCCGCTGTGGTTCACGCTGGGAGAACGCCGCGACCCCGCAACGATGTACTGCCACGGCGATGCGGTGGTGTACGCGCCGATCGCCGGCGACCCGCGCCCCATCGTTGCAATCGAGCGCGGCGAAATTCCGCTCGCGGGCGAACACAACGTGCAGAACGTGATGGCGGCGATGCTGGCGGCGTTGGCGATCGGCTGCGATATACGCGCGTTGCGCGAGGGCGTCAAAACCTTCCGGGCGATGCCGCACCGGCTCGAACCCGTAGCCGAAGTGGACGGCGTGCTCTACGTCGACGATTCCAAATCCACCAATCCCGGCTCGGTCGTCGCGGCATTGCATGCCTACGATCGGCCCGTGGTGTTGATTGCGGGCGGGCGTTCGAAAGGCACGGATTTTGCCGAAATGGGCGCCGAGATTCGCCGGTGCGCCAAGGCACTCGTAGCGATCGGCGAGGCGGCGGACGAGATTGCGGCCGGCGCACAAGGCGTCCCGACCGAGCGCGCCGCGACGATGATTGCCGCGGTCGCGCGTGCCGCGGAGCTCGCGCAGCCGGGCGACGTGGTGATACTCTCGCCCGGCTGCGCGTCGTTCGATATGTTTCGTTCGGCCGAGGATCGCGGCGACCAATTCAGCCGCGCGGTAAGAGCGCTCAAGGAGCACGCCGATGCGTAACGCCGCGCGCGTTCAGCCGCGTTCCGCGCGCGAGCAACGCACGACGACAACCTCGCGCCCGTACATCGCGACGCCGCCGGATACGCTCCTCTTTCTCGCCGTGGTGGCGCTGGTGGGTATCGGCCTGGTTATGATCTACTCCGCATCGAGCGCGACCGCGTACGCGCAGAACGGGGATACGGCCTATTTCGTCAAGCGCCAATTCGTATGGCTCGTCGTGGGTGCGGCCGTCGCGTATGGCGCCTATCGCATCGATTACCACAAACTCAAGAGCGCGGCGCCGTACATTTTGGTGGCCTCGATCTTGAGCCTGTTGCTGGTATTGGTGCCGCACGTCGGGCTCGTCGTCAACGGAGCGCGGCGTTGGATCGGCATTCATTCGCTCAGCTTCCAGCCCTCGGAATTTGCGAAGCTCGCGCTGGTCGTTTACCTGGCCGCGATGCTGGCGCAGCGAGGCGAACGCATCGTATCGCTTGCCAAGGGGCTGATTCCGCTCTGCATTCCGGTGGCGATCATGTCGGTGCTGATCCTCAAAGAGCCGGATATGGGCACTGCCAGCTTGCTCGCGATGATCGCGTTTGCGATGTTCTTTGCGGCGGGAGCGCGCATCGCGCACCTGTTCGCGATTTTTCTCGCGACGGTACCGCCGGTGGTGCTAACGATCCTTGCCAGCCCGTATAAGCGCGCGCGCATCTTCGCGTTCATCGACCCGTGGCGCGACCCGCTCAACACCGGTTTTCACATCGTGCAGTCGTTGCTCGCGCTCGGGAGCGGCGGCCTGTTCGGCGTCGGCTTAGGCGCCTCGCGTGCGAAATTCTTCTACCTGCCCGAGCAATACACCGATTTTATTTTCTCCGTTTTGGGCGAGGAGCTGGGGTTGCTCGGCGCGCTCGCCGTCGTCGCGCTCTTTCTGCTCTTCGCCTACCGCGCGATTCGCATTGCGATTGCCGCGTCCGATCGCTTCGGCTTCTTTCTCGCGGCGGGCTGCACGGCCCTGATCGTGATTCAAGCCTTCATCAATATCGGCGTCGTCACGTCGTCGTGGCCGGTAACCGGCGTGCCGCTCCCGTTTATTTCGTTCGGCGGAAGTTCGCTGATCGTCAATCTGGTCGCCGTCGCACTCATCGCGAACGTCGGCCGCCACCGCCGCGTCAGCGCTGAATGAACGCGCGTGACGGCGCGGTGGTGTTTGCGGGCGGCGGAACCGGCGGGCATCTCTATCCCGCGATCGCCATCGCGCAGGCGTTGGGGTCGCCGGATCGCATCGCTTTCATCGGAACGGCCGATCGGCTCGAGGCCACGATCGTTCCCGAGGCCGGCTACCGCCTCTATACCGTGCGTAGCCGTCCGCTCACGCGCAAACTCTCGTTCGAACTCCTGCGCACGCTCGTCGCGAACGCGCGCGGGGCGTGGCAGAGCGCTTTTTTACTCGCTCGTTTAAAGCCGCGCCTCGTGATCGCGACCGGCGGCTACGTCTGTTTCCCCGTCGTACTCGCGGCGCGGTGGTTGCATATCGTGCGGAGGCTTCACGCGCCGATCGCGCTGCTCGAACCCAACGCTCGCCCGGGGCTGACCAACCGGTTGCTGGCTCCGCTGGTCGACGAAGTGTGGGGTGCCTTTCGCGAGGCCGACCCGCGCTTTGCGGGCAAGTACGTGCATACCGGCATCCCGGTGCGGGCTTCGCTCGCGCGGCTGCCGCAGCGCGAGGCGGCGCTGGCGCGCCTCGGGCTCTCGCCCGAACGCAAAACGCTGCTGGCGATGGGCGGCAGCCAAGGAGCCCGCTCGATCAACGACGCGCTCGCCGGCCTGATTGCGAGGCACGCGCTTCCGTCGGGGTGGCAACTGATCCACGTGACGGGCGAGCGCGAGTACGATCGCGTTCGCACCGCGCTCGGCGCCGACGCGGGCCCGGCGGTGCGCCCCTACCTGAACGACGTTGCCGATGCATACGCCGCGGCCGACCTCGTGCTCGCGCGTGCGGGCGCGTCGACGCTCGGCGAGCTCATGGCCGTCGGGCTTCCTTCCATCCTCGTACCGTATCCGCACGCTGCCGACGACCATCAAACGCGCAACGCGGAAGTCTTCGCAGAGGCCGGCGCCGCCATCCTGATGACCGATCGGGAACTGGCCGCCGGGCAGCTTGCGGCGACGCTCGAGCGCGCGATCGTGCCCGAACGCTTGCATGCGATGCGCGCCGCCGCGCTGGGCTTGCAAAATGGTTCGCCGATTGCGACGATTCTCGCCCGGATAGATGCGCTCGCGGCGCGAAAGACGCTCGGGTAATGGGGACGGCGAGCTGGCATTTTATCGGTATTGGCGGGATCGGCATGAGCGCGATCGCGCGCATTCTATTGGCGCGCGGCCAGAGCGTGAGCGGATCCGATATGAAGGCTACCCCGCTGCTCGAACAACTGCGCCAAGAGGGCGCGCTCGTAACCATCGGGCACGACGCGCAAAATATCGCCGGCGCGACCACCGTCATCGTCAGCTCGGCGATCGATCGTCGCAACGCGGAGTACGTCGCGGCGCAGCGTTCGGGCGTCCCGATCCTGCACCGCGGCGAGATGCTCGCGCAGCTCGTGCGCGAACGGCGCGGCATCGCGATCTGCGGTACGCACGGGAAGACCACGACGACCGCGATGGCGCACGCGGTGCTGCGGGCCGGCGGAATCGACGCGAGCTTAGTGCTCGGCGGGATCGACGGCGCGCTCGGCACGAACGCGCACGACGGGGCGTCACCTTGGTTCGTCACCGAGGCCGACGAATCGGACGGATCGTTCGCGTTGCTCGAACCGGCGATGGCCGTCCTCAATAACATCGAAAACGATCACTTGCAGAGCGACGACGAGTTGCCGCATTTGGTGCGCGCCTTCGAAGCCTTTCTTGCGAAATTGCCCGATGACGGCACCGCCATCGTCGGCGTCGATAACGCCCTCACCGCTTCGCTGGTTGAAAGCGCACGTCGCTCGCGAACGGTCACGTTCGGGTTCGGCCCGCGAGCCGACGTGCGCGCGGTGAACTTACGGTTCGACGGCTTGGGCGTGACGTTCGATGCGATCGTGCGTGGCGTATGCCTGGGCACGATCGAGATGCAAGTCCCCGGCGAAATCAACGTGCAAAACGCGCTCGCGGCCATCGCGGTGGCGCGCGAACTCGAAGTGCCGTTCCCGCGCATCGCCGACGGGTTGCGCGCATTTCGCGGGGTTCGGCGACGCTTCGATATTTTGGCGCGGAGCGATCGCATGATGGTGGTGGACGACTACGCGCACCACCCGACCGCGGTCCGCGCGACGATCGCGGCCGCGCGGCAGTACCACCGCGGCCCGGTCGTTGTCGCGTTCCAACCGCATCGTTATTCGCGCACGGCGTTTCTGGCGCGCGATTTCGCGGATTCGCTGCGCGGGGCCGACCGCGTCTATCTCGCGCCGATCTACGCCGCATCCGAGGCGCCGATCCCGGGCGTGAGCGAACGCTCGATCGGAGAGTTGCTTGGAGCGCTGGGAACGCGCGTGAGCTACGTCGCGCGCGTCGACGATTTGGAGGAGCGCATCTTCGACGAAGCGCCTCCCGGTTCGCTCGTGCTCATGCTCGGGGCCGGCAACATCACCGAAATCGCGGCCCGTCTAGCACAGCGCGTTAACGGCGTGGGCGCACCGGCATGAGCGCGACCACCGCTTCGGCCACGGCCAGCCTGCTCGAGGACGGCGATCGCCAAGCGTTGCAAGCGATATTAGGCGACCGCGTGCGCTTCGACGAATCGCTCGCGCCGTTCACTTCGTGGAAAATCGGCGGCCCTGCCGATGCGTTGGTGCATTGCCACAGCGAGAACGACGTGGCGGCGGTGATGCGCCTGTGCTTCAGGCGCAAACTCCCGTGGTTCGTGCTCGGGAGCGGCAGCAATCTCTTGGTCGGCGACGGCGGCATACGCGGTATCGTCATTCGGCTCGGCGGTGCGTTCGCCGACGTCGCGGTACGCACCGAAGCCGATACCGTATTGGTGGAAGCGGGAGCGTCGGCCGGCATGGCCGCGATGACCGCAAAAGCCGCTTCGGCGGGCGCGCTGGGCATCGGCTCGCTGGCCGGCATTCCCGGCACCGCCGGTGGTTCGCTCCGCATGAACGCGGGCACCGATCGTGAGATGGGCGATTTCGTCCGCGACGTGTGGGTGCAATCGCCCAGCCGGCCCGAACCGCATGCGGTGTCGGTGCAGTATTACTATCGCCACACCACGCTCGCGCGCGACGCGATCGTTTCGCGCGTGACGCTGTGCTTCGAGCGCGGCGACGTCGCGACGGTGCGCGAAGAGATGCAGCAACGCTTGGTGCGGCGCAAGAGCACGCAGCCGATCGCGCTCCCGAACGCGGGATCGTGCTTCCGCAATCCGCCCGACGATAAAGCGGCCCGGCTCATCGAGGCGGCGGGCGCCAAGGGGTGGCGCGCCGGTGGTGCGGAAGTATCCCCCCTCCACGCAAATTTCATCAACAACACCGGTGGCGCGAGCGCGAAGGACGTAGCGACGTTGCTGGCTCGCATACGGCGTGCCGTCAACGATCGATTCGGCGTAGAGTTACAATTGGAAGTGCACCTAGTAGGGGTTTTTGTGGATCGTGAAGAGGAGTAAGGCGCGATATGGGTTACGATAGCGCGAACGTGAAGATCCGCGAAGCCAAAGTGGCGGTCGTTATGGGCGGCTCGAGTTCGGAGCGCGAAGTTTCGATCCAGAGCGGGTCGGGCGTGATGCGCGCGCTGCTGTCGCTCGGATACGAGGCGCACTCGCTGGACTACGACGCGCGCTTCATCGACGCGCTGCGCGAAATCAAACCCGACGTGGTCTTCAACGCTTTGCACGGCCCCGGCGGCGAAGACGGCCAAATTCAAGGCATCCTCGAGTATCTCGGCGTTCCCTACACCGGGTCCGGCGTCGAAGCGTCGGCGCTCGCGATGGATAAACACCTCACGAAAAAATTGCTCGCCGCCGAAGGCCTGCCGACCGCAGCCTGGGACCTGTTCGATCTCTCGGGTGGGACGTTGCCGCTGTTACCGGGAGTACTCGATCTGCCGTTGGTGGTGAAACCGCGCTTTGAAGGCTCATCGGTCGGCGTGCAGATCGTCACCACGCACGAGCAATGGACCAACGCGATGATCGGCGCCGCGCGCAATTACGCGCAGATCATGGCCGAGGAATTCTTATCGGGGCGCGAGTTTACGTGCGTCGTACTTGGCGAAGAAGCGCTACCGGTGATCGAAATCATAGCGAACGGCGGTGAATTCTATTCGTACGATGCGAAATACCAACCCGGTGGAAGCACGCATATCGTGCCCGCGCAGATCGACGAAGATTTAGCGGCGCGTCTGCAGATGCTCGCGCTTTCGGTGCACCGGCTGCTGGGCTTGCGCGACTACTCGCGCACCGACTTCATCGTCAGCCCGGAAGGACGCCCGTACATCCTGGAAGTGAATACGTTGCCCGGGCTCACCCCAACGAGCCTCGTTCCCGATGCCTGTGCCGCAATCGGCATTTCTTACGAAGCGCTGGTCGAACGACTGATCGGGTACGCGCTCGCGCGCACCGACGTCCGGCAGATTGCTTAACGCCGCTCTCTCTCTGGAGGAACACCATGCACGATAGTACTCACGGGCTCGATTGCCGTTGCCCGCACGTTCCCTACTCCGGCCGCATCTTCAGCGAGGCGACGCAGGCCTTCGGCCGCCGAACGTTTCTAGCGGGAGCCGGCGCGGCCGTTGCGTCGTTGCTGATTCCGGGCCGCGCGCGCGCAGCCGAGCAGGTGACGGTGCTCAAAGCCGCTCGTCTTTTCGATGGCCGTGCGTTGCACGTGCCGGGCGTCTTGGTGCTGCGGGGCGACCGCATCGTTTCGATGCATGCGGGCGATGCGGGGAGCGACGCGCACGTCATCGATCTGGGTGACGCGACGCTGATGCCGGGACTGATCGATTGCCACACGCACGTTGCGGCGCGGGTGGTCCCGTCGTACTACATGGTTTCGATGATGGGGAAGAACTCGGCTGCCGATAACGTGCCCGAAGCCACGCTCTACAGCATTCGCAACGCGCAGACGATGCTGCGCAACGGATTTACCACGGTTCGCGATGTCGGCGGCGGTGCCGGTATCGATTTAGCGCTGCGCAACGCGATCGCCGACGGCGCGATCGTCGGCCCGGCGATCTTTGCCGCCGGCACCGCACTCTCGATCACCGGCGGTCACGGCGATACGAACGATATCCCCGACTGGGTCCACGAAGATTCCGGCGTCGGGTTCGGCGCCGTATCGTACGGGCCGTACGGTTTTCGCGAAATCGTCCGCGAGCACGTGAAGAATCACGTCGATCACATCAAAATCCTCGCAACCGGCGGCGTGCTCTCGTACGGCGACGTGTGGGACGTTCCGCAAATGAATCTCGACGAGATTCAGGCCGTGGTCGACGAATCCACCAAGTTCGGTCGCAAAGTCTCCGCGCACGCGCACGGCGACAAGGGCATTGCGGTAGCGGTGGACGGCGGCGTGCACTGCGTCGAGCATTGCACCGGCGTGAGCGAGAAGACGCTGGCCAAGATGCAGCAGCGCGGCACCCACATGACCCCGACGATCTGGGCGCTCGATTCGATTTTACAGCCCGGCAACCCCAACCACATCGCGCCGGGGTCGCTACAGAAGGCCGAGTACGCGAAGAAACTGCGCGACGAAGGCATGCAACGCACCATCGCATCGAGCGTTCCGATTGCGTACGGCACCGACGCCGGCGTCTTTCCGCATCACGAAAACAAGCGCGATTTCGGCCTGTTGGTCCGCATGGGCATGCATCCCATCGACGTGCTCAGGTCGGCGACGAGCAACGCGGCCGCGCTCATCGGCGCGAACGATCGCGGGACGCTGGCGCCCGGTAAACGCGCCGATATCGTCGCCTTCAGCGGCGATCCGTCGAGCAATATCGATGCGATCGAGGCGTTGCCCGTCCTCCTGATGCGGGCCGGAGCCCGGATCGATATCGGCGAGTTGGCGGTCTAGCCCCTACTGCAGAAAGGCGTCGCAGTCGTCGTACTCGAGCATTTCGAGGAGCGACGTTTCGGGCGGGAGTTTCTGCGTGATGGGATACTTGGCGACGAAGCTCTCGTTGCCGAGGCGATCCGCGATGCGCAGGCTCGCGAACGATTCGTTGATGCCCGGGTACTTCGACGCGTCGCTATTCGCGTGCACGAATGCGACCACTTCGTCCTCGGTCTCCGCCTTGGCGACCGCTTCCTGGAGCGCGCTTTCGGCGATGCCGAGCTCGCTGAGCAGCCGGGTGCTGAAGCCTGGGACTTGGTAGGCGCCGAGGTCGCCGCCGGGCAGCGATGCGCGGAGCTTATCGATGGTTCGGGCGAGCATGAGCAGGCCGCCCAGCTTCTCTTGAGGGCTCCGGGGCGGGCTCTTGGTGAGGTTCAGAGGCTTCATGCGGGGGAACTTTACCGTGAGAGCGTCACGTTCTTGCACGTTTTCGCCATCGTGCAACAAAAGTAGCATTACCCGTTAGCATTGATAGCGGGTATCATGCTAAGGAGGCTCGCGCCTTGCGACCCTCAAAATTATCGAATGCTGCCTAGCTAATCGCGGGGGATATGCCCGCTGGAGGAATGCTTGTCTACCACCGGTTTGGTCGTCGATCGTGGGCTCGAAGGTGTGGTTGTCGGTTCCACCGTCCTGAGTAATGTCGAAGGGACGATCGGTCGTCTCACGTACCGCGGCTACGATATGGACGATCTCGCCCCGAACGTGTCGTTCGAAGAAGTCGTGCACTTGCTTTTGTATGGTCACCTTCCGACGCGAGACGAGTTGGACGCGCTCAAGCACGAACTCGCATCCCGGCGGGCGTTGCCGGAGCCGCTGGTCGCGGCGATGCAGAGCGTGCCGAAGACGGCCTGGCCGATGGACGTTCTGCGCACGATCGTCAGCGGGCTCGCGCTCTTCTCCCCGGTGAACAACAAAGGCGAGCACGTCTGCGATATTCACGGTGCGATCGAGCTGATCGCCAAGATGACCACGATCTTGGCATCGTGGGATCGCATTCGCCGCGGGCTCGAACCGGTCGAACCGCGCGCCGATCTCTCCCACGCCGCCAATTTCCTCTACATGCGCACCGGCAAGATGCCGGCTCAAATCGAAGAGGCGGCGGTCAACACGTATCTGGTGCTGCTGGCCGACCACTCGTACAACGCCTCGACGTTCGCGGCCCGCGTGACCGCGTCGACGCGCGCCGACCTCTACGCGTCGGTTACCTCGGCGCTCGCCACCCTCAACGGCGATCTCCACGGCGGCGCCGCCAGCGCCTCGTACAACAATTTGGTTGCGATCGGGTCGCCCGCTCGCGCCGAGGCGTTCGTTCGCGACGAACTGGCCAAAGGCAATCGCATCATGGGGATGGGGCATCGCGAGTATCGCGTGCGCGATCCGCGCGCGCGCCATCTCGAAGCGATCGCGCAGAAGCTCAGCAACTATCGCGGCGATACGAATTGGTACGCGATCGCGCGCTCGCTCGAAGACGCGAGCAACAAAGTACTGCAAGAGGCCAAGCCGGATCGCAAGATCTACGCGAACGTCGATTTCTACACGGCTCCGGTGCTGGCGGATCTCGGGTTGCCGGGCGATGAGTTCACGTGTCTCTTTGCGTGCGGCCGCGTCGCCGGCTGGGGCGCGCATGCGCTCGAACAATTACACGATAATCGTCTGATTCGGCCGCAAGCTGCCTACACCGGCCCGCCGCCCGGGCCGTTCATTCCAATCGAGCAGCGCTCCGCAGCGCTGGCCGGGGCGTAAACGGTGCCCGGCGGGGGGCGCGTCGGCGCGGTCTCCCGCGCCACGAGCGAAACGACGATCGAGCTTGCAATCGATCTTGACGGCGGCGCCGTCGAGGTCGCTTCGAGCGTCGATTTTCTCGATCATATGCTCGCGGCGTTTGCGAAGCACTCCGGCTGCGGGCTGCGCGTGAGCGCGACCGGCGACGGCATGGACAACCATCACGTGATCGAGGATGTCGGCATCGCGCTCGGCAAGGCCATCCATCAGGCGCTCGGAGAGAAGCGCGGAATCGAGCGGTTCGGGTCGGTGATGGTGCCGCTCGATGAGGCGCTCATCGCCGCCAGCGTCGATATTTCGGGCCGGCCGTATCTGAATTTCCAGGTGCAGTTTCTGCGCGAGGATTTGGGCGCGCTGCCCACCGAGATGATCGGCGAATTCTTTCGCGCGGTCACCGATAACGCGAAAATCACGCTCCATCTGGTGCAGATGAACGGGCACGTCGCGCACCACGTGTGCGAGGCGACGTTCAAAGCATTCGCGCGCGCTTTCGCGCAGGCCAAGCGCGTTGGCTCTTCGGCCGATGTCCCATCGACCAAGGGCGTTATCGAGTAGCATTTGCGTGCCTCGGAAGTAGTCGTCATCGATTATGGCGGCGGAAACCTCGGGTCGTTGCTGGCCGCGCTCGAACGCGAAGGTGTCGACTACACCGTAAGCGGCGACGCCGCGGTCGTGCGCGCGGCGCGCGCGACGATGTTTCCCGGCGACGGCGCGTTCGGTGCGACGATGGCGGCTCTACACGAGCGCGGCCTCGACGATGCGATTCGTGGTTCGATCGAGGACGAACGCCCGTTTCTGGGGATCTGCGTCGGCATGCAGATTCTCTTCGAGCGTTCGCTGGAGTTCGGTACGGTGGATGGTTTGGGCATTTTGCCCGGCCCGATCGAGCGTTTCAAGGATGCGCCGCGCATCCCGCACATGGGTTGGAACCGCCTGGAAACCACGAGCGATCATCCGTTTGTCGCGGGGCTGGCCGATGGCGAGTACGCATACTTCATGCACTCGTACCGGGCGGCGGTTGGGCCGGCGACGGCCGCGATCACCGAGCATGGCGAGCGCTTTTCGTCGGTGGTCGCGCAACGGAATGTGATGGGGACGCAGTTTCATCCCGAGAAGAGCCAATCGACCGGCGCGACGCTGTTGCGTAACTTTTTAGCAATTGTCCGAGGAGAATGACGACCATGATGGTGATACCCGCGATCGACCTGCAAGCCGGTAAATGCGTGCGAATGGAGCAGGGCGAGTTGGCCACCGCTACGGTCTATGACGAGGATCCCGTCGAACGCGCGAAGGCGTTCGTCAAAGCCGGGGCGCAGCGTTTGCACGTGATCGATCTCGACGGGGCGTTCGGCTCGGGCGAGAACACGCAGGCGATCGCGCGCATCTGTAAGGCGGTCGACGTGCCGGTGCAGACTGGCGGCGGCATTCGCACGCTCGACCACGCGAAGGCGCGTCTCGATGCGGGCGCCGCGGCCGTCATCATCGGCACGATTTTAGTGGAGCAGGAGCGCACCGCGCGGAACATCATCGCCGTGCTGGGCGACCGCGTGATCGCCGGCATCGACGCGCGCGGATCGTTCGTCGCGACGCGCGGCTGGAGCGAACGCACGCCCGTCGATCGCGATTCCCTGGTAAAACGGGTCGCGTTATGGGGCGTGACGCGCGTCATCTTCACCGAGATCGCGCGCGACGGTATGGGCGAAGGATACGATATCGACGCGCTGCGCGCGGTGGCGGCGGCCGCGGACGTGAAGATTACCGCGAGCGGCGGTGCGCGCAATCTGGCCGACCTGCAGCTCCTTGCCGCACAAGCGCCGGCTGCCGTCGATGCGTGCATCGTGGGCAGCGCGCTCTATAAGGGAACGATGGATCTCGCCGAGGCGATCGCGGCCGTTAGCCGGTAAGGTAGACGCGCGGGAGTTCGCTTGGTAAGCGTGCGACGATTTCATAGTTGATCGTTTCGGCCCAGTGCGCCCAATCGTCTGCGGAGACGTTCGCTTCGCCGTCGGTGCCGATCAGCGTCACCGGCGTTTCCACATGCGCGCGCGGCGCGTGCGTGATATCGACGAATGTCATGTTCATGGCGATGCGCCCGACGATGGGGCAGCGAATGCCGTCGACGACAAACGCTCCGCGACTGGAGAGCGCGCGCGGAATGCCGTCGGCATATCCGAGCGGCACGATGCCGATGCGCATCTCGCGCGGCGCGTGAAACGTGTTGCCGTAGCCGACGGCGGCCCCGGCGGCGATCGTTCGCGTGACGACCAGCGAAGAACGATACGAGAGCGCCGGCTCGAGCGCTAAGCCGTGCCCGGCCATTCCTTCGCGCGTCTGCGGCGAAGGCCAAAGGCCATAAAGCGCTATGCCGAAGCGCGTCATATCCAGGCGCGTCGCCGGCCACAGCATCGCGGCTGCCGATGCCGCGATGTGTCGCGTCGGCGTGAAGTGGCGCGTGCTGAGCGCGGCGTGCGCTTGCGCGCACGCGTGGTCGAATTGCTCGAGTTGGAACATCGTGTACGGGGAATCGATCTCTTCGGCCGCGGCGAGATGCGAGAAGATGCCGGCAATTTCGATATCGGCGATGCGCACGTAGTCTTCCACCGTGTCGGCAAGATCGCTCGGCTCGATGCCCAAACGGTTCAGCCCGGTGTTGATTTTGACGTGCACGCGCGCGAGCCGCGCACGCTTGCGCGCCGCCGCCGCGAGTTGATGGGCGAAGTGCTTGGTATCCCAGAGCGCCAATTCCAGCTTCGCATTGACGGCCGCTTCGAGCGCGTCGGGCGGGACCGGGCCCAACACCAAGATGGGAGCGGTGATGCCGGCCTCGCGCAGCGCGAGCGCTTCTTCGAACGCATAGACGCAAAGCTTCGTGCCCAGGGCTTCCACGGCGAGCGCGGTTTGCACGGCGCCGTGCCCGTAGGCATTCGCCTTCACGACGAATGCGGCGTGGTTGCGGCCTCCGACGAGCGCTGCCAGCGCGGTTGCGTTGCGACGCAGCGCCGGCAGCGAAATCTCGAGCCGTCCGATCATCGATCCATGCGCGCCACGACGAATGCGAGCGGCATGCCGAAGAAGATGACGTGCGCGCCGATCGCATAGTTGAAGAATGCGGGCAGCGATGCGGGCCAGACGAAGTTGTTGTCGCCCAAAAGCACGATTTCCATGAACATGTACACCACGAAGCCATAGATCGGCCCGGAAATGTACCAGCGCTCGTTCATATACGGGCGCGTCGATGCGAGGTAGGCATAGCCGCCGGCCCAGCCGATAGCGACTAGCAGATGGATCAGCAGGCCAAGCCAGGCAAACGAGAGGCTGGTGAACGCTTGCTTGCCGATGACCGTCGAGGCGACCCACTGCCACGATTGCAGCAGGCTGCCGTGGGCGGGGACGATGATAGTGGCCCAGAGGTAGGCCTCGATGAAAATGCCGGCGACGAGGCCGGCAACCACGGCCTGCGTGATGATGGAGCCCCAGGGTAGGGCGCGAGAAGTAGCCATGAGCCGATGCTTCGACCAGGCGTTCGATGCGCCTTGACGCCCGGTGCCCATGCTTGCTCTCAGGTTTACGTTGCTCTAAGGATTAGCGCAGGGTTGGTTGGGTACCATGGCCTTATGATGGAACGCGAACCCTTACGCGCTCGAACCGACATGGTGATTTGGGGCTCCTCGGGGCTCTTGGCGGCAGTCCTCGGATTAGGCAGCGCTTTCGTGCTGTGGATGGCCCTGCGAGAGAGCGCCGCCATGCAGGTGCTCACCGCCGGGATCGTCGCGCTGGGCGTCGGCCTCGTGCTGATCGGGTTTGCCAGCCCCCGCGCCCTCCCGCGCGTCTTCCTCATTGTCTTTGCGGTGGCTCTGGTGGCCGGCTTCGTGCTGGGCAGCCCCAGCTTCGCCCACCTCACGGTCTAATCGCCCCGCAAAACGCTCCTTCCGCCCGACATTAAGAGCTTGCAGTCACCGAGCGAGTCTGCTAGAATCGCTGGGCTGGCACTCTTTTGCTAAGACTGCCAATGCAAAGAAATGCTAAGTATTTGTAACTTCGTTTGGAGGTTTTCGTGAATCTCAAGCCTTTGGGCGATCGCGTGGTCATCGAGCACGTCGAACAGAATGAGAAGAGCACCGGTGGTATCTTCCTTCCCGACACTGCTAAAGAAAAGCCGCAAGAGGGCATGGTTCGTGCGGTTGGCACCGGCCGCGTGCTCGACAACGGCACGACGCTTCCGATGAGCGTCCAGGTCGGCGATCGCGTCATTTATTCCAAGTATTCCGGTAGCGAGATCAAGATCGACGGCAAAGAGCTGCTGATCGTGTCTGAAAAAGACGTCCTCGCCATCGTTGACAAAGTCCCGGCTCACGCTTAAGGAGTGTTGAACTAAATCATGGCTGCAAAGCAACTCATATTTGACGAAAATGCGCGTCGCGCGCTCGAGCGCGGCGCGAACATGCTCGCCGACGCCGTGAAGGTGACGCTCGGCCCCAAGGGTCGTAACGTCGTCCTCGACAAGAAATTCGGCTCGCCGACGATCACCAACGACGGCGTCACCATCGCCAAAGAAATCGAACTGCCCGACGTGTTCGAAAACATGGGCGCGCAGCTGGTTAAGGAAGTCGCTTCCAAGACCAACGATATCGCCGGCGACGGCACCACCACCGCAACGGTGCTCGCTCAGGCGATCATCCGCGAAGGCCTCCGCAACGTGACCGCCGGCAGCAACCCGCTGCTCATCAAGCGCGGCATCGAGAAGGCCGTCGAAGTCGCGGTCGGCGAGATGGAATCGTTCAAGCAGATCGTCGACACCAAAGAGAAGATCGCTCAGGTCGCATCGATCTCGGCGAACGATAAGGAAATCGGCCACCTGATCTCCGAAGCGATGGAGAAGGTCGGCAAAGACGGCGTCATTACCGTCGAAGAATCGCGTACGCTCAAGACCGAAGTCGAAACCAAAGACGGCATGCAGTTCGATAAGGGCTACATCTCGCCGTACATGTCGACCGACAGCGAGCGCATGGAATCGATTCTGGACAACCCCTTCATTCTCGTGACGGAGCGTAAGATCACGGCAATTGCCGACATTCTTCCGCTGCTCGAGAAGGTCGTTCAGGTTCAGAAGCCGTTGCTCATTATCGCCGAAGATGTCGAAGGTGAAGCGCTTGCGACGCTGGTCGTCAACAAGCTGCGCGGCACGTTCACGTCGGTTGCGGTCAAGGCGCCGGGCTTCGGCGACCGCCGCAAAGAGATGCTCAAGGATATCGCCGCGCTCACCGGCGCGACCGTGATTTCCGAAGAGCTCGGCCTCAAGCTCGACAAGGTGACTCCGGACCAGCTCGGCACCGCCAAGCGCGTCACGGTTACCAAGGAAGAGACGACCATCGTTGACGGTGGCGGCAAGCAAGAAGAGATCAAGGGCCGCATCGAGATGATCAAGCGTCAGGTCGAAGAGACCGACTCCGATTTCGATCGCGAGAAGCTGCAAGAGCGTCTTGCCAAGCTCTCCGGTGGCGTGGCCGTCATTCAAGTCGGCGCCGCAACCGAGACCGAACTCAAAGAGAAGAAGCACCGCATCGAAGACGCCCTTTCGGCGACGCGCGCTGCCGTGCAAGAAGGCATGATCCCGGGCGGCGGTTCGTCCCTCGTCCACGCGATCAAGGCGATCGAGAAGTACATCGCGACTGCACCGAAGACCAACGGTCACGGCGCAACCTGGGTGGACGAGAAGATCGGCCTGGACATCATCAAGAAGGCGCTCGAAGAGCCGCTTCGTCAGATCGCGTACAACGCGGGCTTTGAAGGCTCGGTTGAGGTCAACAACATCAAGCTGAAGAACGCTCCGCTGGGCTTCGACGCGATGACGGGCGACGTCGTCGACATGTTCAAAGCCGGTATCGTGGAACCGTTCAAAGTCACGCGCTCGGCGCTGCAGAACGCAGCCTCGATCGGAGCCCTCGTCCTCACGACGGAAACGCTTATCGCCGATAAGCCGGAACCGAAGAAGGACGGCGGCGGTGCCGGCGGCGGAATGCCGGGCGGCATGGGCGGCTACGACATGATGTAGGGATTGGGGCGGCCACGACAGGCCGCCCCAATCCGGGCCCCTTGGGCCCAAATGTCGCAATCGCACTTGCGAAACAGAACAAGTCCCACAGTAATGCGGGGCTTGTTTTTTCATGGCACGGGCTTCGTTGTCGTGCGTTGCGGGCTCCTTAGCGGCGGTCGTACGGGGCCTTGTGACGCATGGTGACGAACGCACGGGCGATGAATTCTCGGTTGTCGTTTGCGCTGCTTTGCGTGACGTTTTTTCTGATGTTGCTCGATTTCTCGATCGTGAACGTCGCGCTTCCGTCGATGGAGACCGACCTGCACGCCGCGGCTTCGACGATGCAGTGGGTGATCAGCACGTATGCGATCGCGCTCGCCGGATTTGAGATTCTCGGCGGACGGCTCAGCGATCTCTACGGCCGCCGGCGGCTCTTTACGATCGGTCTGGCGGCTTTTACCGTGGCGTCGTGCGGCGCGGGGCTCGCGCCGAATATCGCCGTTTTGATCGGGATGCGCGCGCTGCAAGGCTTAGGCGCCGCCATCGTGACGCCGTGCGCGCTGGCGATCGTAGCTTCGCTCTACAGCGGCGAGGAACGCAATCGCGCGATCGGGTGGTGGAATACGATCGGCACCGCAGGGATCGCCGTCGGCATGCTCGTCGGCGGAGCGTTGGTGCAGTTTGCGGGCTGGCGTGCGATCTTCTTCGTCAACGTTCCGGTAGCGATCGTGATCCTCGGCGTCATCTCGCGCATCTTGCCCGCCGACGTTCCGGCATCGCAGCGTTCGAAGCTCGATCTCATCGGCGCGGCGTTACTGAGCGGCGGGTTGGTGTTGCTCGTATACACGATCGAAAGCTTGGCCGATCGCGTCGCCGGCCCCGATACGTGGATGAGTTTGGCGATTGCCGCAGCGCTGTTGGGCGGGTTCGTCACGTCGGAACTGCGCTCGCATTCGCCGCTGGTTCCGTTACGGATGTTCGGATACCCCGCGCTGCTCGTCGGATGCGCGGTCGTGCTGGCTCAGGGCGGTGCGTATGCGGCTGCCATGATTTTCGGCGCTTCGTTCGCACAGCAAGTCAACCACTTCTCGCCGTTGCTGACGGGCATGGCGTTCATGCCGTCGGCGCTTGCGACCACGGTGATCGCGGGGCCGCTCACCGCGCCGATGATGCGTCGGGTGGGAGCCCGCGCCACCTGCGTGCTAGGGGGTGCGACAATGGTGGCAGGCTTGGCGTGTCTGATGGCAATGCAACCGGCGACGCCCTACTGGGCGGGCCTGCTTCCAGGAACGGTATTGTTGGCGTTCGGCGGTATGCTGGCGTACCAAGTCGGCGTCATCTCCGCGCTCGCGCGCGTGGACCCCGCGGACAGCGGCATGGCGTCCGGCATGCTCAGCAGCACGCTCCAGGTGGGAATGAGCATCGGCGTTGCCTCGGCCGCGGCCGCCAGCGTTGCCTTTGGATTCACGGCGGCCTTTGCCGTCGGGGTCGTGCTGGCTGCGCTGACCCTCGCTCTAGCCTTTGCCGTTCGGAGCGTTGCTCCGGCGTCCGTGCCGCGCCGGGCGCACGCTCCGCTCGGCCGCCACATTCACACGCTTCGAGGATAGCGGGCTGCTTCGTGTAACCTCGTCTTTATGCAGCACCGCGCGGTCAACGATTTTACGATCCGAGTAGCGACGGTCAACGGCTCGGGCAGCCAGTCGTCGAATCTCGTACTCACCAACGCCATTTTTCGCCTCGGCATTCCGGTTGCGCCGAAGAACGTGTTCCCTTCGAACATCGAAGGGTTGCCGACGTGGTTCGACGTTCGCGTCACCGCGAAGGGCTATCAATGCCGAACGCGCGAGGTCGATATCCTCGTCGCGCTCAATGCGGCGACGTGGCGGACCGACATTGCGAGCATTAAACCGGGCGGCGTCGTTATTCACGAGGCCGCTTATCCGGTAGCGGGCGAAACGCTGCGCGACGACATCACCTACTACGCGGTGCCGTTTAACGAACTCGCGAAGGCGCACATCGAAAACGGCGCGCTGCGGAAGTACTTGCTGAACATGATTTACGTGGGCGTCGTCGCGACGCTGCTCGATATCGATGCGGCGACGCTCGAAGCCGCAATCGGCACACAGTTTCGCAGCAAACCGGCGGCCGTAGCGACGAATATGCAAGCGGTCGTGCTCGGCATGGAGTATGCGCGCGAACATCTCACCAAGCGCGACCCGTATCGCCTCGAGCCGATGAGCGGAAAGACCGACGGCACGATGTTCATGGACGGCAACCGCGCGGCGGCGCTCGGATGCGTCATGGGCGGCTGCACGGTTGCCGCGTGGTATCCCATTACGCCGTCGTCGTCGCTCTGCGAATCGTTCATCGCGCTCGCCGATCGCTATCGAACCGATCCGGCGACGGGCGAACGGCGCGCGGCCATCATCCAGGCCGAAGACGAACTTGCGGCGATAGGCATGGTGCTCGGCGCCACGTGGGCCGGCGCGCGCGCGATGACCTCCACCTCCGGCCCCGGCATTTCGCTGATGGCGGAGTACGTCGGGTACGGATACTATGCCGAACTGCCGGCCGTCATTTTCGACGTGCAGCGCGCGGGCCCGTCGACCGGGTTGCCGACGCGCACCATGCAGGGCGACGTCGCGTTTGCGTACACGCTCTCGCACGGCGATACCAAACACATCGTGCTGCTTCCGGCGACGGTGCGCGAGGCGTACGAATGCGCGATGGACGCCTTCGATCTGGCGGATCGCTTCCAAACGCCGGTCTTCGTGCTCAGCGATTTGGATCTGGGCATGAACGCCTGGATGACGCAGCCGCTGCCGTATCCGGAGAAGCCCTTCGACCGCGGTAAGGTACTCGATGCCGAAGATCTGAACAAGGTGCAATCGTGGGGACGCTACCGCGACATCGACCACGACGGCATCGCCTATCGTACGCTCCCGGGTACCAATCATCCGAATGCGGGATTCTTTACCCGCGGCACGGGCCACGACGAGGAAGCGCGATACTCCGAATTGCCCGACGTGTGGCTCCGCAATCTCGATCGGTTGGTTCGCAAGCACGAAACGGCGCGCACGTACGTTCCCGCGCCGGTCGTCGAGGAGAGCGGACAATCCGCCGGTATCATCGCCTACGGCACGACCCACCACGCAGTGCTCGAAGCGCGCGACATCTTGCACGAGAAGGGGATCGATTTCGATTATCTGCGGTTGCGCGCGTTACCGTTTTCCGCCGAGCTGGCAAGCTTTATCGCCCGGCACGAACGCGTGTACGTGATCGAACAGAACCGCGACGGCCAACTCTACGGCATCCTGCGCCAGGAATTGCCGACGCATCTGCTCGCGAAGCTGCACTCGGTGCGGCACTACAACGGCGTGCCGATCGACGCCTACGCGGTCGTCGACCCGCTGCTTGCCGCCGAGCGCGCACCCGCCGTCGTGGCGGAGTAAGGAACTGCTGATATGACGGCCACCAACGTCAACCTCATCGGGCTCACGCGCGAGGTCTACAAAGGCCTCCCGACCACGCTCTGCGCGGGCTGCGGGCATAACTCGATTACCAATCACCTCATCAAGGCGCTGTACGAATACGGCGTAGCGCCGCACATGCTCGCTAAAATGAGCGGGATCGGCTGCTCCTCGAAAACACCGGCGTATTTCGTCGAACAAGCCCACGGGTTCAACGGCGTGCACGGCCGCATGCCCTCGGCGGCGACCGGCGCGAAGGTGGCGAACCGCGACTTGATCGTGCTCGGCATCAGCGGCGACGGCGACACGGCGAGCATCGGCCTCGGCCAGTACGTCCACATGCTGCGCCGCAACGTCGATCTTACGTATATCGTCGAAAACAATGGCGTGTACGGCCTGACCAAAGGGCAGTTCTCGGCCACCGCCGATACCGGGTCGAAGCAGAAGAACGGCGCCGTGAACGAATACGCGACGATCGACGTGTGCGGCCTGGCGGTAGAACTAGGCGCGACGTTCGTCGCGCGTTCGTTCTCGGGTGACGGCAAACAACTCGTACCGCTGTTAGAAGCGGCGCTCTCGCATCGCGGCACGGCGGTTCTCGATATCGTGAGCCCGTGCGTGACGTTCAACGATCACGTCGGTTCGACCAAGAGTTACTCGTACGTGAAGGAGCACGGCTTCTTACTGCACACGCCGGATTTCATTCGCGGCAGCGAAGAAATCGTGGTCGATTACGAGCCCGGCGCGGTGCAGGATATCGAATTTGAAGACGGCTCGCACATATTGCTGCGTAAGCTCGAGCGCGAGTACGACGTGACCGATCGCATCGGGGCGCTGCGCACCATCGGCGAGACGCGCGCCCGGGGCGAA
>Ga0307373_10004257_pt1 | contig 24266 bp, 26 predicted proteins | sample OX2MG_FD_202534 | JGI IMG/M metagenome (GOLD analysis project Ga0307373, IMG submission 202534) | Soil microbial communities from Risofladan, Vaasa, Finland - OX-2 | ecosystem: Environmental > Terrestrial > Soil > Coastal area > Acid sulfate soil | place: Finland: Risofladan, Vaasa | collected... | reverse complement strand
ACCTGAAGGTGCTCCGGGATCTCATCGAGTCCGCAAAGATCACACCTGCCATCGACCGGACCTACCCGCTCAGCGAGACCCCGGCGGCCATCCGGCACGTCCAGGAAGGCCGCGCCCGGGGCAAGGTGGTCATCACGATCTGAGGCGGCAAGCACGGCCTGGCTGGGCGGGACGGCGGCACGTAGCCGGCCGGCGAAGCCGGCTGCGACTCAGACGTGCCGTTCGTGGGTGTAGAGGCGGACGATGATGCCGTCGGGGTCGAGGATGTCACAGCAGTCCTTCGCGGAAGGCCTGCTTGGCTTGGTCACCGAGCCCTGCTGTCCACCTGTGGGCCACAACTTGGCGGAACAACGTCGCACCTCCATGAAAACAAGATCAACAAGCTATGTTTTCGCAGGTGGGGCGCCTGGGGCTCGAACCCAGAACCCACGGATTAAAAGTCCGCTGCTCTGCCATTGAGCTAACGCCCCGCAGCGGCGCCGCGAGGGGCGGACACCACCGCACGAAGCGTACCGACTTCCGGGGCCGGCTGCTGCTCCAGCTGAGCGGTGGGGCAGGGCTGGTCAAGGGCGCCCGAAGACGGCGCGGACCAGCCGCTCGATCGCTTTGTGGCCATCCGCATGATGGCCTTCCACACGATGCCCGTCCGCGCGGGGGCCGTCCGCCTTCGGCCCGGGCCGTCCCGCAGACGCCCGGCCGGCGGGTGGCTGGCCGGCGGGCGGCTGCCTGGCCGACGCTGGCCCAGCGGCCGGCTGCTCGGCCGACGGCTGCTCGGCTGGTGGCTGCTCGGCTGGCAGGCGCGCTGATGGCACTTGCCCGGGCTCCAGCTGGCGCAGGTCGCCAGGCTGCTGGTCCGCGGGCTGCGCGGACGTCGGCAGCAGGTTCCGGAACCACTCATCGGGGCAGCGGTTCTCCGGGGCGGCCGTGAAATCTTTGTGGGTCTGCTCGCGGACGAAAGCGTCGAAGGCGTCCCTGTGCCGCAGCGCGCGCAGGCTGGGGTCGGCGCCGATCCACTCCGACGGCCGGTCCAGTTCGCAGGACGGGTCGGTGATCGCGAGCCGGAGCAGCGTCACCGCGTCCCTGACCTCGGCCTCGCCGGGCCCGATCGCCGGCACGCCAGGTCCGGCCCCGGGCACGCCAGGTCCGGCCCCGGGCGCGCCAAGTTCGGTCCCGGGCGCGCCGGGCTGTGCGTACAGGCAGGCCGCGTTGTAGACCGCCTGCCAGGGCAGCTTGCCGTATCTCCACGGCCCCCCGCGGTCCAGCACCTTGCCCAGGCCGAGCTGGCGCCGGATCCGGGTCTGCGCCGTGTGCAGGGCGCGGGCGGCCGTGCCTGGTTCGGCGACGTAGCGCAGCCGGTGCCGGGCCCCGGCCAGCGCCACCCGGGGTGCCGCCAGCCGCCGCCGTGGGTGCCGCCACCAGCTGGGCCCGGCGCGCAGCAGCTCCAGGTAGGCGGCACGTTCGGGCCGGTGCGCCAGGGCGCCAGCCAGCAGCCAGGGCGCCCGCATCCGCCGCCGGTAGGCCCGCAGTTCCCAGCAGGCCATTGCCAGCAGCACCTGGCTGATCCGGCCGAGCTGAGCGGCGTCCGGGTGCTCGGCCGCCAGCAGCCTGGTGATCAGCTCCTGCCTGACCGAGGCCTGCGGCGCATAACGCGTGGGCACATGGCCGCCGACCAGCCGCAGCTCCCGGAACTGACGGCCGCGGATCTTCCGCAGCAGCCCGGAGCACTGGAGCTGCAAGAGGAGGTCTTCGCCGATGCCGAGCGGGTTCCCGGCTGCCTCGCCGTCCCGGATCAGGCCAGTGACGGCGCCGAGCGAGATCGCCAGCCGGTACCTGGCCGGCAGGAAACGCGGGTTGTGCACCCGGTTGTCCAGGTGCAGCCGCAGCGCCTCGGCGGTCATGCCATCCAGGTCGTCCAGTGACGCGAGTTCGTACTGCACCAGGCCGGCGTTCGTGCTGCGGCCGACCACCTTCGCCAGCATGTCCCGCTGGCGCTTCCGGCAGTCGGCCAGCGCGTTGTAGGTTCGCGCGACCGGGCGCATCTCCTGGACGAGCAGGTAGGCCGACAGGTCGTCGCCGTCGCAGGAGCCGGTCGCCCAGGCCGGGGTGGACGGGTCGCCGCGGAACACCTGCCGGGCGGTGAACCCGGCGATCATCTCCGCGGCGTCCTGTTCCGAGCAGGGCGCCAGAATCTTGGTCGCGAGGGTCTGCCCGCTGCGGGCGTCGCGCAGATCCACGGTGACCATCAGATGCGGCCCCAGCGGGTCCACAGTGCCGTCGTCCTGGCAGTGGTCGACGAACACCTGCACCTCGTAGGTGCGGGGCCGGGCCTCCAGCGCGTGCACCGCCTGCATGATGACCCCGGTGAGCTTGCCGCCCTGCAGCCCGGACTCGGAGACGACGGTCGCCACGCTGACCAGGGTGGAGCCGCCCGGCATGGACGCGGGCGCCCGCACCGCGACCGCGGGCAGCCGGAACTTCAGTTCCTCGGCGATGGTGGCCCGGGCCGTCACGTCGGGGTCGGGAAGCTTGGTCGGCGGAACGGTGCCCACGTGCACGGTGGGCTGCTGCCGCCGGGTGGACAGGGTGTCGAACGCGACCAGCAGCCCGCCGGTGAGCAGCAGCAGGAGCAGCCAGCCGACCAGCCCGGGGACGAGCGTGTGCTGGAGGCTGGCAGGTATGAACGGGCCGAACATGTGCTGCGACAGCGCGTCGCCGCCCGCCATGAGCCCGTTGACGAAGTCCGGGTGCTTGCCGGGCAGGCGCAGCCCGTAGCCCGTGACGGCGATCACGCCCGCGACGATCGCCACACCGACGGTGAGCCGGTAGGTCCGCCGCGAGAACTGGTACGCCACCCAGCCGAGGATCGCGAGGATCACCGCGAGCGCGAGCCAGTCGATGTACGCCCGGTCCATGACCTTGTCCCGGAGTGCGAGAAAGTAACAGGGCAGCTACTTAGCGTATCCGCCTCGCCACCGGGATGGCTAGCCCGCCGGGCTCTCCAGCTGCGCCGAATCAGCGGCCGGGTCAGCGGTAGGCGGACAGGCCGGTGAGGGCGTGGCCGACGGCCAGCGCGTGGATCTCCTCGGTGCCCTCGTAGGTGAGCACAGACTCCAGGTTGTTCGCGTGCCGGATGACCGGGTACTCCAGCGTGATCCCGTTCGCGCCGAGGATGGTGCGCGCCTGCCGCGCGATCTCGATCGCCGCCCGCACGTTGGCCATCTTGGCCAGGCTGACCTGTTCCGGCGAGACCTTGCCGGCTTCCTTGAGGCGGCCCAGGTGCAGTGCGAGGAGCTGGGCGCGGGTCAGGTCGGCCAGCATCCAGGCGAGCTTGGACTGCGTCAGCTGGAAACCGCCGATCGGCTGGCCGAACTGCTCGCGGGTCCGCGCGTACCCGACCGCCGACTCCAGGCAGGCCCGCGCCGCGCCGGTGACCCCCCAGATGATGCCGAACCTGGCTTCGCTCAGGCACGACAGCGGCCCCCGCAGCCCGGTCACGCCGGGCAGGACCGCGTCGGCTGGCAGCTTGACCTCGTCGAAGTGGAGCTCCGCGGTGACCGAGGCGCGCAGCGACATCTTCTTGTGGATGGGCCTGGCCGTGAAGCCACGCGCCCCGCGCGGCACCAGGAAGCCCCGGATCCCGTCGGGGGTACCTGCCCAGACCAGCGCCACGTCAGCGATCGACCCGTTGGTGATCCACATTTTGGTGCCCGAGAGTACCCAGCCGCTATCGTTCGGCTTCGCAAAGGTTTTCATGCCGGCGGGGTCGGAACCGTGGTCGGGCTCGGTGAGGCCGAAGCATCCGACCGCCTCCCCCGCCGCCATCCTGGGCAGCCATTCCTCCTTCTGCGCGTCGGACCCGTACCGCCAGATCGGGTACATCGCGAGTGAGCCCTGCACGGACACCAGGCTGCGCAGCCCGGAGTCGGCGGCTTCGAGCTCGCGGCAGGCGACGCCGTAGGCGACCGGCCCCATGCCCGCGCAGCCGTAGCCGGTCAGGTGCATGCCGAGCAGGCCCAGCTTGCCGAGTTCGGGGACGAGCTCGCGGGGGAGCAGGCCGGCCTCGAACCAGTCCGCGATGTGCGGCAGCACCCGGTCCGCGGTGTAGCTGCGGACGGTGTCGCGGACCAGCCGCTCCTCGGCGGTCAGCTGGTCGTCGATCTGGAGCAGGTCAAGGCTGCCTGGCTGGGATGGGGAGCGCGGCGGCATCGGCAGATCCTCTCTCCGGCCGCCCGGACGGGCGGGGCACTCTTCAGCGTATGCGGGCCAGAACCGGCTGTCTGGGTACCCCCGGGCAGGGCATGATCGAAGGTATGAACGGAACGAATGAGCGCAAGCAGCTGATCCGTCCGCAACAGGGCCGCATGGTCGCCGGGGTGTGCGCCGGGATCGGCGATTACATCAGCCTCGACGCGAACATCGTCCGCCTGCTGTTCGCGGTACTCACCATTTTCAGCGTCGGCGCGGGCGCCCTGGTGTACCTGGTGGCCTGGGCCGTTGTGCCCGAGGAGGGCGAGGACAAGTCGATCGCCCAGAACTATCTCGACAAGAACAAGAAAGCCTAGCGGCAGCACGCCGGCGGCTGCCGGGAAAAGCGTTAGCGCTTGCGATCGCGGGGCCGAGGCCGGATCACGGTGCTGGCCGCTGAGGTCCAGATGCTGGCCAGGATTGCCGCGGTTCCCACGCCAAGCACACCGGCTATCCCGACCGCCGACTGCGGCCCCAGCCGGGTGGCGGTCATGCCCGCGGCCAGGATGCCCAGTCCCTGCGCCGCCAGCAGTCCCGTCTGCGCCACGCTGAACGCCCGCGCCCGCACCGCGTTAGGCAGCGCCTGAACGAAAGCGTCGGCGGCAGCCAGCTGGTACGCCCCGGCCGCTCCGGCGAGCACCAGGAGCGGCACCAGCAGCCACAGCGGAGGCCGCAGCAGGCTGCAAACAAGGGGCGCGCACGACAGTGCGGCCAGCCAGCCGATCATCCGGACCCGCTGGTCCTGACTGGTCGTCCGGCTGACCAGCATTCCGCCAGCCACCATCCCGGCCGGCATGGCGGCCATCAGCAGGCCCACCGTCAGCGGCCCGCCGCCGAGTGTGTGCGCATACGGCGCGGCCAGTCCTTCCGGTACGACGGCGAATCCGGCCAGCCAGCCCAGCAGGACCAGCGTCCGTAAGCCGGCGTGGCGGAAGACGACCGCCACGCCGCCCCGGGTCGCTGACCAGGCGGCGGCCGCGGGTGAGCGCTGGGGCGCGCTGGCGGTTTCCGCGAGCGGCCGGTTGCGGACCCAGCCCACGATGACGGCCGCTGACAGGCAGAACGAGAGTGCGTCGAGCGCCAGCGCGCGGTGCGCTCCGAGCAGTGCGACCAGGGTGCCGCCGACCAGGAAGCCACCGGCCTGGCCGGCCTGGAAGGTCATGTTGCCGGCCGTGAAGCCCAGCACCAGGGTGCCGGACGGCACGACCTCGGGGAGCAGGGCTGCCCGGGCGGCCGCGAAAGGCGGGCCGAGCAGGACGGTCGCGAACAGGAGCGTGCACATCAGTGCCAGCGGGACGTAGGGCATCGACATGATCGTCACCAGCCCGGCCCGGCCCAGGTCCAGCGCGATCATCAGCTGGCGGCGGGGGACCAGGTCGGCGAGCCCGGACAGCAGCGGCCCGCCGATGATCGGCGGCAAGTAGGTGAGCGCGTACGCCAGGGCCGTCAGCGACGGCGACCCGGTCCGCGCGTAGACGAGGACGGCGATGGCCACCTGCGCGATCTGGTCGCCTGCGTAGGAGAGTGTCTGCGCCGACCACAGCGCGCGGAACTCCCGGATAGCGAACAGGTCGCCATAACGGGGCCGCGCCCGGGTCTGGGTACGGTGCCGTCCGGCGAGCCTGGGTCCGGCCCGGTCGGGGTCCTGCCCGGTGAGCTCGGGCTCGGCCAGATCTGGATCGGCCAGGTCCGGCTCGGCCAGGTCGGGATCGGCCAGGTCGGGCAGGGCGAGCCCGGGGTCGGCCCAGGGTTTTTCGGCCCGGATGGGTTGGTCCTCGCCGTGGGCGGTTGCGCTCAATCTCAGGCTCCCCCTCCTGGCAGTGTTCAGCCCCGGCTGACGCAGCACACTCCGTCGGTCTGGGGCGTTCTGGCATCAGCCGGTCGTGACTGTGAGTTGTGTACCGATTGCCAACCGTGTCGGATTTCGGCCGCGCGCGCAAGCGGTCTGGGACGATTGATGCGCCGGCAAGGACTATTTCGCTCGTCGCGGCCCGTCGGCGGCGCGGAAAGCGTCGGTCCCGGCTGGGCCGTCGGTGGATCGGTGGCCCAGTTGCCGGTCCTGTCGCGTAGCGCTTTGCCGGTCGTGGCCTTCGTCCCCTATGCTGGGGCGGTCCCCGACGGCGGGCGCCACGGGTTCGAGGCGGCGGTGGCCGTCGCGGCCCCCATCGTCTAGCGGCCTAGGACACCGCCCTTTCAAGGCGGCGGCACGGGTTCGAATCCCGTTGGGGGCACTCTGCTGGCCGGGGCGGCGAGCAGCGCATATGGTCCTGTAGAGCAGCTTGGAGTGCTCGCCACCCTGTCAAGGTGGAGGTCGCGGGTTCAAATCCCGTCAGGACCGCTCTGGCCCGGCCCAGGAGGCACGGGCCGAGGCAAGGTCAGGTAGCTCAGTCGGTATGAGCGTCCGCCTGAAAAGCGGAAGGTCGGCGGTTCGACCCCGCCCCTGACCACCCATTCTCGTGGCATATGCCAGCCCTCTCACCTGCGCAAACCGCAGGAAGAGAGGGAACGTCATGGCGCCGGTAGCGCCCGCGAAGCCCAAGATCAACACAAAAACAACACAACCTGCCCGCGACCGGACCACTCGACCCGCCCCCGGGAGGGGGAAGCCGCGCCGCGCGGCGCGGGGATCGGCCCGGGTTAGCGGTGACACCCGCGAGTCCGTCCGTGGTTCCGGGCGTGTGGTTGTTGAGGTGGGTGGGGGGATCACGGTGTACCCGCCGCGGGTGGCGGGGGAGCCGTGGCGGGCGGTGTGGGCAGAGGACGGGCGGCGGCGGTTCCGTGAGGCGGTGACTGAGGCGGGGCTGGCTGCGAAGCTGGAGAAGGTCAGCGTGCGGCTGGCTGCGGACGCGCCGGGCCTGGAGCGCCCCGGCAACGACCTGATCGCCTACTACCTCTCACCCGGGCGGCTGCCAGCCAGCAGCCCGTGGTCCCGCAAGCACGCCGACACCCAGGGCAGGCTCTGCGAGCGGTACCTGGCCCCGGTGATCGGCCACCTGGCGTGTGAGGACATCAAGACCACCCACATGCAGGCCGCGGTGAACGCCGCGCCCACCGCCGGGGAAGGCGCCCGGGTCCGCCGGTGCATTTCCGCGCTGGTGGGGGCGGGCATCACTGGCGGCTACCTGGCCAGCACCCGGCTCAGGCTCGTCCACTGGCAGCCCGGGGACCGCCCCGCCCCCGAGCCAGCGATCAGCGTCGCGGGCGAGTCCGCCCTGTTCGTTGACCCCGCGGAGATCCCCGCGCATGCCGATGTGGCCAAGCTTGGCCAGGCCCTGGCCACCCTGGGCGAGGTGTATGAGCTGATGGCCTGCTTCGCCGCCTACACCGGGCTGCGGTGGGGTGAGATAGCCGCCCTGACCCTCGCCCAGATCGACCAGGCTGCCCGCACCGTGACCGTGGACCGCAAGATCATCGAGGTTGGCGGGAAGCAGTACCTGGAGGCCCCCAAGGGCCGCAAGCGCCGGCGCACCATCTACCCCCGCCGCACCCCCGAGGGCTACCCCCTGGCCGACATGGTCACCGCCCGCATCGAGGCCGCCTGCGCTGAGCAGCAAGCCGGGACCAACCCGCTGGGCCTGATCTTCCCCTCTCCCCGCGGCAGGCACTGGCGCTCCTCCAACTTCGCCCGCCGCGTCCTGGCGCCCGCCTACCGGGCCGCCGGATGGCGCGACCCTGCCGGGAACGGCCCCTGGACCTGGCACAGCCTGCGGCACGTGTTCTGCACCACCGCCCTGTTCACCTGGAACATGGACCCCGCCGACGTCTCCCGCCTCGCCGGCCACGCCAGCATGCCGTCGGCGATCCGGCCCTGCCGGTCGTAGGCGCGCACCACCTGCATGCGATGACGCAGACCCGGCGGGTAGCGGCGGGGGGTCGGGTAGCCCTCGCAGGGGTCGGCGTGGACGAACACCGGGCCACGCTCGGCGTATGCCCCGGCGGTGCCTGGCGGCGTGTAGGCGATCAGCATGACCCGCTCGCCGGGCCGCGTCTCGCGCAGGCAGCACCGCACCGGACTGCCGCCGTTGTCAGCCTGCACAGTCAGCGAGTTTCCAGCCTCGTCACGGCCCGCCGCCCGGATCTCCGCAAGCTCGGCCGCCGGGATCGCCTCGAACGTCAGGGCACCGGTGCCCGCAGTCGTGTGTGTCATGCCTCCAGCTTGCCGACCTAACGGCACCGATGCTGGCAGGAATCGGACATGACAGGCTGCCGTCGATCTGGGCTCTGGCCCGTCCACATGGACAGGCGGCGAGCCAGCGGGTCTTCCTTGAACGCATTCCCACACGGAGGCTGAGAGGCCGCTTGAGCCCAGCGGGCGGGGACCGCGACGACTGCCTTCGCGCCGATCGCGCCGTTACCGTCACGTTATGCGGGCCAGATCCAGAACTGACCCGCGAAACCACCGGAGCGATGATCGGCGGCACCGGCTGACTGCCGCCGGCGGGTGAAGAGCGTGCCGAAAGGGCCGGCGCCGCAGGTGCGCTGCATGGCCGCTGGCCGGATACCTGAACCGTGGCCGCGGCGCTGATGCGGTTGCCATGGCGGTGCTGGGGGGCGCGGAGCAGCCGCGGGCGGGCGGGCCGTTTCATGGCTCGCGTGGCGGTAGGTCGGTGGGTAGCTGGCCGGCGAGGTGAGTGATGACCTTTCCGGCGATGGTGTCGAGTGCGGCGACTTCCTCGGCGGTGAGCAGGCCGATCATATGGCGGCGGACGGAGGCGACGTGCTGCGGCGCGGCCTGGCGGAGGGTGGCCCGTCCCTGCCCGGTCAGGCTGATGAGCGCCCCGCGTGCGTCGTCGGCGTATGGCTGCCGTGCTACCAGGCCACGCTGCTCCATCCGCCCGACATGGTGCGCCAGCCGGCTGGTCGACCAGAGCAGCTGGGTAGCCAGGTCCCGGGCCCGCCAGCAGCCCTCGGGTTTCTCCGACAGCGTCGACAGCACGTCGTAGTCGGTCTCGGACAGGCCGGAGTCTTTGCTGAGGTCGCGCGCGATCTGCAGGTCAAGCAGCGTGCGCATACGCCGGTACCGGCGCCAGGCACGCTCTTGCGGAGCGGTCAGCCAGCGAGGTGATGCCACGAACGCGATCCTAGCTTATTGCTGACACGTCAGGAACCTGATACGTTTGCTGACATGTCAGTAAACGTGGCGGCGTTCCGCAGGGGCCGCGTGCGGACTCCCGAGGCGGTGCGCGGTGGCGGCCGTCTGGCGGCACGCCTGGCACGCCTTTACCTCGGGCTCGGGGGCTTCGGGGTGAGCCTGGCGCTGATGGTGCGGGCCCGGCTTGGCCTTGACCCGTGGGATGTCCTGCACCAGGGCATCGCGCGCCATCTCGGAGTGCAGCTGGGATGGGTGACCATCGGCGTCAGCGGACTGGTCCTGCTGGCGTGGATCCCGCTGCGGCAGCGGCCCGGCCTGGGCACGGTGAGCAACGCGATCATGGTTGGCCTGGTGGTCAACGGCGCGCTGGACGTGCTGCCCGCGTCCGGATCGCTGGCCTGGCGCGCGGTGTGGCTTGCGGCCGGCATCGGGCTGAACGGGCTGGCAACCGCCTGCTACATCGGCGCCGGCCTTGGCCCCGGCCCGCGTGACGGGCTGATGACCGGCATTGCCGCACGCGGGAACTCACTGCGCGCCGTGCGCACGCTGATCGAGCTGTCGGTGCTGGCGATCGGATTTGCCCTGGGCGGCACCGTCGGCATCGGTACCGCGGCCTACGCACTGTCCATCGGCCCGCTCACCCACATGCTGCTTCCCCGGCTGACCGTCAAGACAGCAACCCGACAGGACAAGGACACCCAATCATGACTGAACTGAGCTTTGGGGTGAGCGTGCCCACCTCGGCCGCACCGGGAGACGATCCGGTCGGCATGGCCCGGGAAGCGGAGCGGCTGGGGTATGACTTCGTCTCCGCCGCTGACCATCCCTGCGGCGGCAGCCCCAGCTACGAGACGACCATCATGCTGACGTGGATCGCCGCGCGGACCAGCCGGATCAAGGTCGCTAGCCGTGTCCTGGGCGTCCCGTTCCGCCGCCCGGCCATGGTCGCCAAGCTCGCGGCATCACTGGACCTGCTTTCCGGCCAGCGGTTTATCCTCGGGCTGGGCGCCGGCTACTCCGACCAGGAGATCGCCGCCCTCGGAGCCTCAGGGCTGTCACCGGCCGGGAAAATCGACGGCCTGGCGGAAGCCATCCAGGTCATCCGCGGTGCCTGGACACAGTCCAGCTATACCCAGGACGGGCGCCACTACAGCGTCCGTGACCTCGGGATGGAACCCAAGCCCACCTCCCCGATCCCGGTATGGCTGGGCACCTTCGGCCCGCGCGCGCTCGCGGTCACCGGCAGGCTTGCCGACGGCTGGATTCCCTCCCTCGGGTACATGCCAACCGAAGAATTTCCCGCCATGCGGCACCGGATCGACGCCGCAGCCGAAGCGGCCGGCCGGCGGCCAGACGAGATCCGCAGCATCCTCAACCTGAGCATCCACATCGATCCATATGCCCAGCCGCAGCTAGATGCGGTCACCGGTTCAGCCACGCAGGTGGTGAGCCAGCTACGGGACCTCCTCGGCCTCGGCTTCACCGGATTCAACTTCATTCTCAGCGGCCCAGACCCGATAGCTGGCATGCAGCGGATAGCCGAGGACGTGCTCCCCCTCCTGCGATCCACCGGCTGAGCAGAGCACGCCCAGAAATGCCAGTTCGGAGCACAATTCAGGTAGCCATGCCAACGATCAATTTGCCGACCAGATCGGCGGCAGTGCGCGCCGTGGCGGGGAGTGATCAAGCGCACAGCGTGATGAGATGGGCCGGGTGGCAGGCGGGCCGTCATAGCCTCACTGCCTGGGAGTCCGGCGGAATTGGCCTGCGGCCGGGTTCTGGAGCCCGGCAATGATGTCGTGCTCGTCGTCCGCCGCCCGGCCGCCGAAGACGTCCCTGCGGCCACGCGCATCGCCGGAGGCCTGCCGGACTACTTCACCAGCGATGTCCCCGGCCAGGTTGAGCGGGATATCGCCGGCCATGAAGGCTGGGTGCTCACCGGCTCTGGTGGGGTGGCCGGCTTCGCCGTGGCGGCCCGCAAGTGACCGGGCGGGGCAGAGATCTTGTGATGGCGGCCGGTCCGGCCCGGCGCGGCCACGGGTTCGCCGCAGTGATCCTGGGGCGCGTGCTGGGCGAACTTGCCGCCGGCGGCGTCAACGTAGTCGAAGCCAAGACCCTGGACTGCTCGGCCGGCTACGAGCCGTATAAGGCCACGCGGGCGTTCTGGGAGCGCAGGGGGCTTCATCCAGGCCGGCCCGGTCGATCCGCTCCCTGGGTGGCAACCGGGCAACCCCGCAGCCATCTGCATAGCGGCCCTGCGGCCCACCCTGTGACCAGCGCCGGCTGACCAGTTCGGCGCGAGCCAGAAGGACCGTCGGCTCGCCGGCAACGGCGAGCATGCCGGCGGACCGGTGCCCGCACGGAAGACTTGCGGAGAACGGGATCGGGGTGTTCGGGCGCGGTTGCGTCCGCGGCGGTATCGGCACCGTGGTTACCGCCCGGGCCCGGGGCTGGGTCATGGGTGCAGCGGCAGGCCCTTGAGGATCTTGTCCATGGTGTTCTTCGGCCCGTATACGGCCAGTCCGGCCAGGCTCATTTCATCGGCGGGCACCGCCCGGACGGCGGCCCGGTTGTCCTCGTCGTTGCCGGTCCTGAACATCTCATCGATGTAGATGGCCGTGGGCAGGCCACGTTCCAGCGCCCGGGCGCGGGCGAGGCCGAGTGCGGGGCCGTCGGCGGCGTAGATGAGCACGGGCTGGCGGTACATCGGCAAATAGGTGTTGCCGGAGCCATCGAGGTAGTCCTCGCCGAGGATCCCGGGTATCCCGGCCGCGACCGCGCTGGCCAGGAAGGCGGTGACATTGAGTTTCTGCCATGCCGCCAGGTCCATCCGGACCGCTATGGCGATCTTGGTGTCGAAGTGCATGGCACTGAGCCTGCCTGGCCCGCCCGGTGCTGGTATTGAACGCTGGTGCGTGCCCCGGCGGGTGAGAATGAGGTCGTGACAGGCGAGTGGTCGGCCTACTGGCGCTCGGGCGAGCGTCCGCTGGAGGCCATGCACGCGCACTTCGAGCGGCACGTCTATCACCGGCACAGCCACGAGACCTACTCCTTCGGCGTCACCGACGCCGGCGCTCAGGCGTTCTCGTGCCGGGGAGCCGCGCACACGAGCGCCGAGGGCATGGTCATGGCGTTCAATCCCGACGATCCGCACGACGGCTACGCCGGCTGCCCGGGGGGCTTCACTTACCGGATGATTCACATCGGCCCGGAACTGGTCAGGGATATCCTCACCGATATCGCCGGATTCCCTGCCGGGCTGCCGCTATTCGCCGATCCGGTGGTCAGCGCCCCCGCTCTCGCCGGCGGGCTGCGCGCCCTGCACCGCGCGCTGGTGAACCGCGCGCCCGCGCTGCGCCGCGACGAACTGCTCACCTGCGCCGTGGCCTCGCTGGTGCGGCACGCGGCCACCAGGCCGCCCGTCACCGGACCCGGCTTCCCTTCCGGCGCGGCGGCCACCGCATCGCACGCCCGGCAGTACATCCGGGACCGCTACACCAGCGAGATCACTGCCAGCGACCTGGCCGCCGTGGTCGGCCGGAGCCGGTACGCCGTCCACCGGGCATTCAAAGCCACTTACGGGATCGCGCCCAGCGACTACCAGCGCCAGCTCCGGCTCGTGACAGCCCGCCGGCTGATCGCCCGCGGCAAGCCCATCAGCCAGGCAGCCGCCGAAACCGGCTTCGCGGACCAGAGTCACCTCACCCGCTGGTTTACCCGCTACTACGGCATCACCCCCGGCGCCTACCAGCACGCCAGACCCTGACTACTCCGTCACACGGCCAGGACCACCGGCTCGGTGCGGCTCAGCGATCACGCCAAGCGAATTGCACCGGCGACCATATCGGCGGCTACGAGCGCGGGTTGTCACCGGGGATCGGCCACCTTCCGCGATAGCTGCCGTGCGCTGATGGGCAGGCTGCCGGCGTCGCGGTGGCTGGCCTCGCTACGCTTCGATCGTGAGGACTGCCAGCATCCCCGGTACGCCGCAGGCACGGGCACGGGGGCTTTTGCGCTGCGGCGTGGCCGCTGGTCCTGTCTTCGTCGCGGTTTTCCTGGCTGAGGGCGTCGTACGGGATGGCTACCGGCCGCTGCGCCATCCGGTCAGTTCTCTCGCGCTCGGGTCACGCGGCTGGATCCAGGCGGGGAACTTCGCTGTGACAGGGACGCTGTTCCTGGCCGCCGCCGCCGGGCTGGCGCGCGCCGGTGATCCTGCGACCAGCAGCCGCGCGGCACCGGCCCTGATCGGCGCGGCGGGCGCGGGGCTGATCGGCTCGGCCGTCTTCACCACTGACCCGGTCAGCGGCTACCCGCCGGGAACACCCGATGCGCTCACCCGGCCCAGCCCCGCCGGCACGGCGCACACGCTGGCGGCCGTCCCGGTGTTCCTCGGCCTGCCCGCCGCCGCGCTCGCCTGCAGCTGGCGGTCCTGGCGGGCCGGCCAGCGCGGGTTCGGGCTCTACAGCGCGGGCACCGCCGTGACGATGCTGGCCACCATGGCACTGGCCGCCGCGGGCTTCAGCCAGTCGCCCCGCCTTGTCAGCCTCGGCGGCCTGTTCCAGCGCACCAGCATCATCACCGGCTTCGCCTGGCTCACCGCCCTGTCCGCACGAGCACTGCAGCACGCACCCGCCAGCCGCAGCACCAGCATGAACACCACCCGCATTCCCCAGACCAGGCACGCACACGTCGCGGCATAGTACTCAGACAGGGCGAACGGGGAAGACGAGCTCGACTCCGTCACCGGGCTGCCCGCGATGATCAGCGTAGTGACCGGAACGGTCCCCCAGCCGAGCCATCCAGAAGACGATCCAGCGATCACCACCCGCCGAAGGCTGGATCCTTAGCCGCAATCACGCCGGCTCAAGAGGGCCGCAGAACAGCCTGTTCCGCGCTCATCAAGCCGCACGTCGCGATGCTCCGTTCCCCGCACCGAGCGGCGGCTACGGAATCAGCCCGTGGGTGCTGGCCGATCACATTCGGTGATGAGCATGTGCCCCTGCCCGGCTCACAATTGTCGTTAATCGCTGATGCCGGGGCTGTGACCTGTGGCCTTCTTCTTCAGGACGGGCGGAAGTGCGCGCTAAGCCGGCGGCATTAGCCGGCGAAGGCGGTTGGCTGCTCAGCGGTGCTGGCGCCGGAGCGCGGTGCCGCGGCGGGTGCGGCGAGCGGCCCGCGGGAGACGGTCCGGGCAATCGCTATCAGTGCCAGGCCCGACACCGCGAAGGCGATGAGGCTGGGCCAGCTGTCTGGCATGTTAGGCCCGGTGCCGCCATGGCCCAGGGCCGCCGGGTCGGGCGGCTGGCTGGTGAACCACAGCTCCAGGACCACGACGGCGCCCCGGTTCAGGACCAGCAGCGCGCCCCACAGCACCCAGCTCGCCCACCACAGCGTGGGCAGCCAGGCGACCGGTCCGCGCGGCCGGCGCGGGAAGCTCGCCTGCCAGATGCCGTCCATGATCTGCAGCGGGATCCACAGGTTGAGGACGGGCACGATCCAGCCCCAGAACGTCCACGCCCGGGCGAAGCGCTGATGCCAGCCGCGGCCCTCCGCGCTGATCCGGGCCCGGCGGAACCAGGCCAGGAAGACAAGGCCACCAGTCACGAACAGGACGCGGTACGCCACGACGAACGGCCTGGCGTCGATCGCGGTCCGGTAAGCGGGAGCAGCATGGTCGAGCACCGCGACGACGCGCATGCCCGCCACGGCCACCACCGTGCCAGCCAGCAGGACTGAACCGCCCCGGCTAGCGTGCGCACCTTCGATTCTGGGAAGGCGGCACGATATGGCGAAGACTCAGAACTACAGCGCGGAGACCGGGGGGAAGGCGATCCGGCTGGTCCGCGAGCACGCCGGGGATTACGAGAGCGAGTACGCGGCGATCCGGGCGGTGGCCGGGCGGCTGGGGATGAGCGCGGAGACGCTGCGTAAGTGGATCCGCCAGGCCGAGATCGACGCGGGGAGCGCTCCGGGGGTGAGCACGGAGGAGGCCGCCCAGGTCCGGGCGCTTCGCCGCAAGGTGGCGGAGCTGGAGCGGACGATCGAGATCCTGTCGGCGGCGACGGGTTTCTTCGCGCGGGCGCACGACCCGCGACAGGGCTGACCTGCCAGTTCATCGACGCGTTCCGGCACCGGTTCGGGGTCGTGCCGATCTGCCGGGCCCTGTCAGGGCAGGGCCTGGCGATCGCCCCGAGGACCTACTGGGCCAGGAGAAGACGCCCGCCCTCGCGGCGGGCGCTGCATGACGCGCTGGTCACCAGGCTGCTGGCTTCGATCTTCGAGCCGGGCCGGAACGGGCGGCGGGCGCCGGAGTCGCTCTACGGGGCGGTCAAGGCGTGGGGGTGGCTGCGCCGGCAGGGCGTGACCGCGGCCAGGTGCACGGTGGAGCGGATCATGCGGGCCAACGGGTGGCGCGGCAACGTCCGCCAGGCGCGGAAGATCCGCACCACGGTCGCCAACCCGGCGGCGCAGCGGTTCCCGGACCTGGTCAAGCGCCAGTTCCGGGCGGACGCGCCGGGCAGGCTGCTGGTCGCGGACTTCACCTACGCCGCCCTGGCCGGCGGCGGCTTCGCCTACGTCGCGTTCGTAATCGACGCCTACGCCGGGACCATCCGCGGCTGGGAATGCTCGCTGAGCAAGACCACGGCGTTCATCCAGCGGGCCATCCTCCAGGCCGCGAGCCAGCTGGCCCGCCTGGGCCACCCGGTCACCGCCGGGGCGATCCACCACTCCGATTATGCCGGGGTTGATGTTAAGCCGGAGAACCTGGGGATGGCCTGCTCAGGCCGTGCCTGCTGACAGGTTCCCCGGCTTAACGTTCGGAGTTACCGTCCGTCGTATCCCCCTGCGTCTGCGGAAGGAGATGGCGATGGATATGACGGTGACAGGGATCGGCTCGGTGGTGGTCGCGGAGCTGCGTGCGGCTGGTTACCAGGAGCCGACGATCGGCCAGTATGCGAGGACGATCAAGGTGCTTGCCCGGTTCGCGGCCGGGCGGGGCTGTGATTACAGCCCGGAGTTAGGGGCAGAGTTCGCGTCGTTGACGGTCAGCCCGTGGACTGGCCGGTTCAGCGCGCAGCGCCGGCTGAGCTACCGCCGGCTCACTGCCGTGTTCGATTCGTATGTTCGCACGGGGCGGGTGGATCTGTCGGTCCGCAGACGCGGCGGCGGCGGGCCACGGCCCGCGACGGCTGCACTGGCGGCGCTGGATGCGGCGTGGGAAGCGGAGATGGTGCGCCGGGGCCTGGCGGCAGCCACGCGCGAGGCGTACGGGCGGGTGGCCCGCAGCTACCTGGTGTTCTTAGAACAGCGCGGGATCAGCGACCTGGGCGAGGCTGACGGCGGCAGCGTGCTGGCGTTCCTGGAGTCGCTGCTGGACCGGTGGGCGAAGTCGTCGCTGTTCTGGGTGGTGTCGAACTTCCGCCCGTTCCTGAAGTTCACTGGCCGCGCTGATCTGGTCGCCGCGGTGAGCCTGGCCGGGGTCCGGCGGTCCCGCCCGATCATCGAGGTGCTGGGCGATGCTGAGGGGGACATGGTGGTCCGGGCGTGCGCCGCGGGGCGCGTCAGCGCGAGGAACGCGGCGATCACGCTGCTCGCCGTGACGACCGGGCTGCGGGCCTGCGACATCATCGCGCTGCGGCTGGCTGATGTGGACTGGCGCGGCCAGACAATCGGCATCGTCCAGCGGAAGACCGGTAACCCGCTGACGCTGCCGCTGCCTACGCTGGTGATGGGCAAGCTCGCCGGTTACGTGCTCGGCGAGCGGCCGGCCACGGCTGATGAGCACGTGTTCGTGCGTTCGCTCGCACCGCACGTCCGGCTGGCCGATCACGCGTCGGTGCACCAGGTGATATCAGCGACGTTCGCCGCGGCGGGCGTGGCCGATGTGAAAGCCGGGACCCGGTTCCTGCGGCACAGCGCCGCGACCCGGCTGCTGCGCGCAGCGGTGCCGCTGCCGACGATCTCGGCCGTCCTCGGCCACGCCGCCGAGGACTCGACCAGCGTGTATATGAGCGCTGACCGGGAGCGTCTGCTGCAGTGCGTGCTGCCAGTTCCTGCCGGGGCACGGCGATGAACGGCGCGCGGTTCACCAGCGCGTTCGCCGCTGACCTGGAGGGCTACCTGGCATTCAAGCAGAACATGGGCTGCTACGGCACCTCGCGTATCTGGTACCTGCGGCAGTTCGACGCCTGGTGCGCCGAGCACGGCCGGACGGTTTTTGATCAGGGCACCGTCGAAGGCTGGGTGAGAGCCCGGCTGGAAAGCTCGGGCCGGTACCGCTCGTGGATGTCTTACATCCGCGACTTCGGCCGGTGGCTGCAGGCCACCGGCCATGACGACGCCTGCGTGCTGTCGGACCGGTGGAAGGCCCCGTTCAATCCGCCGCGGCCTTACCTGCTCAGCCGCCGGGAGATCGACGGGTTCTTCACCGCGGCGGCGGCGCTGCAGACCAGCTCGCCGTGGCGATGGCAGGCGGCGGCGTTCTTCACGCTGATGCACTCGTGCGGGCTGCGGACCGGTGAGGCCCGCGCCCTGCAGACCGGTCAGGTGGACCTGCGGCGCGAGCACATCGACATCGTCTGGTCCAAGGGAAACCGCAGCCGCAGGCTGCCGGTCACGCCCCAGGTCGTGCGGGTCCTCGACGCGTGCGACCAGCAATCTCGCGCCCGGTTCCCCGGCCGGGCGAATTTCTTCGTCTCCGGCACCGGCAACAAGGTCAGCCCGTGCACGGCCGGAACGGTGTCCGCCCGGATCTGGGACGAGGCCGGGCTGGCCCGGCCATCGGGCGGCCGGCAGCCAGTGCCGTACGATTTCCGGCATCACTTCGCCTGCGCGTGCATCGAGCGGTGGCGGATCCAGGGCAAAGACGTGCACGCGATGCTGCCCTACCTGTCGCGTTACATGGGCCACGCGTCCTTCGGCAGCACCTGCTACTACATTCACACCTCGCCTGACTTCCTGGACGCCTACGACGGCATCACCCAGGCGAGCCAGGAGCTGCTGCCCGAGGTCGGGTTCGGATGAGGCGCGACCCGGCAACCGGTGACCCGGACTTTTTCAGCTTCGCCCGGGACTACCTGCACGTCTACATGCCCCGCGTCCGGGCACTGTCGCCCAAGACGATCGAGGCCTACCGGATCAGCCTGGAATGCTTCCTGGGCTACCTCGCCGAGACCGAGCACGTCGAACGCGAGCACGTCTCCTTCGACCACTTCGACCGCCAGCACCTCAAAGCATGGCTGGCCTGGATGACCGATCATCAGGGCTACGCGCCGAAGTCGGTCACGCTGCGCCTGAGTGCCGTGAAGGCGTTCCTGGCCTACGCGGCCCAGGAGGACATCACCCTCATCGCGCTCAGCCAGGCAGCCAGGGCACTCAAGGCCCCGGCCCAGCCCCGCAAGCCCGTCGCCTACCTCACCCCGCCCCAGATACGGGCGATCCTGGCCGCGCACACGGGGGCGACCGCAAAGTCGCGCCGCAACCGGATGCTGCTCATCTTGCTTTACGACACCGCGGCGCGCGTGTCGGAGATCACCGGACTGACCCTGCAGGACCTGCGCCTGGCCGAGCCCGGGCACGTGACCCTCACTGGCAAGGGGAACAAGACCCGCGTCGTGCCGCTGACCGGCAAGACGATCGGACACCTGCGCGTCTATCTCACCGAGTTCCACCCCAGCGCAGCGCGCCTGCCAGCGACACGGCCGCTGTTCTACAGCCTCCGCGACGGGCAGCCCGCCCGGCTGTCAGCAGACACGGTCTCCGCCGTGCTCAGCCAGGCCGCGCAATCTGCGCGCCAGGACTGTCCATCCATTCCCGGCAGCGTCCACTGCCACCTGCTCCGCAAGACCAAGGCCATGCACCTTTACCAGCAAGGCATCCCGCTGCCGGTCATCATGCGCCTGCTGGGACACGAGAACGCATCGACAACCTCGGCCTTTTACGCTTTCGCCACCCTGGACATGATGCGGCAGGCCATCAGCAAAGCCACCCCCGCGATCAGCGTCCCGGTCACCGACCCGCTCACCGAGGAAAATCTCCAGGCCCTCTACAGTCTCCGGTAGCCCGCATCGTTAAGCCGGGGAACCTGTCAGCAGGCACGGCCTGAGCAGGCCATCCTCAGGTTCTCCGGCTTAACATCAACCCCGGCATAATCGGAGTTAAGCCGAATTCGGTTTAATTCCGACGCCGGATCGCAATACACCAGTGTCCGGTTCGCTGAGACCCTGATGCTCGCCGGCCTGGCCGGATCGATCGGGACGGCCGGGGACGCCTACGACAACGCCCTGGCCGAAACCACCATAGGGCTATACAAATCGGAATGCGCCCGGGACGGATCGCCGTTCCGCGACGGGCCGCTCGCGACGCTGGGCGACGTCGAGAAGATCACCAGCGCCTGGGTGCACTGGTACAACAACGACCGGCTCATGCACCGCACCGGGCTGCGGCCCCCCCGCCGAGGCCGACCAGCGGTACTGGGCCGGCCAGCAGGCATAACCCGCGCCCGGGGCGCCGGGCTTGACATGGGACCCTCGCGGGCGGCCACCCGGGCCACAAAGGGCCAGGCCGGAAGAACCCGGCCCGGCGCCCGGCAAGGCTACGGCCGCCCGCCCCATGTCAAGCCCGGCTCACGCCGCAGCCAAACCCGGACGGGTAGCCACACGCGAAACTATTAGCTAAAATCACATCAGAGCAGGCATTGGGACCTGCTGGTCACACAAAACCAGGTGTGCACCAAAGCCGGGGATCTCCAAGCGTCTTCTGATCAAGAAGCGCGGCAGGAACCTGCGCGCCGGGCAGGCTGATCAGTGGACGGAGGAGTGGTTGCACGGGCTGGGCCTGCACAAGCTCTCGGGCACGATCCGCTATCCGAAGGCAGCGTAACCATGTCTAGAAGATCATCGGTAAGCCGTATGCGGGAAAACCGCACGTACGGATTGAAAGGGGGATGGGGAAACCGGACCGCGCAGCGGCACCGGCGCCCCTGACTACCAATGACTGTCGATGTTTTGCAGGCGCAGGAATGCGTAGAGTCCCTACGCCGTGTCGGGCAGGTCTCAAAGCAATTCGACAGCCCGGAAGCGGCGGATGACTGGCGCGCGGTGATGCGGCGAGCGTGCCGGGCGGAACACCTGAGAGTCGTAACCTTTGTCTCACCGCGACTTGCCGAAGATGACTCAGCGCGCTTGGTTGCCTATGTCGTGCATAGGGACCGTGCGGTGGACCCCGAAAGGGCGAGAGCTGCGGTTAACTCACTGCCAACCCCTCCCCCTCCGGGATGGCGGCGAGCGGATCCAGACGTGGGTGGCGGAGATCACGCTGACCATAAACGAGGCGTTGTGCAGCGTGAGAACGTCTTCATGGAGATCACTCGTCGCGACGACATCGGTACTGACCTCAAGGCTCCTTCAGCGGCCCGCGGAGGTGTACCGACGCCTGGCTATGCACTGGTGTCTGTGGTACGTCCTAGGGACGTGGTGGTCCACTATGACAGTCGTCAGGAGGCCATCATCGGAGTCAGCGTGGCGACCGGCCTTCCCGAGTCGGCACCGATCTACTGGGTTGCTCGCGAAAGCTATGCGCGGCGTGCAGGCGAGCAGCCCCGCTGGCTGCCGGGTATCCGGGTGCCGCTCGGCCATTACCAACAACTGGCATCGCCGTTAACGCTCGCGCAGATCCGAGCGGAAAAAGACCAGCTCCTCGCGATCCGCGCACGCATCCAGGCAGGTGCTAATGGGCGGCCGATCTACTTCCCATGGATTCCCTACCAAGATACGCTGCGCACTTTCCAGAGCTATCTAGTCAAGATGCCCCAGGAAGCCATCAGTCTCTTTCCGCAGCTCGGCGCAGCGATCGAGCGGTCGGCGGTTCTGTCGTCGAGCCTTGATGCAGCATCGCCGGTCGAGCAGGTCGAAAAGGCAGTAGGTCAAGCAGCCGGAAAGATCGCGCGGGTAGCGAGAGGGCAGGGCTTCCAGCTTGACCAAGAAGTGAAGGTGGCAGTAGAAGCTCACGCCATGAACGCGGCCACCGAGTTCTACGCCGCCTCCTGGGATGTCGCGGATGTTCACGGTAAAGAGAGCTACGACCTGGTCTGCCGCCGCGGTGACGAAGTAAGACACGTCGAAGTCAAGGGAACTACGACCGATGGGGCCGAGGTCATCCTTACGCCCAACGAAGTTAGGCATGCTCGGGAGTACCGACACACCGCACTGTTCGTCCTCAGCAATGTGAGAGTCGAGCGGGCGGAAGACGGGACCGTTACGGCCGTGGGTGGGGTGCGCCGTCTCTATGATCCCTGGGGTATCGACGAAGGCGCATTGACACCTATCGGCTTCCGCTACCAGGTTCCGCCCGCCTGACCAAGTCGGAATGAGCCGGGCGGCAGCCTCAACCGAGCACATCCCCGAGCTTGCCAAGTGCCCTGCGCTTCTCGTCGAGGGAGACGTGTAGATCGTCATCGTGACTTCGATGTCTGAGTGGCCGACAATGTCGCGGACCACATGCGGCGGGACGCCCAGGTCGAGCAAGAGCGTCACACATGTATGCCTGCAATCATGAAGCCGTGCCCCATTGAGACCGGCCTGCGCGCGGATGGTGCTCCAGCTCCGGCGGAGGTTGTCGGGCTCCATCGGAGTTCCCCTGGTCGAGGGGAACACAAGCCCATGGTCGTCCCAGTCCGGCTAGGCTTCGGAGCGCTCGGCGAACTGCCGCTTCTTGTGCTCGCGGAGAGCGTCCACGCAGAACCGGGGGAGCGGCACGGTGCGCTCAGAATCCTCGGTCTTCGGACGGACGAACTGAAGTTTTCCGCCGACGCGCTGAAGTGTCTGAACCACTTCGAGCTTCTCGCCTTCGAGGTCGATGTCCTCCCAGCGCAGGCCGAGCAGCTCCCCCGGCGAAGGCCAAGGCACAAGGCGAGTACGTACAGGGCGTAGAGCCGATGCCCGGTCGCGGCTCCGAGCACGGCCTTTGCCTGGGCGGTCGTGAGCCCGCGGTTCACCTTGTACTTGGGTGTGGTGACTTTGACGAGCTTCGCGACGTTGCGCGGGATGGTTTCCTCCCTGACGGCGCACTCCAGGGCGTTTCTGAGGACGGCGTGAATTGACTGGACCATCCGGGTGGACAGCTTGGCCTGGCAGCATTCGCCGTCTTTCAGCGCGCAGCAGCGCGGCTCCTCGCGTGCCGCGTCGTAGCCGTGCTTGCAGCACTGGCACTCTTCGCGGACTTTGGTGATGAACACGCGGATCTCGCGGGCGGTCAGTTTGTCGAGGCGCTTCTTGCCCAGGCCAGGAATCAGATGCAGCCGGACGACGCCCTCGTATCCCTGGTAGGTCTTTGGCTGCCGTTCCTCCCGAACCACGTGCAGCAGCCAGTAATTCAGGTACTCGGCAACCGTCCAGCTCTCGGACGCTACCGGGATGCCCTGGTCGGACTGGCTGAGCAGTTCGGTCAGCTTCTGCCGCGCCTCGTCATACGAGCGCGCATAGGCTGACTTGCGCTCCAGCTTTCCCGCAGTGGTCAGCACGTACGCTTTGACCTCATATCGACCGTCCTTGCGTGGCGAAATGGTGCCCTCACCGTTGGCGTGCTTTTGGCCTTGCCTCCGTCGCGAGTTACGGCCGTCAGGCTCCTGGGCGGGTGCGGCGATTGCGGTTCTGGTCATCAGGCAGCTTCCTTTCCAAGCAGCTCGACGCATTCATCGAGCGCGGCGGGTGGGACGAGTCGGCGGCGGCCGATTTTGATGGTGCGGAGCTGGTTGGAGCGGATGAGGTTGTAGACGGTCCACCGGCTGACGCGGAGCCGGGCGGCGGCCTCGTCGATGGTGAACAGGGCTACGTCCACAGGTGGTCACCTCCCCGTAGTGGATTGGTGCGTTCGAGTCGGCCAGTGGCGGTAACCGCTGGCGAAACGGGATAGACGGGTGGGTGGCCGCGTCCGGCGAATGTCCAGTGAGCGAGAACGAGCGTGGTGCCGTCGGCCAGGGCGGGGATGAGGCCGGCGTCTATCGCGTGCTGGCGCTGGTGGTCGGCGCGGGCGGTGCGGAGTGCGCCGAGGGTGGTGGAGTAGCGGCGGCTCTTGGTGGAGAAGTGGCCGCGAAAGCCGAGCATGTGTGCCCAGGAGGGCAGGCGGAGGTCGTCGAGTTCGGGCAGCTGGCCGAGGCGGAGGCATTCGCGGATGGGGCGGCGGGCGTGGTCGCGAACAGGGAGGTCGGTGAGCCGGTCGGCGTGGGTGATGCGGCGGTCGAGGGTGCCGGTGCATTCGGCGGCTTTAGTGGCGTACTTGGCGACGTATCCGGCGACCTTGCCGTCGGTCAGGTCCCCGGCGGCGGTGAGGGAGCGGGCGTCGTGTTCGCGGCCCCACGCCAGGATGCGTGAGGCGAGTCCCGCTGCGGCGGGGGTGTTGACGTGGACGGTGTCGGCGGCCTGGTCGATGGCGGCGGTGAGCAGGCCGAGGGTTGCCCAGGCGGGTGGCGGGATGGCGGGTCCGGCCGGGCTGTCGAGGCGGATGATGGCGTGGAAGTGGACGACGCCCCGCCGCTGGTATTCGGCGACCTTGGCGAAGGAGATCCGGAGCTGGCCGTTGAGTGCCTTGTTCGTCATCCCGGCGTGGCGGCGAGGGTGCGGCGCAGGGTGATGGTGAACCGCCGCCAGACTTCGGGGGCGTGGGCGTTGAACAGGACCGAGCCGGTGTAGTCGTAGCAGTCGGGGCATAGCGGCTTACCGAGCCGGGAATCCTCACCCTCACCGCTTAGATGATTCCTCGGCCGTCTAGGGGGATATGCAGACAAGGTACAAAACGAGAGGAGAGGCCGTGACCACCTGCCGGGCGAACGCCGCCGCCTCCGGCGGCACCGAGACGGGCCGCCACCGCCCGATGTAGCCGGCAACCTCAGCCGTATTCATACAGCACTTATACTTAATGAGATGCCCGAGAT
>Ga0307373_10004255_pt1 | contig 24278 bp, 22 predicted proteins | sample OX2MG_FD_202534 | JGI IMG/M metagenome (GOLD analysis project Ga0307373, IMG submission 202534) | Soil microbial communities from Risofladan, Vaasa, Finland - OX-2 | ecosystem: Environmental > Terrestrial > Soil > Coastal area > Acid sulfate soil | place: Finland: Risofladan, Vaasa | collected... | reverse complement strand
GTGTCCATATTCCACATTCATAGGTTTTATTTTACTCAGGACACCTACACCACTATATCCCTTTTTTTGAGCTAAAAAAAAGTATGGGTAATAGCCTGCGGATTCTATAGCAATTCTATCTATGTCAGCTTCGTGAGCTTTTACTTCCTGGATGCAAACAACATCTGCCGGGTCTGTTTTAAGCCAATCAATAAATCCTCTTTTTATAGCAGCTCTTATTCCGTTTACATTGTACGAGATGATGCGCATGAATGAATTTTTTTGCCATGCAGAGTTACAAAAAAAGAAATACATTTATTATGTAAAATGAAAGAAATAAAAGATTTTGAGAGTTTTTATGATACAAATCTAAACACTGCTCTTTCTAATTTAAAATTGCAAAGTAGCGAGGCCACGGGCTGGAAAATAGCTGGTTTACTTTTTTTGATGTTTGCAATTATGTGTTTTCTGCTATCGCAAATTCTTGCGGCAATATTGTTATTGATTTTTACACTTATAAGTATTTATAAGTTCAGGAAAAAGAAAAAATTATTTATCAGGAATTTTAAAGAAACTACTCTCAGAGAGATAATAAAATATTTAGAACCTGAGTTAATTTACAAACCAAACGAATATATATCGCCTGTTGATTATGAAAAAAGCAGCCTGTATAGAAGAATATACGATTACTATGAAGGAAGCGATCTTATTTCGGGAAACTATAGCGATATAAAGTTTTACTGTTCCGGATTAGAAACTGGCTATGACAAGTCTCCCGGAGGAAATACAATCACTACTATTTTTAATGGTTTATTTTTTGCAATTCCATTAAAAATTTACTTACCAGGAGTAATTTACATTTGGCCTAAAGGTGAAGAACAATTGACCACAAATTTTTTGGACGACTATTACAAGCTATTCCCATTACCGGAAGTATATTCAATAAATTTGAACGATACTACTTTTGAAAGTATTTTTTCAGTATATAGCACTTACTCTTCGGACACCTCTTCCTTTATAGATCAGGAATTGAAGAAGTGTTTAATAAATTTAAAAGAACAGACCGGAAAAGAAATCAGGTTCTCTATTATGAGAGGAATTTGTTACCTATCTATTACAATAAATAAAGAATTTTTAAAACCTTTTCTTTCCAACACAGACAATATAGAAATTGTTAAAGAATATTATTTTAGGGTACAGCTTATTTTAAATGTAATAGATCAACTAAATTTTAAAAGATTTACATAAAAATAATTTGGTACCAGTTAATATTATGTTTCATAATCCAGTTGAGGCCTGAGCCATCTTTCTACTTCTTCCAATGGCATATTTTTTCTTTTAGCATAATCTTCCACCTGGTCTTTTGCGATCTTTCCAATTCCGAAATATTTACTTTCAGGGTTTGCAAAATACCATCCACAAACGGATGGCGCAGGATACATAGCTAAAGATTCAGTTAAGGTAATTCCTGCATTTTTCGTGGCATCCAATAATTCAAAAAGTTTGTATTTCTCGGTATGATCCGGACATGCAGGATATCCCGGTGCCGGTCGAATGCCGGCATATTTTTCTTCGATCAATTCTTTTGCAGATAAAGTTTCTCCTTTTGCATAACCCCAAAATTCTTTACGAGTTTTTTCATGTAATAACTCTGCAAAAGCCTCTGCAAGCCTGTCTGCAAGTGCTTGCAGCATAATTTTACTGTAATCATCAAATTCTTTATTGAATCTTTCGATGTGAGGCTCAAGCCCATGCATTGAAACTGCAAATGCGCCCAAATGGTCGCCTTTTCCCGGCTTTATAAAATCGCTTAATGACATATTCGGTTGTCCTGGTGCTTTTTTTATTTGCTGGCGTAAAAATTCAAGATTATAAGTTTTCCCATCCGTGTTCTTAACTTGTAGTGTATCATCAGCAATAGCATCTGCTTCCCAAAAACCAATCACACCTTTTGCAGTAAGCCATTTTTCCTTGATTAATTTTTTCAGAAATACCTGTGCTTCTTCATATAATTTTGTAGCTGCAAGGCCAATCGTTTCATCTGACAAAATCTGAGGAAATTTTCCATGCATTTCCCACGCAATGAAAAATGGTTGCCAGTCTAAATATTCGTAAATCTCATTAAGATCATAATCTTCAAAAACTTTTATCCCGGTAAAAGTTGGTTTTACAGGATTGAAATTTTCCCAATCGATTGGGAATTTATTTTTTATAATTTGAGAAAATGGCAATAAAACCTTTGCAGATTTTTTATTTCCAAAATCATTTTTTAATTTTTCATACTCATTTTTAATCCCGGTTAAAAACTCGCTTTTATTTTCTTTGTTCAATAAATTTCCGGCTACCGTTACACTACGGGATGCATCTAAAACGTGTATGACTCCATTATCATATTCCTGGGCTATCCTAACGGCAGTGTGTAAACGCGAAGTAGTAGCGCCGCCAATCAAAAGAGGAATCGTGAAATTATTTCTTTTCATTTCCCGTGCTACATGCACCATTTCATCAAGTGAGGGAGTTATTAATCCGCTTAGTCCTACCATTGCGACATCTTTTTCTTTTGCAACCTGCAAAATTTTATCTGCCGGAACCATTACTCCCAAATCAATTACTTCATAACCATTGCACCCAAGCACCACGCCTACAATGTTTTTTCCTATGTCGTGCACATCACCTTTTACGGTAGCCATTAAAATTTTTGCAGGACCTGAGCCTTCAACATTTAGAATTCCCGCTTCAATGTTGGCCTGTTTTGTTTTTTCTTTTTCCGCCTCAATAAAAGGAAATAAATAATTTACACTTTTCTTCATAACGCGTGCGCTTTTTACTACCTGCGGCAAAAACATTTTTCCACTTCCAAAAAGATCTCCTACCACATTCATTCCATCCATTAAGGGTCCTTCAATCACTTCTAATGGTTTTGGAAACAACAATCGCGCTTCTTCTGTGTCCTGTTCGATATAATCAGTGATTCCATTTACTAAAGAATGTGTCAAACGTTTCAATACATCTTCTTTTCTCCACGCTTCATCTTTTACTACTTCCTTCCCTTTGGATTTCACGGTTTCTGCAAAGGCTAATAATTTATCAGTAGCATCTTCTTTTCTGTTTAAAATTACATCTTCACAAAGCTCTTTTAATTCAGGATCTATATTTTCGTAAATCTGCAACGCGCCTGCGTTTACAATTCCCATATCCATTCCGGCTTTTATGGCATGATACAAAAAAACAGCATGCATGGCTTCCCTCACAGTATCATTTCCACGAAAAGAAAAGGACACGTTACTCACACCACCACTGATTTTTGTAAGTGGCATTAATCTTTTTATTTCGCGTGTTGCTTCTATGAAATCAACACCATAATTATTGTGCTCTTCAATTCCTGTGGCAATCGCGAATATGTTGGGATCGAAAATAATATCCTGTGGAAGATATCCTGCCTGCTCAGTCAATATTTTATACGCACGTTTACAAATTTCTATTTTACGCTCAATAGTATCTGCCTGCCCTTTCTCATCAAATGCCATTACTACAACGGCTGCACCAAAACTTTTGCAAATAAAAGCCTGATCCAGAAATTTTTCTTCGCCTTCTTTCATGGAAATAGAGTTCACAATGCATTTCCCCTGCACGCACTTTAATCCCGCTTCTATAATGTTGAATTTGGACGAATCTATCATTACGGGAATTTTGGCAATGTCAGGTTCAGCTTGTAATAAATTCAAAAAAGTGACCATCGCTTTTTCGCTATCAAGTAATGCATCATCCATATTTACATCCAATACCTGGGCCCCCCCTTCCACTTGCTGCCGCGCAACAGACAAGGCTTCTTCAAAATTGCCGCTGCGAATTAATCTTGCAAATTTTTTCGAGCCCGTAACATTGGTTCGTTCTCCTATATTAATAAAAAGTGTTTCAGGGCGCACTATCAGTGGTTCTAAGCCTGAAAGCCTTAAAAACGGTCTTATTGTTTTTGTTTCTAACATTTTTTTATTTTTTATCCGAAACTCTGAAACCAATCGGATTCCTCGGTTTAGTTTCCTGTATTAATAATTTTTTTAAATACGCGAATATGGTTTTTATCTCCTCATCGTTTTCACAAGGTGCTGTTCTATCTTTTCTGTTTTCATCCAAAGATCTTTGTTGTCCAAAATCAGTTGCTTCATTTTAGTAAACAGGCGAATAATCTGGAGATTTATCTGGATGGCAGTTTCTGAATTGAGTACGCTTGAAAGCATGGCTACACCTTGTTCGGGAAATGCAGAGATTTTCTTGCCCCTCCCCAACTTGAAGTCGCAATTTGCGACTTCAAGTTTCGCCACTCATTTTGCGCAAGCTGAAACATAAAATCTTCTGGGAATCTTGTAATATTTCTTTTTACCGCTTCATTCAATCTTTTTACTTCCACACCATACATTTCTGCTAAATCCTTATCCAGCATTACTTTCTGTCCACGACTCAGATAAATCTTTTCAAGAATCTTTTTCTCAGAAACCATCACTATTGGCAAATTTGATTTTGGCATAATTTAATTTCTTTTAAATTTTATATTATAAATCGTGTCAATCAAAACCTACTAATTCCCGCCTCTAAGATCACAATTTGCGACCTTAGAGATTCATATTTCCATTTTTTTATTATTATCTATGAAGTTTGAAATCACAGTTTGTGAGATCAAACTTCATCTTGAAGTCACAAATTGTGACCTCAAGGTATTGAACAGGCCACGGCCTGTTCCTATGCTTCCATCACCGGTAATTTTCTTGCTTCATATTTCTTCACTTGTTCAGCGATGTGTTTGATATGTTCGGGCGTAGTACCACAACATCCACCCACAATATTTACAAAACCTTCCTTAGCCCACTCTTCCAAAATGTGAGCAGTTTCTTCCGGCTGTTCATCATATTCTCCAAAGGCGTTCGGCAAGCCTGCATTAGGATAGGCCGATGTATAACAATTCGCTATCTCACTTAATTCCTCAATATGCGGCCGCATCTCTTTTGCACCGAGTGCACAATTTAAACCTACACTTAATGGATTGGCATGAGACACAGAAATATAAAATGCTTCCAGTGTTTGTCCACTCAACGTTCTCCCACTTGCATCCGTAATAGTTCCGCTGATCATTATTGGAAACTCTTCCTTTTTGTTATCCCTGAAATATTTTTTTATCGCATAGATTGCTGCTTTCGCGTTGAGCGTATCAAAAATGGTTTCTATCAAAAGAAGATCCACACCTCCATCTACAAGGCCTTTTATTTGTTCATAATAAGCAGTAGCAACTTCGTCAAAAGTCACCGTTCGAAAGCCTGGATTATTTACATCGGGCGATAAACTTAAAGTTTTATTGAGGGGTCCGATTGCTCCTGCGATGAACCTCACCCCCGTCCCCTCTCCTGCAGAGATGGGGGAAGACAAGAATTCATCAATTGCATTTCTTGCACATTTTGCAGCGGCTACATTTAAGTCATACGCCAGTGATTGCATATCATAATCAGCCTGGGCAATGGAAGTGCTGCTGAAAGTATTGGTTTCAATAATATCAGCGCCTGCTTCCAAATAAGCTTTGTGAATTGCCTGTATTATTTGCGGTTGAGTAATACTCAATAAATCATTATTACCTTTTACATCTTTATGCCAGTCTTTAAAACGTTCGCCGCGATAATCTTTTTCTTCCAACTTGTATTGTTGAATCATCGTCCCCATTGCACCATCTATAATTAAGATGCGTTCGTTGAGACATTCCTGAATTGGTTTGTTCATTTACTTTTAATTTTTTTTATTGAAATTAACTTAGGTTTCTTTAAACCATATTTTAACCATACAAAACCTAAAACACCTGAAACCAGCGATGCCAGGAGGATGGATATTTTCGATTCAGTGATTAAGAAAGGATCCTGGTACGCCAATAAGGTGATAAAAATTGACATAGTAAAACCAATGCCTGCTAAAAATCCAATTCCCAAAACCTGTTTCCATTTGAGATCCAGCGGCAATGAGCTCAAACCAATCGAAACAGCAATAAAACTAAATAAGCAAATACCTAAAGGTTTTCCTATAATTAATCCAGTGAAAATTCCAATGCTGCCCGGAGCCGCCAAACCAGTATTCCACCCTTTAGCAAATACAATAGATGTATTGGCTAGTGCAAAGAGAGGAAGGATAACCAATGCTACAGGTTTGTGCAGCCAACTCTCCATCCGGTAAGAAAGTGATTCTTTTTCTCCCTCTCCGAATGGAATAACAAATGCCAGCAAAATTCCTGCGAGTGTAGAATGAATGCCCGAATGCAACATAAAATACCACATTGCGATCCCACCCAAAATATAAATAATGAGGTGATTAATTTTTAAACGATTTAGAAAAAGCAGAACAACAAAAATTGCCAAAACAATTGACAAATTAATCAATGATATAGATGTGGTATAAAAAATCGCAATAATTAAAATGGCACCCAGATCATCTATCACTGCAATAGCCGCTAATAAAATTTTTAAAGATGCCGGAACGCGTCTTCCAAGCAAAGAAAGAATTCCTATTGCAAATGCAATATCGGTGGCCATCGGAATTCCTGCGCCGGATTGCGTAATAGTTCCGTAATTAAAAAAAGCATAAATAGCCGCAGGGACTACCATTCCACCTACAGCCGCGAAACCGGGAAGCATTGCAGATTTTACATTAGAAAGCTCACCTGCTAAAATTTCTCTTTTCAATTCGAGTCCGATTAGCAAAAAGAAAATAGCCATTAAACACTCATTAATCCAAAGTTCTATACTTAATCCTGAAAAAATAAAATGCCAAAAATTAAGGTAAGTTTCCCCGAAAGAAGAGTTAGCAATTAATAGAGAAATAATAGTGCACCCGATAAGCAATATGCCGCCATTTTCACTTTCAAAAAATCCCTTGAACAACTTGGTTATCTTCATTTCAAATACTTATTATTTAAGAATGGAATTTATTCCCCTAAAAATTAATCCATTAGTTGAATCACTTAATAAATATGTAAACGAAATTTTAAAATCCTGTAGAATTGTGCAGAATGTTTTCGTTTATTAGTTCAGTTAAAGTTGATACAACTTTTACCAGGATTTACGGGCCGAACAATAAACAAATCCGCCCGAATAGTGAGCAAAATTAGAGCAAAGAGAGAATATGACAAAAAGAGTTTGGTGATTTTGGGTTTATCTTTTATCCTCCTGAAGTATTAACAAAACAACTAAGTCCTAACCATTATTTTATCAATAAATACAATCCGGCGGCTAGTGTGGTGCCAATTATAGGTCCAACTATTGGAACCCATGCATATCCCCAATCACTACTTCCTTTTCCTTTAATTGGCAAAATCGCATGCATGATACGCGGTCCTAAATCCCGTGATGGACTAATAGCATATCCGGTGGTTCCTCCCAATGATAAACCAATTGCCCAAACTAAAAACGCTACAGGTATAGCGCCCAGTGAACCTAATCCAATGGGTGTTTTATCTTTTACAATCTCAGCATTTGTAAAATAAAAAATGATGAACATCAACACGAAAGTTCCTATAGCTTCACTCAATACATTCATTACCGGATTTTTAATAGCAGGTTTAGTAGAAAAGACAATTAGTTTTAGGCTAACATCTTCCGTATTATCAAAATGGTCCTTATACATAAGCCAAACTAAAAACGAGCCTAGCATGGCACCTCCCACTTGTGCTAAAATAAACCCGGCTACCCGGTTCCAGGCAAATTGCCCGGCAAGAGCCAGGCCAATCGTGACCGCCGGATTTAAGTGCGCACCACTGTAGGGAGCAGCAAATACAACGCCCACATAAACCGCAAGCGCCCATCCGGTAGTAATTACAATCCATCCGCTATTATTGCCTTTGGTTCCTTTAAGAACAACATTTGCTACTACTCCATTACCGAGAAGGATAAGAAATGTGGTGCCAATAAATTCTGCGAGAACAGGTGTCATAAGGATTCTGTTTAAAAGTTTTTAGGTTGTAGTTTTAGTTTCTAATGTCTTAATTTAGTAATTCTTCTTCGTTTAGTTGTAACCGTTATTTATTACTGCAAACAAACAAATTCCCTCGATTTCTATTTATTTACACATCAACTTGTGCTATTATCTGCCCATGCGATTGCCGCTTTCACTGCCCGTTTCCAGCCTTTGATATTTTCATCCATACTTTTACCAATTTGATTGGGTTCAAAGCATCTTTCCATTTTCCATTGATCATTTATTTCTTTCATATCGTTCCAAAAACCTACCGCAAGGCCTGCCAGGTAGGCCGCTCCCATTGCAGTTGTTTCTGTTATTTTCGGACGAATCACTTTTGTATTTAAAACATCAGCCTGAAATTGCATTAATAAATCATTAGCAGTAGCGCCGCCATCTACACGCAATTCTTTAATGTGGATACCCGAGTCCGCTTCCATCGCTTTCAACACTTCCATTGTTTGATAAGCAATACTTTCTAATGCTGCCCTGGCAATATGTGCTGATTTAGTTCCACGGGTCATTCCTACAATAAGGCCTCTTGCATGTTGGTTCCAATACGGTGCTCCCAATCCTGTAAATGCAGGAACAAAATAAACTCCATCATTATTCTTTATGCTCGTTGCAAGTACTTCAACTTCTGCAGAAGTACGAATAATTCCCAATCCATCACGAAGCCATTGGACAACCGCGCCTGCAATAAATATACTTCCTTCCAAAGCATATTGTATTTCTCCATTTACCTTCCAGGCAATTGTAGTGAGCAAATTATTTTTTGAAATGATGGGTCTGTCGCCAATATTCATCAACATAAAACAACCGGTACCATAAGTATTTTTTACCATTCCCGGTGAAGTACACATTTGGCCAAACAAGGCCGACTGCTGATCTCCGGCCACGCCACCAATTGGAATTTCCGTTGAAAACAAAGCCTCGGAAGTTGATCCAAATATTTCGCTTGATTGTTTTACCTCAGGTAACATGCTTTTGGGTATTTCAAATATTTTCAATAATTCTTCATCCCAATCCTGTGTATTTATGTTGAATAATAAAGTTCGCGATGCATTGGTAATATCTGTTGCATGTACTGCTCCCTTAGTAAGATTCCATATAAGCCATGAATCAATAGTGCCAAAAGCCAATTTACCCGCTTCTGCTTTTTGCCGCGCTCCTTCTATATTTTTTAATATCCAGTTTATTTTTGTCGCCGAAAAATAAGCATCAATCACAAGCCCTGTTTTTTCACGGATTTTGGTTTCGAGATTTTGTTTTTTTAGATTATCGCAAAAATCAGCAGTTCTTCTGTCCTGCCAAACAATAGCATTGTAAACAGGTTTTCCTGTTTCATTTTCCCATACAACAATCGTTTCTCTTTGATTGGTAATGCCGATTGCAGCAATATCTTTACTACTTAATGAAGCCCTGGAAACCGCTTCTGCAGCTACTCCTAATTGTGTTGACCAGATTTCGTTCGGGTCATGCTCTACCCATCCCGGTGATGGAAAAATTTGAGTAAATTCTTTTTGTGCAATTGAAACAATAGTACCCGAATTGTCAAAAACCATTGCACGCGAACTGGTGGTTCCCTGATCAAAAGCTAAAATATATTTTTTCACTTGTTTACTGTTTTAATTGCTGAACATTGGATTGAAACCATGACGGAAAGTACGGATTTAATAAATAATTATTGGCAAGAATTACAAATTCATGTAATTGTTTCTGTTGCCAATCATTATCATAATATAATTCTTCTGCCATAATTTTAGCAATACCAGGCGCCATATCAATAGCTAATCTCGCATCTAAGAAAAGAACCCTTAATCTTCTTGCCAGCACATCTTCAACTGTTCGCGCCATTTCTTCACGTACAGCCCAGACCGCCTGCGCTTTTATATAAATATTTGAGGGAGATAATGGCTCTCCCAATTCATGATTTTCCGAAATTAAATCCCTGATTTTTATTTCATCGCTTCCGTAAATCTGAAGCACATCATTATTTATAATTACTGAATTCAGATAACCATGAATAGGTAAATTTTGAGTAGAACATTTCACAAAAGGCAATCCTGAAATTTTGATGGCTTTATTTAGGGTGTCTTCAGCCATCTTTCTGAAAGTAGTCCATTTGCCACCGATAATAGTTATTAATCCGGAATCCGAAACTATTATTTTATGGCTACGCGATATTTCTTTTGTAGAATCGGTTTCTTTGTCCGGCGCAGCCAAAGGTCGAAGTCCTGCAAAAACACTCAATATATCATTGCGTGTAGGTGGATGAGTTAAATAATCAGAAGCAGTTGATAAAATAAATTCAATTTCCTTTTTCAAAGCTTTGGGTTCAGGATTGTGTTTATCCATAGGAGTATCTGTAGTACCCACAAGCGCCTTTTCATGCCAGGGAATTATAAATAAAACCCTTCCATCTTTCGTTTTTGGTATCATGATGGCATCATCGCTTGACAAAAAAGATTTATCAAAAACCAAATGAATTCCCTGGCTCGATTTTACCAAATCTTTTTTATGCTCATTATCCATTTTTAAAACTTCATCAACAAAAACGCCGGTAGCATTAATCACAGATTTAGAATGTAAAGAATAAATTTTATTAGATTCCAAATCTTTTACAATTACCCCGTTTATTTTTCCATACTCATTTTTTAAAAGGTTGGTTACTTTACAATAATTCAAAACGACTGCTCCTTTTTCTACTGCAGTTTGTGCAATATTAATTGCAAGCCTCGCATCATCAAATTGTCCGTCGTGATAAATAACACCTCCTTTTAATTTTTCTTTTTTTATAGTCGGAAGTACTTCTAAAGTTTTCTTTTTATTAATAGATTTTGATTTACCAAAACTTAGTCTACCAGCCAGCAAATCATAAAATTTTAAACCAAGCAAATAAAAAATTTGTTGAAGTTTTTTATAACATGGAATAATAAAACTTAAATTATGTACCAGGTGAGGTGCATTTTTAATTAATAAACCTCTTTCGTGTAATGCTTCGTAAACCAGGCCGATATTGCCTTGTGCCAAATACCGCACCCCTCCGTGTACAAGCTTTGTACTTCGGCTGGAAGTACCTTTTGCAAAATCTGCGCGTTCCAATAGTAAAGTTTTAAATCCGCGTGAGGCAGCATCCATCGCAATTCCCAATCCTGTGGCGCCTCCACCGATAATTATAATGTCCCAGCTATCTGTTTCGGTTTCAATCTTTTTTATAAAAGAAGGTCTATTCATTTTGCGTGGCTATTTATAGCATTTCAAATATAAATGAAAAGCGCTTTGGTTTAAACTAAAAAACTTCCAGGTTTTACAGCCTGGAAGTTTTTATCAATCGGTTTAATCCTAATTTATTTAGAAAGATAAATTTTCTTATCGCGCATTCGGCACACTTGCCCTCAGCATCCACGCCATCTTTTCGTGCTCTTTCATAACACCAGTAATAAAATCAGAGCTTCCTTTATCATCATATTTTTTATCAAAATCATCAATTAAAGTTCGTGTCTTTCTAATTAATTCATCATGATCAGAAACTAATTCTGCAAGCATAGATTCTGCAACAGGGGAAGTAGATGCATGTTCTTTTAAAGATGTTTCAGAGAGAAATTCCTTCATGCTCCCGATTGCGAAATGCCCCACTTTCCTCACACGCTCGGCTACAGAGTCTATAATTGTTTGCAGTTGATTGTATTGATCGTCAAGAAATAAATGTAAAGCGTGGAAATCGCGCCCCTCAATATTCCAGTGAAATTTCAATGTTTTTGTATAAAGAACAAATTCATCAGCCAGCACTTTGTTCAACTCATCAGCCACTTTTTTGCTATTTGCATTAGAAATACCTGTGTTTAAATTGTCCTGTGTTTTTGTATTTTTTGCCATAATTGTTTGGTTTTATTTATTAATAAAATATAGTTTATTGAATTACAATATGAGTGCCAAGTTTGGTTATTTGAGAGCTTAGATTGTTTATATTTTTATTAAAACAGGAATCTTCAATATTTGTTCATTTACTGTAAGGGAATATTGAATTGGTAAATTGCTTATTATAAAATCCTGCTTATTTGTCGGTTTATTGCAAATGATTTTTAAGAAAAATTATGGATGAAGAAAACTTTCTATCAAAGGAAAAAGTTCGGACGGTTGCTCAATCTGCGGATTATGTCCTGACCTTTCAAACATTACAAATTTTGCCTGCGGGCAATATTCTTTAAATTTCTCCATCATCACAGGTATGGCTACGCGATCATATCTTCCACCATAAATCAAAACAGGCATTTTTAAATTTTTTAATTCTTTGCGGTAATCAAACTTTCCAATATCACTTCCCACAATAAAATCTCCATCCCTACCCACCATCTGGTAATATAATTTTGAATTGAACATATTGGGATAAGGCTGCTGGCCGCGCGATAAAAAATTATTGGGATTATACGCATATAAAAATCCGTAAGGAACTTTAGCATATAATCTCTGATGCTCAGGATCGCTCGATACGGCACCCTTTTCACGAATGATCATTAAAGAATCCCATACTTCAGGATAATTGGTTTTTATTTCATGATTGCTGTTATCATCATTTGCCTGCCACATAAGATAACTGTGAAAAGTATTTGCCAGAATAAGATGACTCACGTGTTCAGGATATTTTAAAGCATATCCCTGCGCAACCACTCCGCCATAAGAATGGCCAAGCACATTCCATTTTTCAAAATGGAGTGCTTTCCTTAACCCTTCCACATCTTCTATGTCTCTGGCCAAAGTGTATTCTTTTACATTTTTAGCAGTATCACTTTTACCTCTTCCAAAAGCATCATAATAAACGATCTCATTATTCTTTGCCAAAGTATCAAATACACGATACCCAATATGAGCACCGCCCGGGCCACCCGGAATTATTAGTAACGGATCCCCATGTCCTACTAATACCACATATAATTTTGCTCCGTTTACTTCAACATATTTTCCATCGGTATAGCTACTTGGATAATTTTGTGCAAATACGATTGTGAAAAATAATAGGAATGCGAAGAATGAAATTGCTTTTTTCATAAAAAAGTTTTAGAAACGGAAGGTATCAAAAAACAGTTTAGTACTGAATAATATATTGATTTTCTCAGAATAAATATTGATATAACTCTTCTACTTTTCCCAATGGTATCACTTCAATATTAAATTTATTTTTACCTAACCCTTTGGTGTTGTATTTACTTACAATTATTTTTTCAAACCCTAATTTTTGAGCTTCCAATATTCTTTGTTCTATCCGGTTCACAGCCCTTATTTCTCCACTCAATCCAACTTCACCTGAAAAACAAATCTGCATAGGCAATGCTACGTCCTCATAAGAAGAAAGTAAAGCGCTTAGTACTGCTAAATCAATTGAAGGATCTTCCACTTTTAACCCGCCGGCAATATTGATAAAAACATCTTTTACTCCAAATTGAAAACCGCCTCTTTTTTCCAAAACAGCAAGTAACAACTGTAACCTTCTTAAATCAAAACCGGTATTAGTTCTTTGAGGAGTTCCATATACACTTTGTGTAACCAACGCCTGCACTTCTATCAGTAAAGGACGTATTCCTTCCATGGTTGCTGCGATGGCAACACCGCTTAATTGTTCTTCTTTTTGTGTAATTAAAATTTCGGATGGGTTGGTAACTTCCTTCATTCCTTCACTGGTCATTTCATAAATTCCTAATTCGGATGTAGAGCCAAAACGATTTTTCAAAGTTCGTAATATCCGATATGCGTAATGACTGTCGCCTTCAAATTGCAATACCGTATCTACCATATGTTCCAAAATTTTTGGTCCGGCAATATTTCCGTCTTTGGTAATATGACCGATCAGAAAAACCGGCGTGTTGGATTCCTTAGCAAATCTTTGAAACTCTGCCGCACTTTCTCTTATCTGCGAAACACTTCCGGGCCCGGATTCTATATAAGGAGACTGAAGTGTTTGTACAGAATCCACTATTACTAATTGAGGTTTCAATTTTTTTACTTCCTTAAAAATGGATTGTGTATTTGTTTCCGTAAGAAGAAAAAAATTTTCATTACTTATTTGAAGTCTGTCGGCCCGCATTTTAATTTGTTGTTCACTTTCTTCACCACTAATATATAAGGTAACAATATTTTTCAATTGCAATGAGGCTTGTAAAAAGAGTGTTGACTTTCCAATACCTGGTTCGCCTGCTACCAATACAATACTCCCTAAAACAATGCCACCGCCAAGCACGCGATTCAATTCTCCATCTTGTGTAATAATTCTTTTTTCTTCTCCGCTGGTAACATCTTGTAATGAAATTGTCCGAAGTCCATTGCTTAATCCGGAAAATTCTTTCCATTCACTTTCCTGCTTTTCATTTCCTTTTACTATTACTTCTTCCACAAAAGTATTCCACTCATTACATGATGGACATTTGCCAACCCACTTTGCACTTTCATGTCCGCAATTGCTGCAAAAAAATGCAGTCTTTGTTTTACTCATTTACCAATTTTTTTTTGTGATAAAGATGATGATAATTATCCGATGAAATTAAACAATCCTCTCCAAGAGAAAACATAAGAAAAGAGAAATGAAAAATATGAGTGAAAGAAATGTTGCTGAAAGAAAATCAGAAGAATAGATACCCGATTTTATTCGTTACAAAAAAAACAAAAGAAAAATTTGCCTGAAAAGTAAAAGAGCCGGTATTGCTACCAGCTCTTTGTACTTACTAACCCATTAAATTCTATTGCTAAATTACAAATTGCAGGCAGATAAACAAATTAAATTTCCCGGATGTGAATAAATTTTTTACTTGTTCCCATATATCAATACTTTAAGGTATTAATTTACTATAACCTGATTATCAATTAATTGTATGAAAAAAATATTTTCAAAATTTTTAAAAAAAAATTTGGTTTATATTATAAACTACTTTACTTTTGTGCTAAATTTATAAAAATGTATAAATTTATTTTATTCCCACTTATTCTAATTAGTTCTTACGGATTAGCACAAGTAAAAATAAGCGGCAAAGTAACGAACAATAAAAAAAAGCCTTTAGCAGAAGTCAGCATCAGTATAAAAGATTCTTATGATGGTGCCACATCTGATTCAACCGGAAGTTACAATTTTATTACAACTGCAAAAGGTGACCAAATTATTACAGCCACAGCCTCCGGATACAAACCTTTTGAAAAGAAAATAAATATTAATACTTCACCCATAATTTTAAATATAGAATTGAAAGAGGCCATCACCGAACTGAAGGCCGTAGTAATAAGCGCAGGAACTTTTGAAGCCAGCGATGCTAAAAGAGCCACTGCTTTAAACCCGATTGATATTGTAACAACTGCAAGCGCCAATGGTGATATCACTTCCGCATTAAAAACTTTACCAGGTACACAACAGGTTGGTGAAAGTGAAGGTTTGTTTGTAAGAGGTGGCACCGCGGACGAAACCAAATATTATATTGATGGTTCATTAGTAAATAATTTTTATTATAGTAGCGAACCCGGACAGGCAACCCGAGGAAGATTCAATCCATTTTTATTCAAAGGAACTATTTTCAGTTCGGGTGGCTATTCGGCATTATATGGACAGGCTCTTTCATCTGTCCTATTATTAGAATCTATAGATCTTCCTGAAAAAACTTCAGCAGATTTTGGAGTTTCTTATCTCGGTGGCATTGCAGGAATTCAAAAACTTTCAAAGAATAAAAAATCATCCTGGGGTATTACTTATGGCTATACCAATCTTTCGCTAGTGTATAACGTGATAAAACAAAGATTCGATTATTTCCAGGTACCTATAGTTCAGGAAGCTGATGCCAATTTCAGAATAAAAACTTCTCATACCGGCATGCTCAAATATTATGGTTATTTCAGCACCACCAATGTTGGATACAGAAGCCAGGATGTTGACTCATTAAATTTGAAAGATGCTTTCGGCCTCAAGAATTTTAATATGTATCACAATTTATCCTGGAAACAATATATAGGAAAAGGGTGGAAGGTAAATGTAGGTTCATCATACAGTACGAATAAAAACAATATCAATGATGAACTTCAGAATGCCGATAATCAAAAACAGGAAATAAATGACAATCCACTTTATGCTTATAAAAATTTCAACCTAATCAACAAAGGACAATATATAAATGCAAAAGTGGTTTTTGAGAAAAAATTAAAAAACCTGAGTGCCATTCGATTCGGAAGTGAGGATAATTTCAGCAATGAAAATTCAGTTTACAATCAATATAACGGCATTAGTTATCCCGAAAAAATTAAAGAAAACATCCTGGCTGGATTTGGTGAGACAGATATATATGTTACCAACAATATAGCAGCAAGAGTAGGTGTTCGCGCAGAGCATTCTCAATTATTAAATACCTCTGATATTGCTCCGCGTTTATCTTTTGCCTACAAATTTCCTGACAAAAGCCAGGTATCTCTTGCTTATGGAATTTATTACCAGGATCCCAATAGTGAGTATTTGCCTTCACTGAATGCATTGCATTTTCAAAAAGCCACACATTATATTGCCCAATATGAAAAGATTACCAAGGATCGGATTTTTAGAACAGAATTGTTTTATAAGAAATATGCAGATCTTGTAAAAACTGATAATGCAAATAATGAAACTTTTACTGCCATAAATAATAATGGTTTCGGAGATGCCAAAGGAATTGAATTTTTCTGGCGGGATAAAAAAACAATTAAAAATTTTGATTACTGGATTTCTTACTCTTATCTCGATACCAAACGCGATTTTCTGAATTATCCTTTTGAATTGGAACCTTCATTTGCTGCAAAACATACAGCATCAATCGTGATGAAAAAATTTGTTACACCTTTAAAAACCCAATTCAATGCTTCTTATACATTTGCAAGCGGTAGGCCTTATTATGACCTTATATATGATTATACTCAAAACAAATATAATTTATTAGAACAGGGAAGAACCAAAGACTATAATAACCTAAGTTTTAGTGTAAATTTTCTGCCATCAATCGGGAAAACAAATGCCAAAGCATTTTCAGTTTTTATATTTTCGGTTACGAATATTTTAGGATTTAATAATGTATATAGTTATAACTTTTCTGTGAACGGACAAAATAAAGTAGCAGTAACGCCTCCTTCGAAAAGATTTATCTACCTGGGATATTATGTAAGTTTAGGAATAGACAGAACGCAGGATGACATTAATAATCACCTATAAGGCTAAGAGTTCACGACTCTATCTCAGAAAAAAAATCAAAAACCTAATAACAAACAACAATAATTTAATAAATCAAAAACAAACAAAATGAAAAAAACAATTCTAATTGCAGTTCTCATTTGCTCTGCTAGTTTCACTTTTGCACAAAGTGCCAAATATGAAAGCGCCATGAAAAGCAATATTGCTCAATTGGATTCCCTGATGATAAATAACAATTATGTGGAACTGGCCAATAATTTTATAAGAATAGGAGATGCCGAAAAAACGCAATGGCTGCCTTATTATTACGCGGCTTATTGTTATGCAACAGGTGGCTTAATGGAGAAAGACAATTCAAAAAAGGACGCAATTGCTGACAGAGCAGATTCTTTGATTACCAAGGCTGTCAATATCCTTGGGAAAGACAATTCTGAAACAGCTTTAATTAAAGCTATGATCGCAACAGACCACATGTTAGTGGATCCGCAAAACCGTTATATGACTTATGGCTCAGCGATCACTGATAATGTTCAGCAATCAGAAACGCTTGACCCAACAAATCCTCGTCCGGTTTTATTTGAAGCTGAGAGTAAATTCAACACTCCTGAAGCTTACGGTGGCGGCAAAGATGCGGCAAAACCATTATTTGATAAAGCAAAACAATTGTTTGACAATTTTAAACCAGAGTCTGATATTTCTCCTAACTGGGGAAGAAGCGCCCTGAATTATTTCTTATCTCAATACAAATAAATTTTTATGGAAAATGATGAAATAAGATTGACTGAAAATGAAGGTATTTTATTAATTACCTCTATGATCAATAAGGCAAAAAACCGTTATAGCGAGAACGGCGTCTTATATCTTCTTTGGGGCTGGCTCATTTTTACATGTTGTATGATCCAGTTTATTTCCCTACACTTTTTCAATTATGAAAAAGTATATTTTGCATGGTATTCAACCTGGATACTGTTTATCTACCAGATATATTATCTGCAAAAAAATAAAAAAAGCCGGAAAGTAAGAATGTACACCGGAGAAATAATCGGCTATGTATGGCTTGTTTTTATTATTACTTATGCGCTTCTTGTTTATATCCTTATTTATAATAAAGCACCACTTGCAATTTCGCCGGCTATACTTGCTATATTTGGGATGCCTACATTTTTGTCAGGGATCATACTAAAATTCAAAGCACTGAAAATTGGAGGAATTTGTTGCTGGAACCTGTCGTTTATTGCTCCATTTGTTAATTACGATTACCAGTTTCTACTCATTGCATGTGCTGTGGTAGCCGCATGGATAATACCTGGACATCTATTAAACCAAAAATTTAAAAAGGAGATTAAATATGGAAGAAAAGCAATTATCTGAAAAAGAAAGCATAGAATTGATCACGTCCATGATTAATAAAGCAAAAAATAAGGTAACTGAATCGGGAGCTTTATATTTATTCTGGGGATGGCTGATATTGTTGTGCTGCATTGTGCAGTTTACCGGCTTACATTTTTTCAATTATACCAACTCCTATTATGTATGGTACTCCACCTGGGTCTTATTAATCTTTCAATTTTTCTATATTATTAAACAGAAAAAATCCTCTAGTGTAAAATCTTACACCGGCGAAATAAACGGATTTGTGTGGCTGGTATTTTTCATTTCTATGGTGCTGGTTATTTTTATCAGTATTCACTTTAAATATTATGAAATAATTTATCCGCTCATATTGGTAATGTATGGTATGCCCACTTTCTTATCAGGCATTATTTTAAAATTCAAGCCTTTGATAATTGGGGGTGCCTCTTGTTGGGTCTTTGCTATTTTGTCTTCTTTTGTTACTTCGGAGTATCAATCTTTATTTATTGCAGCAGCAGTTATTGCCGCCTGGATTATTCCCGGGTATTTATTAAAGAAAAATTATAAGAAAGCAGATAATGGAATTTAAAGAGCTGGATCCCATATTGCATTCACAATTGCGGCTGGCCGTAATGTCACTTTTGATAAGCGTAAAGGAAGCGGAGTTTACGTTTTTGAAAGAAAAAACAAATGCTACATCCGGCAATCTGAGTGTGCAAATCAGTAAATTGAAAGAAGTAGGTTATATTGAAATCATAAAACAATTCAACAATAATTATCCTCAAACTATTTGCAAAATAACGCCTGAAGGTATCATTGCTTTTGAAAATTATGTAAAGGCTTTACAAAGTTATATGACGCTTTGATTAACTAATTACCGATATTCTTAATCGTAAGTTGAAATTTTGTATTCAGGCTAACTTCAAAATTATTTTCTGTGATAATCTGTCTGGCGACTTCGTCTTCCATCACTACTTGTGCCAGGTGCATCGCCAGCATTGAGCCGCTTATCACATTTCCTACCTTGCCATCGATAAATTCAATTTTAAATTTATACCCCGCTTTGCGTCCTGTGCCCGCTCTTTCAAAATCAATTCTGTTAAGATCCAGAACTTGTTGTTCAGAAATTGATTTCTTCATTAAAATTCTGATAATTGGCAAATATTTTTTCCAGATGTGATTATACATTTATAATAGAATAATTTTATTTTTTATCAGTTAAGTTGTCAACATCCGGGAACAGACGAAGTAAAATACAAATAAAAGTAAGTGAAACGCGGATAAAATTAAGGCAAATATTTTAAGATTATAAAAAATTAAGTTTTTTTAGCTTAAAACTGCTATTTAAAAGCCTTTAGTGGCCTGAAAGGTACAGGGTTTACTTAAAATCAAAAAAAATCCCCCACTAAGAAGTAGAGGATGTCCTGATTAAAAACTACACACACTATGTTTATTGAAGACCCCTGTTTATATTTTAAAGTTCAACCAATGTTTATAGTTGTCATTTTTTTTTGCCGCTATAAATTTCATTATTCCCAACCAGAATTTTACTTATATTTATTAAATGGTATAATAGAGTTATTAAATGGGTGGAAAGCAAGTATTCTGCCAGATGGAAGGTCTAAATGCCAGGGAAATGGTACAACGAAATAATGTTTAAATCTATTGAAATAAACCATTTATAAATTTATAGTACATCTACATTAACTATTCCTTAAATTTGTTGCAGTCAACAACTATCAAATAGTAATGGCATTTATTGATATAAAACTTCCAAGATCATTATCCAGGGCATTCAATATTCCTGAAAGTTCACCCAGAAGGCAACAACTAAAAGTCTTACAAAAATTATTAAAGAGAGCGCGATTTACCGAATTTGGGCAAAAATATCTTTTTGATCAAATTCTTTTGAGCAAACATCCCGGAAAAAATTTTCAATTAGTAGTCCCCACGTTTGATTATGAAACTATTTTTAGACAATGGTGGTTCAGGGCGCTTGATGGCAAACGAGATGTATGCTGGCCCGGAGCTATCAAATTTTTTGCTTTAAGCAGCGGAACCAGTGAGTCTTCAAGTAAATATATCCCAATTACTAAGGAACTGATAAGAGCTAATACCCTCACAAGTTTCAAACAATTGATAAGCCTTGCTTCCTATAATAATGTTCCAAAAAAATATGTGGGAAAAGGTTGGCTAATGTTGGGCGGAAGCACTCATTTGCAAAAAAGCACAACTTACTACGCAGGAGATTTAAGTGGTATTCAGGCAAAGAATATTCCCTTCTGGTTTCAGGGAATGTATAAACCCGGAAAGAGAATAGCAAGAGAGCCGGATTGGTCCAAAAAATTGGATGAAATTGTAGAAAAAGCCCCTGAATGGGACATTGCTTTCCTGGTAGGAGTCCCCGCCTGGGTACAATTGTGTATGGAAAAAGTAATAGAAAGATATAACCTTAAAAATATTCACGAAATATGGCCCAACCTGGCTTTTTATGTTCATGGGGGCGTTGCGCTAGAGCCTTATAAAAAAGGATTTAATAAGTTATTGGGTAAACCTATTACCTATATAGAAACATACCTGGCGAGTGAAGGATTTTTGGCTTATCAAAGCAGGCAAAATGCAAAAGGAATGAAGCTTGCTATTAATAATAATATCTTTTTCGAGTTTGTCCCTTTCGACCATTACAATTTTGACATGGATGGAAATATGATTTCCAATCCTGAAACATTAATGATACACGAGGTTGAGAAAAATAAGAATTATGCTATATTGATCAGCACTAATGCAGGCACATGGCGCTATCTTATAGGGGATACAGTTCAGTTTACTGATGTAGAAAAATGTGAAATTATTATCACTGGCCGAACACAGCATTTTTTAAGCATGGTTGGTGAACATTTAAGCGTTGATAACATGAATAAGGCTATCAACCTGGTTAGTGAAGATCTCAATATCTCCATTGGTGAATTTACAGTAGCAGGTGTTCCATACAAGGGTTTTTTTGCACACCATTGGTATATTGCTACGGATGATGAAATAAGTTCAATAACATTGAAAGAGTTGATTGATGAAAAATTGAAAGAATTAAATGATGATTATGAGGTTGAAAGGAAGCATGCGCTTAAGGAAGTGTTTGTAGATGTTTTGAGTGAAGAAACTTTTTTGAATTTTATGAGATTAAAAGGCAAAGTAGGCGGTCAGCATAAATTTCCCAGAGTATTGAAAGGTAAAATACTCGACGAATGGCAAAAATACCTGAAAGGTGTGAAGGTGTAATTTTAATTATTCCGACACATGTTCTTTTATTATCTTTAAAACTTTTAAAGTTTTTCTTCCTTTTTATTTTAAAACTTAAAATTTTTTATCTCTAAATGGCAGATATTATTGAAGCTATACTCAAAGGGCTGGCAATGGGTTTATTGCTTGTGATATCTGTTGGTCCTGTTATATTTACTATAATTAAGCAAAGTGTTAATAACGGGCATGCAGGAGGGTATAGTTTTGTGATTGGGGTTTGGATTAGTGATTTTTTACTGGTTGTACTAAGTAATCTTTTTTCAGAATTAGTAACCATGCTTCTCGATTTTAAGTTGCAAATTGGTATTGCAGGAAGTGTTTTTTTAATGGGAATGGGAATTTTTTATATTTTCTTTAAAAAAGTACATATCCATCCTGAAGATATTTCCTTGCCTCCACTTAAAAGTAGTGATCATGCAAAAATTGCGTTACAGGGATTTTTGTTAAATTCTTTGAATCCTGCGGTAATTGCCTTTTGGCTCACAGCCGCTACGGCTATTGCAGTATCTCATACCATCCGTGATCGAATCATAATTTTTGCAACGGCTCTTCTGTTAAATATGAGCGCCGATATAGTAAAAGTAACTCTGGCAGGTAAATTGCGAAAAAAATTAACTGTCAAAAATATTAGGTTAGTCAATAAAATTTCAGGATTAATATTAGTTATTTTTGGCACTGTCTTACTTTTTGGAGTTTTATTCTTTGTAAGAAAATTGTAACATCATGCGTTCCCTATTTATTTTTTTCAGCTTCAGTGCATTTGCTATAACATGCAGTGCCCAGTCTGATCTTCTTATTCTGAAAAATCACAATCACACTTATAAAACCTTTTTTCCCGGAAGTGAAATGATGTTTTCAACAGCAGACCGGTTTTATGACGCTTATATTACCTCTATAAAAAATGATACTGTATTCCTGGTTCAATATGATGTAAGGCAAGCCTTTACACGGCTCGGTGTATATGTTTTGGATACTGTAGCACAATACCATTTTGGAATCAATTATCATAATATTAGATCCTTTGAAAAAAACAGAAAAAGCTTTGACTGGAATAGTTCGGGTGCCGCTTTGTTCGGGACGGGAGTTTTATTGACAACTGTCGGGATAGTAACATGGGTTGTTACGAAACCAAACACCGAGTATTATGCCAGCCCTCAATTAGTAATTGGAGCAGCAGCAATTGCCGGAGTTGGATATCTACTAATGAAAAGTGGTAATAAGAATATGAAGTTGGGCAAAAAGTACTCAATCGATTATATAAAAATGGAATAAAAAATTGTATTTCAGTTGGACAAAAAATCATATTTTAAAAGAAAAGGCTTATTCAAAAGGTTGGCACGAACTCTTTTAAAAATTATAATATATGGATTTCTGCTTTCATTGTTTTATATCGTTTTATGCAAATGGATAAATCCACCTGTTACAATAACTCAAATCAATAGCCTGTTAAGAGGAAATGGACTGCATAGAGATTATATTAGTTATAATGAAATGGGCGATAATATAAAACTCGCAGTGATGAGTGGGGAAGATCAATTATTTCCCGACCACAATGGTTTTGATTTTAAAAGCATTGAGAAAGCAATGAAACATAACCGAAAAAGCAAATCATTAAGAGGCGCCAGTACTATAAGCCAGCAGGTGGCCAAAAATGTTTTTCTATGGCAACATGGAGGTTATTTTCGTAAAGGACTGGAGGTTTATTTTACTTTTATGATTGAAAAAATATGGGGCAAAAAACGTATCCTACAGATGTACCTGAACGTTGCCCAAACGGGTAAAGGAATTTTTGGCGTGGAAGCTGCTGCCCAACATTATTTTAAAAAACATTCAAAAAACTTATCCAGAAAAGAAGCTGCCATGATTGCCTCTTGCCTCCCCAATCCGGTATTATTTACAATACAACCAATGTCAGCAAGAGTTGCATATCGCTTTCCGTGGATACTAAAGCAAATGGATAATCTGCAGGCAGATCCTGATATTCAGGCATTGTTGAAATGATCTTATCCTATTTTAAAATTTCTTTTGTGTCTTGTTAAATTTTTGGATCTTCTAATGTTTTTAATTTTTATACTTCACAAGGTGTAAATTAGTGAATCTTTATCATCAAAGAATTGGAATTTTAGTGTAAGTAATGTTGATAATTCTGATTTAAATTTCTGATTAATCTGGTCAAAGAAATTTTGAATTGCCTGATGAAATAATTTAGGTTTTTCATAGTATTTCCCGTATAAAATTTCTCTTTTTGTAAATTTCCATAACCGTTCTATGATATTAAGATTAGGAGAATACGGCGGTAGGAAAAGCAAATGAATGCCTAATGATTTTGCAAAAGTTGTTACTAAAAAGCAATGCTGATAGCGGGCATTATCAAGGACGATTGCAATAGGTTTATCAGCATATTTTTCTTTCAATAATTTTAGAAAATCAATAAGGGTGGTCGAGGTAATATAAGTGGTATTGGTAATGGTCGTTACTTCTT
>Ga0307373_10004254_pt1 | contig 24278 bp, 28 predicted proteins | sample OX2MG_FD_202534 | JGI IMG/M metagenome (GOLD analysis project Ga0307373, IMG submission 202534) | Soil microbial communities from Risofladan, Vaasa, Finland - OX-2 | ecosystem: Environmental > Terrestrial > Soil > Coastal area > Acid sulfate soil | place: Finland: Risofladan, Vaasa | collected... | reverse complement strand
GAGACCAGCGGATACTCCTTTCCAGCCGATGCACGCGATGGATGGCGGAGATCACTGGAAACCCTCGGAGACCCACCTCGCCGGCGACCGCGTGTTCGATATCTCCAAATCGCTGACCAGCCGTTATGGCGCGAGCGCAAGACCGTCTCGGGCGTGACGATCACCAGGCATTCGCGCCCGCCCAACCACCAACGCGACAACAAGATCCAAAACAACCGATCAAGACGTCGGAAGCAGATGCGACGATGTAACCCAACATCACATTTCCCTTGCTAGAGTTTTCCCGATGCACATGAAGCGACGAGGTGTCGAGATGCGGATGGTGCCTGAGTGTGTGACTCCGCACCCAGCCCAGCGACCTTCCACTCCTCATGGCGGTCGCCCGCGCACCGAATGGATCATCGCACAGGCGTCATCCGAAGGATTGCCGTAGACCCTAGTCTGAACCGCACCGTGAGCGATCCGTTCAAGAGGCACGAGACGGATCCAGATCCTCACGCATCATGTGACCAAGGGCAGTCTTGGTTATCGAGCGCACTGTGGCTTTCGGCGGACACCTCGTGCGATGGCGCGTGCAGGTATCTTACGATGCGCTCGTTTACTGCAGCTAATCAAATATGTAATCTGCTACCCGCTGAAGGTTAAGCGACATGCAGTTAACAGGAATATTACCGGCTCTCGCGTTTGCGGCCGGGTTGCCGGGACTCTGCTCGTGCTCGCTGATATTTCACGGAACGAGTGAACAGATTCAGGTCAACAGCGACCCTCCCGGAGCGACCGTCACGCTACACAACGGGGAGTCAGCGGTAACACCCTTTTCGCTCACGGTGCCGCGCAACGAGGACCTGCAACTTCACTTCAGCAAGCCGGGCTACCAGTCAGCGGACTTGACCGACGACACCCTCACGGACCGTCTCATGCCGCTGGACTTAATCCCCTTCATGCTCCCTTGGGCTATCGATCTTGCGGCCGGCGCGGGGTACCAGCATCAAGAATCGTCCATAACCGCTCATCTAGACCCGGAACAGGCCGCGAGCTCAGGTGTTTCGGGCAAAGCTGGGCCACCAGCGTCGTCGTCAACACGCTAGCGACGGACCAACTACGAGTTCGAGACAACTGATGCGGCCAGCTTGGAGCCTACGCGCTATCGCGGTCTTGTTCGCGGCAATTCTGCCGCTCAGCGGCTGCGCCCTTACGACGGGGCATGTCGATCTCACGTATGAACCTATGGCTGAGACGACCAAAGTCGCGCGACCGAATTCGCCTCATGTGACAGTCGAGGTCCTAGACAAGCGGCCGACTCAAGCGGTTGGTCAGAAGATAAACGGCCTCGGGATGAAGTCCGCCGACATCGTGCCCAACAGCGACGTCCCTGCGCTGCTGAAAAGCGCTTTTGAGACCGAATTGAGTAACCGTGGATTTTCCGAGGGCACAGGCGGAAACACAATACTCGTGCGGCTCGGCAATTTCCAGAATCAGTACAAGCTCGGTCTCATTAGTGGCGAGGCGACCGCTAGCATGGGCATGGAGGTATCGGTCATACGAGCGGACGGGTCTGTTGCGTATAAGCGCTACATTAGAAGCGAGAGGAACGACTGGGTTGAAATCACCGGCGAGGACAACGCTCAACGCATGCTCAACGCCGCGATGCGCGACGCGGTCGCGATGGTGTTTAACGACCACGCGTTCATCGAGGCGGTCACGAAGTCGTAACGCGCATGTGTATTCCGGAACGAGCGTTCAGTTCGTTTGACATACCGCGACCCGGTAGCGCTAATGCCGTGCTGCCGCTATGCCGGTTGCGCATGGCCAAGGGATTTCCTGCGCGGTGCGCGGCCTTTGCAGCACAAATTGGGCGAAGCGCATGCAGTCGAGAATTTGTTGACCTTTGATTCGGCGGCCCAAGGTCGAGTCCGCTTCACGCACCAATCCGGACAAGTTACGAGTCCCGTTTTAGGAACCGCATACGGTCTACCCGGTAAGCCATTTGCCGCGGCGCGTGTATTCGTGGCATCAGTACCCATATCGAAAAGCCAGCCACTGAGCGCGTTTCAGGTGCGATGAACACATCAGACGAATCGAGACTTGAGCCCAAGCGCCGCATCGCGTTCGTTTTCACAGACGAGCAGGAGCAGTTCCGCTCGGCGATACGGCGATTTCTGAACGACAGATCGCCGACGACTGAGGTTCGGCGCCTGATGGCGACTGCCGAGGGTTACGATCCCGCAGTGTGGCGCCAGTTGAGCAAGGACCTGGCACTGCCCGGCATCCATGTACCGGAGCAATATGGTGGCGCAGGGTTTGGCATGGTGGAGCTTTGCATCGTTACCGAGGAGCTTGGCCGCGCACTGCTTTGCGCGCCCTATTTCTCCACGGCCGTGCTCGCCGCCAACGCCATTATGAACTCGGGCACCGAGGCGCAGAAATCGGCCTTGTTGCCGGACATCGCAAAAGGCGCGCGGCTGGCGACGCTGGCAGTCAGCGAGCCCGATGGTAATTGGGATCCGGCCCGCATCGAGGTCGTCGCCACCCCCGATGCGGACAACTACCGTCTCGACGGAGTCAAAAGTTACGTCGTGGACGGCCACGTGGCGGACCTGCTGATCGTCGCTGCACGTGCGCCCAAGACTGTCGGTCGTGAGGGGTTGGCTCTGTTCACTCTCGATGCGAATGCCGGCGGCGTGAAACGACGGCTTCTGGAATCTATGGATCCTACTCGCAAGATCGCGCGCATCGATTTTCACAGCGCTCATGCGAAACTGCTCGGCAACCTCGATGATGGCGCAAAGCCGATCCTCCGTACTCTCGATCAGGCAGCGATCGCGCTTGCGAACGAGATGGTGGGCGGCGCCCAGACGATGCTCGACTCGGCGGTAAATTATGCGAAGCTGCGGGTGCAATTCGGGCGGACCATAGGCTCCTTCCAGGCCATCAAGCACAAACTCGCCGATATGCTGCTGGACGTGGAGCTTGCCAAGTCGGCGGCCTATTACGCGGCTCAAGCCGCCGCGGCGGATGAACCCGACTGGCCCGCGCTCGCCAATCTGGCCAAAGCTGCCGCGTCAGAAACGTATCTGCATACCGCCGCCGAATGTATTCAGATTCACGGCGGCATCGGCTTCACGTGGGACAACGACACGCATCTCTGGTTCAAGCGCGCCAAAAGCTCGGAGGTGTTCCTCGGTCATCCGAGTTACCACAGGGAACTCTTGATGCAGCGTTGGGGAGTTTGAGCGATGAGTAAAGTCAGCGAAGCCGAGGTGCGCGCCGAAGTGCGCGAGTGGCTGGCGGCCAACTGGGATCCGGATATGCCGCTGGTCGAGTGGCGCGGCAAGCTTGCCGATTCCGGATGGGGAATGCCGCAGTGGCCGAAGGAATGGTACGGCCGGGGACTACCGCACGCGCTGGCGCGTGTGGTGGAGGAGGAATTCGCCAATGTCGGCGCTGTCGGGGTTGCTAAATCCGGAGTGCGATTGCTGGCGGCGGCCACGCTTCTCGAGCACGGATCGGATCTGCAAAAAAAGAAGCTCCTGCGCCGTATTCTCACCGGGGAAGATACCTGGTGCCAGTTCTTCAGTGAGCCGGGCAGCGGCTCCGACCTCGCCGGCGCCACCACCCGCGCGGATTTGAATGGAGATTTTTGGAGCATCAACGGACAGAAGGTGTGGACTACGAGTGCGCATCATGCCGACCACGGCCTGTTGCTCGCCCGCACCGATTGGGACGCGCCCAAGCACGAGGGGCTTTCGTATTTCGTGATCGACGTGAAGCAGCCCGGTGTCGAAGTGCAGCCGCTCAAGCAGATGAATGGCCACGCGTCTTTTAACCAGGTGTTCTTCACCGACGCGAAGGTCCAGCAAGAAAACCTGGTCGGGCGCGTCGGCGAGGGATGGAAGGTGGCGATGACGACCCTCGCCCACGAGCGGCGCGGTGCCGATGGGCTAGCGGCACCGTCAAAGGGCGGGACGCGGGTCGGACGGATACACACCGAAGAACGAGCCGAAACCGAGAAGGCGAATCAACCCTACAAATGGTATCCGCAGCGCGCCGGTCGCGTCGACCTCATCATCGATCGCGCCAGGGAGACAGGCGCGAACAACGATCCTTACGCGCGCCAGGAGATAGCCAAACTGATGATCCTAGCCAAGTCCGCCGAGTGGACCGCGCGCCGCGCGCGCGCCGCTCAGCAACAGGGACGCCCGCAAGGTCCGGAAGGCTCCCTCGGAAAGCTCGCAGCCAGCCACGTCGCGAGAGCCTGCTCGCGCGTACATACGCTGATTACCGGCACGCAAGCGATGCTCACTGGACGCGAAAGCCCGCGCGACGGAATCATCGCCGAAATTCTGGTCTCGGTGCCCGCGGTCTCGATCGCTGGGGGCACCGACGAGATCCAGCGCAACATCATCGCCGAGCGTGTGCTTGAGCTACCGAAAGAACCGCGGTCGGACACCGGCCCATTCCGAAACGTGCGAAAGAACTAGAGGAGCCAGCGGATCCGCCGCCAAATGAATGGCCGGCGGAACATCGATCAGCTGATCTTCGCCCGACTGTGCCGGCTCTTCCCATCGGCTAAGATAAAGTCATCAGGACTGAGCTGTCACTATCGGTGCAAGCCAGGGGGCGGTAAATCATCCGCATCTGCGCCAGCGCGGCACCGGACGCGACAGGATTCTCGGCGGCTTCGGGGTGCCGGAATCGCGCGGCGCTTTTCGAACTTTCCGAAGGGTCTGGAGCTCGACGCTCCGATGCTGGGCGAGCACAACGAATACGTGTTGACGCAACATCCCGGATACTCGACGGCGCGCGTCAGGGAGCTCGGGAACATTATTGTGCTCCGTTCCGGACGCGCGTAGATTGCACACCCTGATCGTTGCTGGAGAACGACTATGCGGATCCGGATTCACCCAATGGTATGCGGATGGCTTGAAGTGGACGCACGGAACATTCTCGCCAAGCAGCCGGGGCGCTATCGCCTGCCGATTCCGAGCTTCCTGATCGAGCATCCGAAGGGCACCGCTGTATTCGACACGGGATTGCATCGCGACCTGCAGCAGAATTCGGGTCGGCTCGGACCTCTGGCGAAGGTGTTCGACGTTCACTACCAGGCGGGCGAAGATCTCGATGCGCGACTGCGCGCGCATGGAGCCGAGCCGGAGAGGATCGACTACATAATCAACTCCCATCTTCACTTCGATCATGTGGGCGGCAATATTGCTATTCCCAATGCCTCGTTGATCGTTCAGCGCCGCGAATGGGAAGCCGGCGCCGACCCCGACTTGATTCGCAAGAACGGGTACAATCGCGCTGATTTCGATCTGGGTCATCGCCTCAAGCTCGCCGATGGCGAGTACGATGTATTTGGCGACGGCCGAATCGTATGCCTGCCGACTTACGGCCACACCGCGGGCCATCAGTCGCTTCGGGTACGCCTTGATTCCGGCGAGGTCATCCTGACTGCCGATTCGTGTTACATGCGCAAGGCGTTGGACGAGATGATCTTTCCCCCTTTCGCCCACAGCTACGACGCGATGCGCGAAGTGATGGAACGCTACCGCGCGATGGAGCAGGTCGGCGCGCGACTAATCTTCGGTCACGATGCGGCGCAGTGGAGCGGTGACGGATCGCTCGCAATCGAGCTTTAGTCTCAGCTATTCGAAGTAGTTGCCACAATGAATCGGCGCAATCGAATCAGACTGACTGAAACAGACCAAGCCGACTTTCTGCGCGATGCAAAAAAGGCCGCTTTGGCCACCATCGGCAAGGACGGATTTCCGCATCTTGTGGCGATGAACTTCATCGCGCGCGATGGCGCCATCCTGATGAGCTCATACGCAAAGGCTCAGAAAGTGGTGAACATTCGGCGCAATCCGAAAGTCGCGGTGATGGCCGAGCGGGGACGGCACTACGGCGAATTGCAGGGAATCATGATTCGCGGCGAGTGTGAGATCATTACGGACCCCGCGGTCGTGGTTGAGACCATGCGTGCGATCCGCGGCCGCGAGGCGACAGGCGCCGAACCTGTCGAGATTCCGGCGACGGTTTCCACCAAGCGCGTCATTCTCAAGGTGATTCCAGCGAAGGTCGCGTCTTGGGATCACCGCAAGCTGGGCGGAAGATATTGAGTTCGGTCGCGGATGCATCTTCGCCGCGTCCGCTACGAAAGCGAGTGTCCAACTCTAATCTGTAACGGCCAAGAGCGCGGGCGGCAGGTGCTTCAAACTGATACATTTTTGCCCCGCGTTGACCTCCCGCCTGGAATCGTCGGCACGCGTGACTGGTCCGGTCAGCCATCAATGCCTTCCCAGGCGCCCACTCAACTCCTCGACCTTGAGCTCGCCCTCGCGCGTCTGACCACCGACTTCCAGGAATTTCCGCATGTTGCGCCTTCCGCTCTCGGTCCGGACAAGCTGCTGAAACAGATAACTCTCGTCTTTGAGGCCTTCCGACAGGGGTTTGTCGGCTGAGTTGATTGCCTGCTTGGTCAGCCGCACCGCCTCGGCAGGAAACGAGGCAATACGTTGAGCCAGCCACTCGACGTACGGCCCGATCTGCGCCGCCTCCAATGCCCGGTTCAGATAACCCCAGCGTTCTGCAGTCTCGGCGTCTAAATCGATTCCGCCGAGGATCACTTCGATCGCGCGATTTCGGCCGATAAGCCGCGGCATACGCTGGGTTCCGGTTCCACCGGGCAGAATCCCGAGCGGCACCTCCATCTGGTTCACGACAGTCCTGCCGCGCACGCCGAAACGCATGTCGAACGACATCGCGAGTTCCGACCCGCCGCCTCCCACCCGCCCCTCGATCTGAGCGATGGTGATTTTGTTCATGAGGCGGAAGCGCTCGCACATGTCGTGAAAGAATGCATTGGCATAATCTTCGCGACGTGCTGGCTTGTCCGTCGGAAAATCCAAAATCGCGCCTACATCGAAGTGCGCAATGAAGAAATCCGGATTCGCGCTTCTGAGCACGAGTACCAGGAGGTTTTCGTCGGATTCGAGTTCGCTTGAAAACCGGACGATTTCGTCCAACAGTGCCCCGTTGATCAGATTGATCGGAGGATTGTTGATGGTGGCGTAAGCGACCCTTCCTCGAACCTCTACAGTTACGAGCTTGTATGTTTCGTAGGCCATTGCTTCTCCATCAGAGCCGCATGGATTCGAACGCCGCAGCTCTCCGCGTCAATGTCGTAGCTGGTTTCTTGCTCGACGGCCAGATGTGGCGACGCAATGGTAAACGCTCGACCAATTGCGATCGCGTCGGCGAAGACTCTTCCCGTCGCGAATGCACCCTACGCGTCCCGAATCCGAGGCCGACGTCGATGCGATGCTGCGGCGCACGGTGCCCGCCGCCCGTGCTTTCGTTTACCGGCGCTAAATTAGACAGATGGAGCGGTTAATCGATTGGCCAACCTCGATCCCAAGCATGCGCAGCTCGCGACGGATCCACGATGATTCTCCGCGAACGGGTGGTCGCGTTGACGCCGCTCTGACGGGCTTCGTAGTTCGCCCCCCGGATATGAGAATCTCGCCTGAGCAGGACAATTTGATGGACAATCGTCTCTGCCAAGAGGGATACTCGCGCAAGACTTGGAACGCGACCGGCGTCACGGCAACTATCCTGCTTTCACTGGGCAACCGTCCGGTTGGAGGAAAAAAGAAGATGCAGCAGAGTGTGGCATTTCACGATCCCAATGCGCTCGTGCAAACCGAATGGCTGGCGGCGCATCTCGACGACCCGGAACTGAGGATCTTAGATTGCACGACGCATCTGCGCCCGGCTCAGCCGGGCACGAAAGCGCCGTATATGATCGTCAGCGGCCGGGCGGATTATGACGCGGCGCACGTTCCCGGTGCGGGTTTTCTGGACCTTCAAGGAGAGTTGTCGGACAACAGCGTGAAGCTGCGCTTTATGCTGCCGCGCGCTGAAGATTTCGCGGCGGCGATGTCTCGCCACGGGGTTGGCGACGGCTCGAGGATCGTTTTGTACAGCGCGGGCGGCATCATGTGGGCGACGCGAGTATGGTGGATGCTGCGCGAGTTCGGATTCACGAATGCGGCCATCCTGGACGGCGGTTGGGAGAAATGGAAAGCGGAAGACAGGCCGGTCTCATCCGAGCCGTGCCGTTATGCGCCGGCGGTGTTTAGCGCACGGCCGGGAGCGGGACTGTTCGTGGGCAAGGATCGCGTGCGGGCGGCGATCGAAGATCCAGAGACCGTCACCGTCAATGCGCTGCCGCCCGGCTTTCATAGCGGCAAAGGCGGCCGCTACGGGCGTCCTGGCCGAATTCCCGGCAGCGTCAACGTACCCTATGAGGCCCTGATCGATTCGCAAACCCGAACATTGGCGCCATTGGCGCAGGCCAGCGCGAAGTTTACGGCCGCGGGCGTAGATAAATCCAAAAACGTAATCTGTTACTGCGGCGGAGGAATCGCGGCCACGCTCGACTTGTTCGTTCTGCATCAATTGGGCTACCGCAATCTCAGCGTGTACGACGCTTCGATGAGCGAATGGGCCACAGACGAATCTTTGCCGATCGAAACAGATTGAAGCGTTCGTTGGGGCCGGACGGCGCAATGGTCCTGGCCTTTTCGCCTCTTCGCTCACATGCGGAATCGTCCGCGTGCCCACTGTTCCCCTTGTTTTCGATACCGCGCGTAGCCGCGTCGATCTTCCGCACTTGTGGAACACGCAGGAACACGGGATCGGCCTTCGCCAGCTCGTGGCAGGTCGAATTTTGCTTCCATGCGGTCTGACTACGAACCTGCGGATGGAACCACTTGAATTGCGCCCTGATAACGTTCGCTCGATTCTAGGGCGAGGCTCCATCGCGCGCACTCGCTCGGTTTTCGAGCGATTCTCCGATGAAGACGAAACCTGAAGGACTGGAAAGCCGGAGCGGAAGTTTGACGTGCGCGGGCGAACGGCGCAGATTGGAAAAACCCGAACGTGCGGCTGCTGTGTTCGGCCTTAGGTCTATGACCGGGAAGCGTAACCCAATTTCCAGAACCGATCGGAAAACGCAGTCTGCTGCCGCCTCGTTGTCAGTTCCGAAACATCTCGCACACGAAGACGATTGACCAGATATTCCGGTCGGAGAGCAATCCCGCTGCGGCCATCGAGCCCGTTATGACCGGCGAACACTGGATCGACCTCAGGTGCCATCCGTCGACACGTCCGGAGGCGGTGCGCGCCATTCAGGTGCTCGTACGCCGCTCGGCAAGCGCTGAACTCCAGATGACCTTCCGCCTCGACGGAGATATTCCGCGAATCCGGGTCTCTTCTCCGGGGGAGTCGCGCATCGGTACAGAGCTATGGCGCCACACCTGCTTCGAAGTGTTCATTGCAGTGGGAGGGCAACCGGCTTACCACGAGTTCAACTTCGCCCCGTCCGGGGAGTGGGCAGTGTACGCCTTCTGCGGCTATCGCAACGGCAGGCCGCTTTCGAACGAGATGATGCGCCCACACATTGCGGTGCGCTCTACTGGCGGTCGGCTCGAGTTGGACGCCCTTGTCCAGCTCGATCTCCTGTCTGCCCTCCACGCGCGTGCTCCCCTCCGCATCGGGCTCTCGGCGGTCATCGAGGCGAGCGATGGGTTCTCGTACTGGGCGCTTCGTCACCCGGTCGACAAACCCGATTTTCATGATGCCAATGGATTCGCCCTGCTGCTTGAGCCGCCAGGCCCCAGGTAATAGGTCGCGACCGCTCTGATGAAGCACTCGCAACCACGAGGTCTCAGCCGGCGGCGTGTGGAACAGCTTCTATCGGAAACGAAGTATGACCGCTACGCCGGCAGCCGAGTTGACGTTCTCTCAAACCACTTCCTTGGACATCCATACAAACCAAATCCGCTGATTGGATCGGCCGACACAGCCGAAGTGTTCACGGCTTCCCTCGATGGATTCGATTGTGTCACGTACATCGAAACAATTTTGGCTCTCGCGCGCGCTTCCACCCTTGATGACTTCATCGAGTGGCTGCGAAGGATTCGGTATGAGCGAGGTCACATTCAATGGGAACAACGAAATCACTACATGACGTTCTGGATCCGCAACAATGTGCGCGAAGGGATAATCAGGCGGATATCAATGCCGACTGTCCCGATACTCAGGAGGGAACGCGTTCTGAATGTCGTACCCGGACTTGCCGCACAGCGGACTCGCGTGAAATGCGTACCAAAGCGGGCAGTGCCTCGGCTCGCAGCGCATTTGCAGAGCGGTGATCTGATTTTTTTCGTGTCCACACGCAAGAATCTCGATGTGTTCCATGCTGGAATCATCGTGCGCGATGGCAAAAGGGTCCTCATGCGCCACGCGTCGCGCAGCCAGGGTTTTGTCGTGGAACAGGAATTAAGAGAGTTTCTCAAAGCAAATCGGATGGCGGGCGTAATTGTGGTGCGGCCGGAGGGTTACAGCGCATCGCGGTCAGCAACTAAGATGAAGCGATTATCGATGAGGCGAATTGCCTTCTCGCACAGGGGAGATGGTGCGAAGCGGCGGAGTGGAATGTGAACATCGTCTATCCAAAAGACTACTCATCCGCGAGCATTCAGGTACTTCTCGATGCCGCGGATTCCGATGTTTTCTTTCTCGGCGATCCGCGGGTGAACATCGAGCACGGACCACGCATGTTCGATCGAATGGCGCAGGTCATACGCGAAACCGCCTGCGGCTGGGTTTATGCCGACGCGGCAGGCCATCCCCGTATCGATTATCAAGTCGGGAGCATCCGCGACGGTTTCGACTTTGGCCCGGTAGTCGGCGTGTCAGTTCAGGCCGCGCGTCAGGCAGGAATCGACAGCGCCTGGAAATGGGGCGGACTATACGATCTGCGACTGAGAATATCGGAAAAACACGCCGTCGTGCGGATTCCCGAACCGTTGTACAGCGCCTCGATGATTGATGAGCGGCCGACCGGTCAAAAGCAATTCGACTATGTGGATCCGCGCAACCGCGATTACCAAATCGAAATGGAACGTATCGCGACGGCCCATCTAAAACGAATCGGCGCCTGGTTGCGGCCGCACTTCGAGAAAGTTCCGGCCGCGGCAGAAGCATTTCCAGCAAAAGCCAGCGTCGTCATCCCGGTTCGGAATCGCGAGCGGACAATTCTCGACGCCGTTGAAAGCGCCCTCGTCCAGAGCGCCGATTTCGAATTCAATGTGATCGTGGTCGATAACCATTCGACGGATCGGACGACAGAAATCTTGCGCGGTATGAGCGATTCGCGGGTTAAACACATCGTCCCCGAACGCCGGGACTTGGGAATCGGCGGATGCTGGAACGAGGCGATCTACTCCAGGGACTGCGGACAATACGCCATCCAACTTGATTCTGACGACCTGTACATCAATGGCGGCGTCCTTCGCCGGATCGTTGCAGAACTTGAAGCGGGACCTTATGCGATGGTCATAGGCTCCTATACGATGGTCGATTTTTCGCTGAAGGAGATTGCGCCCGGTCTTATCGACCATCGCGAGTGGAGCCGCGAGAACGGAAGAAACAATGCGCTCCGTGTCAATGGTCTTGGCGCGCCGCGCGCATTCAATACGTCGGTTTTGCGACGTATCGGATTTCCGAATGTCAGCTATGGCGAGGATTACGCCGTAGCGCTCCGCATCAGCCGTGATTACGAGATCGGCCGGATTTACGAGTCGGTTTATCTTTGCCGCCGTTGGGAAGGCAACAGCGACAGCGCACTGCCCCTGGAGGTTGCGAATCGATACGATCTGTATAAGGACTGGCTCCGAACTATCGAGACTCAGGCGCGAATGCGGCGATGATCCACGAACTGGAAGATCTATTCGAGCGGCAGACGCGGGCGTGGCCGCAGCTCGCGAAAGGCATTGAAGGCCTCGCGCGGGCAAAGACACGGCCGGTACGGATCGATTGGTTCGACATCTTCATCCGTCAAATTCCCCATCGCGTGGGCAGTACAACGGCGCCGGTCGACCAGGAGTCGGTTGCGAAACGCCCGTGCTTCTTATGTGCGGGAAATCTTCCTCCGGAGGAGGAAGGTGTGCAGTTTGATGAGGACTTCACAATCTACTGCAATCCGTTTCCAATCGTGGATCGTCACCTGACGATCGCTCACAGAGAACACGGCTCGCAGCGAATCGCGAACCATTTCGGAAATATGCTGGAGCTTGCTGCGGCCTTGCCCGGATATTTCGTCATCTATAACGGTCCGGAATGCGGAGCGTCCGCACCAGACCACATGCACTTTCAGGCAGGCTCGCGAAGATTGTTTCCGATCGAGAAGGACACCGCCGGACTGACTGGCGTTGCCGTGCCGAACTACGGAAGAAATGTGCTCTTGATTCGTGGAAGGGATCGGTCTGCTTTGATCCATCGAATGGATCGCGCCATCGATCTGCTCGCGGAAGTGACCGGCAAACGAGCAGAACCGATGGTCAACATAGCTGTCTTTCGTGAGAAAGGTGAGTGGGTCACGTATCTGTTCCCGCGAGGAAAACATCGGCCAGAGGTCTTTCACACGGGCGAACTGACGGTGAGTCCGGCATCGATTGATTTGTGCGGAATATTTGTTGTGCCGCTGGCACAAGATTTTGAAAGAATAACGGCGGACGCCATTGCCGCAATTTTCCGAGAGGTTACTTTGCCCGACGATCAGTTTCGGGAAGTCGCTGGGAAGCTGGAGACTGAGCGTTGAACCTATCTGTAGGCCTGATTGAAAGACAATCCGCCGTTGAAGTGGAATTGACCGGCACGTTTACGGATACTGCCGGCAAGCCGTACTCTCCCGGGCACTACAGATTTACTTCTGAAGTTACGCTTACTCCTTCGGACCTGGCATCGTGCGCATTCGCGCTGGACGACGTCACGATCGGAATCGGATTTCATTGGGAACGCAAGGAGCGCCAGGTATTCCGTGGAGCTCTTCGCCTCGTGAAACGAGCAGCCGGTCTGACGGTGATTAATGATGTTTCGCTCGAAGAATACGTCACGAGCGTGATTTCATCCGAGATGAGCGCGTCCTGTCCTCGCGAACTGCTGAAAGCTCACGCGGTGATTTCGCGCAGCTGGCTGTGGTTTCCGAAAGCAAATCCCTCTCCCTTTGAGCGAGGTCATAGTCAGGGTCTCAACTCTCACGAAATTCTTCGCTGGTACGGCCGCGAAGCGCATCCGGATTTCGATGTGTGCGCCGACGACCACTGCCAGCGGTATCAGGGCATCACGAAAGCGTTCTCTCCGGCTGCAGCCGAAGCGGTTCGCGCGACGGCCGGCGAGTTTCTCCGATACAACGGCGCTATCTGCGACGCACGGTTTTCCAAGTGCTGCGGCGGAATAACCGAGAGCTATGCGACCGCCTGGGAAGATGAAGATATTCCCTATCTCAGATCTGTCTACGACGCTCCGGCGCAATCCTGCTCTGACAGTCCTGAGATATGGATACGCTCCAACCCGCCGGCTTACTGCAATACGGACGATTCGAAGCTCCTCTCACGCGTTCTCCCGGGATTCGATCAGGAGACCCGCGATTTCTTTCGATGGAAGGTCGTGTACACGCCCGAAGAACTCGCCGATCTGATCAGATCGAGGCTTGCCGTGGACCTTGGTCCGATTCGCGACGTGCAGGCGCTCGCCCGCGGACCTTCTGGGCGGATATATCGGCTGAAGATCACGGGGGAACGCGATCACATTATCATCGGTAAAGAACTGGAAATTCGCCGCGCTTTGTCGCGTACGCATCTTTACAGCTCTGCGTTCGTCGTAGACAACGAGTCCGGCCGCTTTGTCTTTAGAGGGGCCGGCTGGGGACATGGTGTCGGCCTATGCCAGATCGGCGCGGCAGTGATGGCAAATGAGGGCAAGACCTGCACAGAAATCTTGCAGCATTACTATCGTGGGACCACTGTCCGCGTTTGATGTCCGCTTCGCGCGCTCTAATCCATCATGGGTGTGACCGGCGGAACAGCGACGCTGCATACTGCAGTACTGGCTGCATATCGGCTGGAAGCACATCTGCCTCGTAAATTTCCAGATAATTGACATGTCGGCCGGCACTGTTCGGCGCCATCCCTTTATCGATTGATCTTCTCAAAGCCAGAGGAGGATTGCCCTCGGCGCCCATAACTTTGCTGGCGATGTCGCCCTGGGAACTGCTGCGCATTTCAAAGCCAGTGATAATCCGTCCGCTGTAACCATTGATAAAATCGGTGTTATCAGGTGCTTCGACCGGGGCGTGCCCAGCGTGAAGATCGCTCGACTGAATCGCAAGCCGGTTTCCGAGAACCCTCATTGCCCGGTCGACGATTTCTTGCTTTGCGCGCAGGCGTTCTTGCTTTGCGCGCAGATGCGCGGGACGACCCTTTTCCCCGGGCCCAAGAATCGGGAGACTCGGAGCAGCCAAAGAAATGCACTGATTGGGAAACGCGCCCGCGTAGAAGTGAAAGGCGTCTTCCCACGCGCCCAGATACTTGGTGGGTGTATAAGAGTCGTTGAGCCACCGCCGATGAGCCGGTGGCGAGTTCGGCAAGGTCATCTCCACGGAAACCGACGTCGGCCCGGCGGCCGCAATCATTCTAAACGCGGGCGACCCGCCGTACCTTGAGCTCAGTAGTTTCATGAATGTGAACCAACGGTCGAGGTACACGCGATCCCATGGCATCGGGAGCCTCGCGACGGTGCCCTTGCCAGGCCCATATTGTATTTTGAAGAGATCGGTCTGCGCGCCTTCGAGCGCCCATGCGGGAGAGAAAAAACCCGGAAAAATGATGAGATGTACCCATTTCTTCGACGATTCCGCGGCGGTGAACAGCGCATCCAGCTGCGACCAATTTGGTTTTCCTAGGACCGGCTCGATGTCGCGCCAATTGATCTGCACCGCGACGCCCCTCATGAAGGGATTATTCAAGACTTGCAGATTCAAGGATCGATAATTTTTCTCTCCCGACGGCAGAAGGACGACGAGTCCGCTCGGTATGGCGTCTCCCGCTGATGCGCACCTGAGCGCCTCGCTGCGTTCCAGGCCCTGATTGGGCTGAGCACGAGCCGGCAGCGAGGTCCATGAGAAAAAGCATATGCCAAGCAGAACTCGAACCGCGCACCGAAACCATGAAATGCACATGCAGTGCTCTCCTTGTGCAGGCGGGTTAAGGATCGATAGGTAACGACGCATTTTACCCGGAATTTCCGCTTTTGACTTTGCAACCGCGCGACTTTTGGCCCAATAGCCGCTCCAGCGTCAACTCGGCGCCAGTCTGCCGGTTCTGGCCCGCTCGCGGTAGTGGGAGTGGCCCGCTGCGAGCCCTTCTGGCCGCTTTCCAAGGCAGCTCCGGTGGCGCTAGCGTGAGATTCTCGACGGTTTTTTCGAACTCGATCAGGGGTTGGCCGCTTCTGGTTCAGATCGGAGTCCATTTCACTTAAATCCATGAATTTGATAGCGAATCCCGGAGCTGATCAAAATGTCGGTTCAGACGGCATTTTTGGTAGGGACACGTTCTCCGGGTCCTTGCGTGATCACAAATCGCGCGCGCACGCGCGCTTTGCGAGCGACTCTCCGAGATGTCCGAAAACCGATGGACTGAATGGTGGATGGCGCAGTCCGGTGCCAACTGCTCTCCGCGTCAACCTGTCAACCGGTTGACACCCATACGGCGGTTGACGTCCGGCGGCTAGCGAGCCGCCAAATGATTAAACCCTGTTATTTTCCAGTCAGCCAAATCGACCATTTGCGTCGCCGCTCGCATGGATTAGGTTTTGAGGAGCGACAGCAGACTCACACTTGGATTTCTTCATGCCGTCCGTGCGAGGACGACGGCCTCGAACTCGATAGCCTCGAAACGAGTCTCCGCCGGGAGATCGAGCGTGCGGATTAGGTTTTGAGGAGCCACAACCAAAATTCTCGGGAGGCTCAACCAGTTTTGTGAGCCGGCGGCCCATGAATAATCTGCAAGCTTAAGTATTCGGCTGCCACAAGTAACGTCAATGCGACGTCATTGCACATTCTCCACGCTATAGTGGGCCCAATCAGTGGTATAAGGGCACAATGAGAGCTCGCGCATTTCCTCCTGAGCCCCGGATCTCTCTTGCGTCAGTTTTCTCGGACTCCGCAGCCCGATCCGAGTTGAGGAAGCTCCGGGTATCGATCACGAGATCGATCAGGACTTGGACACTCGGGTTTGCAATCATCGCCCTCTTTGCTAGCGCTTGCGCAACTCCTGTCGGAGTCACGCGGCTCGACGAGCAAGCGGCGCATCGCGAACTGACCGCGAACGTTCTGTCGACGGGCAACCCGAGCGAGTATTCGACCCAATTGCTCGAGCGCAAGGCACTTGGCGAGCGTTTCGATCAAGATCCGGAAAGAGTCCTTGCCGAATTGAATTCCGGCCTTGGCCGAGCAGACGAGCGCGACCGGCTATTTGCACTGTCCGAACTCTCCTTCGCGTATGCCGAGAAATCGCGTAACCAATCTTATTATCTGGCATCCGCAACCTATGCGTATGCGTTTCTGTTTCCGCCAAACCCGACTGACGCGCCAGGCGAATATGACTCGCGCCTGCGGCTCGCCGTTGACCTCTACAATCGGGGCATCGCTTTAGGACTCGGGACTAACGATGGGAAGGAAGTTGATCTTGACGCTCGCCAACTGAGCTTGCCCTTTGGTTCGCTCGATCTGGCGGTCAACGCGAAAGGCTTCAGTTACGGCGGATATCATCTGACGAAATTTGTATCGCTCGCGGATCTGGAGGTACGCGGGCTGCGCAACACCTACCGCAGAGCCGGCATTGGCGCAGCGCTCTCGGCACGCGTCGAACCGGCGCCGGGCGGCACCGCGAACCGCTGGATACCCCCGACTGCGAAAGTCCCAATCACCGCCTTCGTGCGCTTCGACGATCCGCGCCGCGCCATGAGCGACGGCCGCCTGCATGGCACCGTGGAACTGTACGACACGGACAAAACGACGGCGGTTCAGGTCGGTTCCTACGCGGTGCCGCTGGAGTCGGATCCCAGCGCGGCGCTCGCCTATCGCTTGGAAGGCGCGCCGGTCTGGGATTTCGAGATCGCAGGCTTTCGCCGGGGTGACTTTTCACTTTTTGGCAATGGCAACAACGGTGACAGCAGCGGTCTCTACATGTTGCATCCGTACCTTCCGGGACTGATACCGGTGGTCTTTGTTCACGGGACCGCGTCAAGCCCCGCACGCTGGGCCGAGATGGCGAATGAATTACTCGGCGATCCTGCAATCGCCTCGCGTTATCAGCTCTGGTTCTTCATCTATAACAGCGGCAATCCTATCGTCTTGTCAGCGATGCATTTGCGCGAATCACTGCTGGCGGCACGCAAAGGCGTCGATCCCGAGGGAAAGGACGGTGCGCTCGACCAGATGGTCGTGATCGGCCATAGCCAGGGCGGGCTTCTGACAAAGATGATGGTCGTCGATAGCGGCAATCGCTTCTGGAACAACGTCACATCGGTTCCGTTTGACCACGCGGAATTGGACCCTGAGACGCGCGATTTGGCCGCTCGCACGATGTTCTTCAAACCCCTGCCGTTCGTGACGCGGGTGATCTTCATTGCAACACCGCATCGCGGCAGTTATATGGCGAGCAATCCCATAGTTAAGTTCGGAAACAAATTCATTAATCTGCCTGGCGGGCTTGCCAAGACCGTGGTTGCGCTCGGAAAGCTTCGCGAGACCAGCATGATGGGAACTCCGTTTACGATCCCGACCGCGCTGGACAACATGGATGCCTCAAATCGGTTTATCAAGGCGCTATCCGCGACGCCGATCGCTCCTGGGGTGATGGTCAACTCGATCATACCGGTAAAAGGCGACGGGCCGGTCGCGGAGGGCAACGATGGGGTGGTCGAGTACAAGAGTGCGCATATCGACGGCGTCGAATCGGAGTTCGTCGTACGTTCAGGCCACTCGACTCAGGCGACACCCCAGACGATCGAAGAGGTCCGCCGAATCCTCTACGAGCACGCCGGAATTCATTGATGGCCCGTCGCGCGCTCAGTTCGATTTTGACGGTGGTATTGTCGGTGATCGTCCTTGTCGGCCTGACCTGGGGCGCGCTGGCGCTGTGGTTGGACGGACCATCTTCACGCGTGCTTGCGGGCACGATGGCCGCGGGATTGGCGTTGGTCAGCATCGCTTTGGCGGCACTCATTCGGCCCTTCCTGCGAGGGCTTGTGGCTGCGCTGGTGCCAGTGGTTGCTGTCGCTCTTTGGTGGGCGTCTATTGCGCCAAGCAACACCCGCGATTGGACTCCGGATGTCGCTCGCACGGCGCGCGCAGCTTTTCACGGGTCGTCCGTGACGATCCAGAACGTGAGGAACTTTAGGTACCGATCCGAATCCGACTACGACCAGCGTTGGGAGACGCGGACTTACAACCTCGACCGGATTCGCGGCGTCGACCTGTTCCTGTCGTTTTGGGGACCTACCCAAATCGCGCATACTATCGTCAGTTGGGAATTCGACGATGGCCAATACCTCGCGATTTCGATCGAGACACGCAAGGAGAAAGGCGAATCATACTCGGCGCTTCGCGGCTTCTTCCGCCAGTACGAACTCTATTACGTAGTAGCCGACGAGCGTGATCTAGTCGGATTACGAACAAATTACCGCGGCGAACAGGTCTATCTGTATCGCATCCGAGTTCCCGCCTCACAGGCACGGGCTCTGCTGGTTGATTACCTCAATGAAGTTAATCGGCTCGCGGACCATCCGCGATGGTACAACGCCTTGACGCAGAATTGCACGACCACGATCCGCGGACACGCGCAGAACGCGGGCGCCGGCGGACGCCTGGACTGGAGGCTGTTCGCCAACGGCCACGTCGATCAACTTCTTTACGAACGGGGTCAGATCAACACGGACTTGCCCTTCCGAAGTCTTCGAGCACGCAGCAACATCACTGAAAAAGCAAAAGCAGCGGACGACGCTCCCGATTTTTCCACCCGTATCCGCCAAGGACTGCCAGAATCCTACGGCCGGTAATCTCCGAATTGCGGCATCGGAAATGAAGGCCCCGTGTTGCTCGAGTTACGCGTGGGCAGCTGGGCGGTGGCTGCCGGGATGGCGGCAGTCGAGCTTGATATCCCATGCTCGCAGCTCGGGTTCGTTATGGTTAGGCGCAGAATCCAAGCGCCCGTGAACGAGCCCGCGACGAAATAGCAAACGGCGACCGCGATCATTGCCCGGTAGGCTCATGGCGAGCGCCGCCAGCGCAAACGGATGTAGACCGTCCCGACGACAATCAAGGCGAACGCGATAGGGATGATACATCTCCAGGCCAGTTTTTTTTCTGCGATTACCGCATCCACGTGTTACAGAGCAATGGATCCTCGCTGAAGCCTGCAGTACGGCGGAAGCCGTCCGGGCGACCTTTTGCGTCTCCCGTGAGCACGGATCAGGTTTTGAGAAGGCACAGGGAACACCGTCAAGAAACTTAAGTTCCAAACCAGCGACGATTCCGCCAGAAGTAGGGAATCAGAATCGCCGGCGAAACAAACGAGCTCAGGTTGATAAGCATCTCCAAAATCATACCGGCGTCGAGGGACGCGTATTTGCCATGTTCCAGATTGTAGAGCGTGTCCATGCAACCAAGGTAGACCGAGGCGCCGCTCGCAACTAACGCCCACAAGACGGCCTGCGGGCGTCGCCGCGAGCAATTGATCGCACACCAAGCCGATGCGAACGCCAGCCACGCATCGGCTGCCGGGAACGCGCGCTCAAAGTCGAGGTAGGCGGCGTCACTGCTCGTCTGCACGACGCCCGTTGTAAAGAAGAGGATCCAGTAAGTAGCGCTCCATGCGACGGTGAGCCAGAGCCACGCGATCACCGCGGTCAGCCCGGCGGGCGCCTTTTCCCTTGTGGTTGCTAAAAATTCCAATGCGTCGAAAAGTCTGGAGTTTCTGGATTCACCGATGCAATATCGCCGGCATGCCTATGCCCGTGCGATCGATTCTTCTTGCGCCAGTGGTTGCCATCAGAGCGCATGGCGCTGCTGTGAGGCAACCTCTCCCGGCCGCTGGCGGCGAAGAACGCGCAGCTGATGACGCGGGTCCAGGTTCTCTAGTTCCACAACTGCCCGACTACGGAATCGGCGGGCAACAACCGAGATGACAGATCGCTCGAGCTTAAGCATGCCCGCGACACTACGGCGCCCCCTTACCAAAACTCCAGACTTTTCGCCGCTCTCTGGGTTTTCAGTAGCCACAACCAACACCTGCTGACGCAGAACCAGGATTTCAGCCTGGAGTCTCGCCTGTGACCCCAGGCGGGATCGCGCGACGAGCAGAAACTTCGTCAGGAATGCCAGCATCGCGCATTCCAGTAGCACACAATTGGCGCTTCGTCACGCCGAAATAGATTTTCGGTAGGGACAGGGATCGCGACGCCGGTTTTTTCGTCCACCTCGCTGATGCTGGCCATGCTTGATTCTCTCAACACGCCGATCAACGGTCGTCCCGATTTTCGTTAGTACAGTAGGAAGTCGCCCGCTCCTGGACCGATTCGCCTGGTTTCCGGACTGGACGATCCGTCTAACAGGTCTCCCGATCACGTTTTACCGGATGTAAGAAGGGGCGGAGCGGTCGGTCAAGCACCTTCGCGCTTGTGCGGTCCGAGGCGAGGATCGGGAGGAAGGTTGAGCACCTCCTGCCGGTAGAAGCCGCTGATATACTCGATCAGGTCGCGCATCGAGACCACTCCGGTGGGCCGGCCCTGGTCGTCAACCAGCGGAATATGCCGGTAGCCTTCGACCACCATCTTGTTGAGCGCATAGCCGACACCGGAGTCGCCGGACAACGTTTCGGGATCGGGAGTCATGTAGTCGCTGACCGGCTTGTGGTCGAGGTCTATCGGATTACCTGCGATTTTCACCAGCACGTCGCGTTCGGTGAAGATCCCCGCCAACCGGCCCGCTTGTTCCACCAGGACGCAGCCGCGCCGGTTCTCGCGCATCAGGCGCAGGACCTCGGCGAGTGCGGTCGCGGGCTCGACCACGATCGGCGCAACAGCCGCCACATCTTTCAAAGTTGCGCTGAAGAGAACCGATTCGAGCTCAGACGGTCCGGGCTGTTCCTCTTCGAGTACACGCTCGCGGTGATCGTTGTCGTGGACTGACATCGTCGAAAATCCTCTCGAGCCTGCCTTACCAGATGAGCCTACTCCAGCGCCCTCGATGTGCAAGACTTGTGGCGATGCACCGTTTCATCTCCGATTGTCAAAGCGCGACCAGTTGACTTGACATCACAGCCGCGACCGTGACGCACCCCAGAGAAAATTCTCATGGGCCATCTGTGTGATCAGATAGCGGACCTCACTGGAGGCCCTCGGATGCCCACCGCGCCAGCGACCCCCCGGGATCGATATCGCCAAAGCGCTGACCCGCCTTCGCGGCGCCAGCGCAAAACCGTCTCGACCTGGACGATCATTAGGCTTTCGCGCCATTGCGGCCACCACCGCGACAGCAAGATCCAAAACAGCCGATCAATACGACGAAACCAGGGGCGACGAGTTCGGCTGCGCTCCAGCACCGCAATTTGGTGGCGCAGCGCGATCCCTTCCAACAGCAACGCTGTTCGGGTTCGGGGTTCGTTTCGCACGACCGGGACCGTTCCGCTTGTCGGCACCGCGATGCACCGCAGGCTATCGCCAGCCCACCGAAACCACCAACGAATTGGCGCGGATTAGGTTTTGAGGAGGTACAGGCCGCCGCTTGTGGTTCGGATTGCAGCATGTCTAATTTGAGCGGAACAATCCGAGACCGATTCTCGCAGACGTCTCGAATTCCGGTTCAGATGGAATTTTTAGTAGGGACAAGCCTCGCGCGATTGCTGCGCGATACCAATCGCCGAGACGAGGCGCGCGCGACGCTCGCCGACATTTTCAACTGGTTCACTGAAGGCTTCGACACCGCCAATTTGAAGGACGCTAAGGCGCTGCTCGACGAACTGAGCGCCTAGAAGACACTATGCCTGTGAGTAACCTCGGACCCGCCGTCAGTGAACCGTATCTTCAAGAGAGACTCGACGGACTCCGCGCGAGTTATGCGAACCATGACGATTTGGTTCGAGAGCTGGGGAGATTTGTACGGAAGGCGCCGGACGATCAGATCGTGCGCATCAATCCGATCCAGTATGCGGCCGATCATGCGCGCGATGAGGCCCAAGTCATTGACCTGTTTCTGCATGCGCGCAAAGCGGGCTTGCTCACCATGGAGTGGCATTATGTCTGCCGCGGCTGCGGGACGATCATCGAAAGCTTCCACACGCTGAATGCGGCGGGTGAGCACTCTTTCTGCAAAACCTGCCTGGTCAACCGCGATGCGGATCTTAGCGATTTCGTCGAGATCGGATTTACCGTCTCGAAAGCCGTGCGCACGTCGCGGTTCCATGATCCCGAGACGTTGAGCGCGAAGGAATTGTCTATCGACTACAACATATCTGCTGGTGCGGTGGCGAGGGACGGCACGAGAGCGCGCGACTTTTATTGGCGCCACAACGTGTTCGTCAGCTATGTCGAACCCGGCGAAACCAGGACATTCAAGGTCAACCTCGAGCCTGGATTTTTCGGTTTAAGGTACGGTCCGGAGTTCATTGTAGATCCCGCATCGGACAATCGCGTTGAGCGGATCGATATCACACATCGTGATGGCCGGCCGGCCGAGAAGATGCAAACAGTGGCGCCGGGGTCGTTGACATACAATCTGACGAACGCCAGCCCGGCTCGCATCATCGCGTCCGCGATCAGCGTCACTGAGGCCGAGCGCACGGCCTTGGGTGCGACAACACCGGGCTTCAAGCTTGGAGGCTTCCTGTCGGGTTCGCGCCTTTTGTCGACGCAGACATTTTTGGATCTCTTCCCGTCGGAAACGGTGATGAGCGCCGGCGGCCTGGCGGTCAAGCGTGTGGCCGTGCTGTTTACCGACATTAAGGGCTCGACGGCGCTCTACGATCGGATCGGGGACATGAAGGCGTTCAACCTGGTGCGCCAGCATTTCGGCGTGTTGCGCGATGTCATTGCGGCGAACCATGGCGCGCTGGTCAAGACGATTGGCGATGCGGTCATGGCGAGCTTTTACGAACCGCTGAACGCCATTCGTGCCGCACTGGACATGCTTGCGCAGATCAGGCGCTTCAACGATAGCGCGGGCCAGGAACTGATCACGCTGAAAATTGGCGCGCATGTCGGGGAGTGCCTTGCGGTGACGTTGAACGAGCGGCTCGATTACTTCGGGCGGACGGTCAACTTGGCGGCACGCGTGCAGGGTCTGGCCGCGGAGAACGAGATTTATCTGAGCGACGAGATGTACCGCTTACCCGGCGCCGCGGACCTGTTAGCGGCGATGCAGTGCGACTCGCAGACCGTCCACGTCAAAGGCATCCAGCGCGAGATCGCCGTTCACGCCTTGCGCGCCTGACACTAGGGCCCGCTGGCAAATTTAACGCGTAGAGATTATGCCAACCAACATGAAGATTTACCGAATCGCCAATCTGGCGGTACTTTCATTTCTTTTATCAATCGCGTTCGCAGTTGCTGCCCGCGCGGACGACAAAGCAGTGCCGGCATGGGATCCAGCTTTGTTCCGCGATGCGAGCACTATCAAGGTAATGACCACCGAACCTGAGATCGGGGAGCATTGGTCAAACTTGTGGGTGGTCGTCATCGACGGGCAGCCATACGTCCGGCTTGGCGATCGCGCATACGGGCGGATTCAGAGGAACTCTACCAGCCCTTACGTGAAATTGAAGGTGGCGGACCAGAAATTCGACAAGGTGAAGGTGGAGGAGATGCCAGATATGAAGGAAAAAGTCGGCGCTGCGATGGCCGACAAGTACTGGTTGGACGTTCTCATCCGGCACGAGTCGCATCCGATGGTAGCGCGCCTGGTTCCAGAGGCGACTCCACCCGAGACGTCATCACATTAGCTGCGCTGCCAGACTTCGGTGCCGAGTGTTCGGGATCGGGGAGGTGTGGCTACTCAAAACCGAATCCGTACGCCCGGAAACGCGGGAGACTCGCGGAGCACGCCCAAGCTGCCACGGAGAACTTCGGATCGGAAAAGCGGGCCCAGAACGATCATATACTACCTGTCCCTCCTCAAAACCTGATCCGCACGAATTCATTGGCGGATTGGAACGCATGGCGATAGCCTGCCTTCATGGCGAAGCCCGCAAGCGGAGCAGTCCCGGTCGCCCGCAGTGAGGCACGAACCCGTATCTAGCTGCTTTTGGAATCGATCGCGCTCCGCCATCAAATCGCCGTGGTGGAGCGCAGCCGAACTCGTCGGCCCAGCTTCC
>Ga0307373_10004252_pt1 | contig 24298 bp, 22 predicted proteins | sample OX2MG_FD_202534 | JGI IMG/M metagenome (GOLD analysis project Ga0307373, IMG submission 202534) | Soil microbial communities from Risofladan, Vaasa, Finland - OX-2 | ecosystem: Environmental > Terrestrial > Soil > Coastal area > Acid sulfate soil | place: Finland: Risofladan, Vaasa | collected... | reverse complement strand
TGTGTTGCGGCGCAACTCGTCCTTGACGTCCTGACGTTCGCTGGCGGCGATCAGTTCCGCGAGCTTGACGCCCGCCCGCTGCAAAACGCCGGTCAGGACCGCCCTTTCACCGAGGTCGAGCCCCTCAGCCCAGGCGGCACGATAGATCGCATCGTGGTACGCGGGAAAGATGCCGAGCCGCTGCGCCGCGACCGCACCGCGCATCAGCGAAAGCGTGTTGGCCATAAACGGATACGGATTGAGTTTGAACATCACGCCGTAGCGCGCGGCCCATCGGCGCATATCGACGGCTAAATAACGCGCCTTGGCAGGCACCACCATCGGGGACGAGTTGGCGGTCGCCTTGAGCACGGCGCCGAGCAGGATCGGACGATAGATCACCGCGGCGCCGTTGCGTTTGGCGAAGCCCGGAAGCTGGAGGTTCGCGAGATAGCTGAAGGGGCTGCCGTAGTCGAAGAAAAATTCGATAGTTTTGGCCATGATTGATTCCGGCGGTGCGAATCAGCGTCCCTTAAAGACCGGCGCGCGCTTTTCGTTGAATGCCTTGATCGCTTCCCGGGTGTCGTCGCTGGCCGCCATTTCGTAGATGCTGCGCAGCTCATTTTCGATCTGGGTTTCGAGCGATTCGTTCATCCCACTGTGCATCAGCCGCTTGGCCGCGGCCAGCGCGCGGGTCGCACCGCGGGCGAGGTCGGCGGCCAGGGCGTCGGTCTGCGCGACCAGTTCGGCGTCGCGCGCGACGCGGTTGACGATGCCCCATTCGAGCGCCTCGCGCGCGCTCAGCGTGCGGTTGGTGTAGGCCAGTTCGAGCGCGCGGCCGAGTCCGATGCGGCGCGGCAGGAAGTAGGTCGTGGTGGCGTCGGGCGTGAGGCCGCGGCGGGTGTACGCCATGACGAACTTGGCCGATTCGGCCGCGACGATCAGGTCGCATCCGCAGGCTAATCCCATGCCGCCGCCGGCCGCCGTGCCGTTGACCTCCGCGATCACCGGGAAGGGTGCGCGCACGATGCGCGAGAGCGCGACGTGGATCAGCGAGACGCGGCTCTTGAGCGCGCCCGGCGCACTGTAGAACGCCTTCAAGTCGGCGCCCGCGCAAAAGAAGCGGCCGTCGCCGCCGCTGATGATCAGCGCGCGGACGGCGGTATTTTCCTCGGCGCGGATCAGCGCGTCCACCAGCTCGCTCGACAGCGCCTCGTTGAGCGAATTGGCGGCCTCGGGGCGGTTCAGCGTAATGCGCGCGACGCCGCCGTCGAGGGCATATTTGATCGCGGTGTAGTCGGCCATCGCGATGGACCTCCGTGGTTGAATGATCCCGCCCGCGCCGGAGCGCATCGTCGAACCTCAATAACCCACGTGGTTGCATCATGCAACCAGCGGCGAAAAGCGCAGCGGCCGGCGTGTCCCGGCGGTTGCCTGACGCGATCGGTATGCCGTACCCTCTGCGCATGCGGCGCAAAACCTTCGCCCGGATGAATTGCTCGATCGCGCGCACGCTCGAGCTGGTCGGCGAATGGTGGACCATGCTCATCCTGCGCGAGGCATTTCTCGGCACGCGCCGCTTCCGCGACTTCCAGTGCAATCTCGGCATCGCGCGCAATATCCTGTCGGCACGGCTCAAGAAGCTGGTCGCCCGCGGGATCCTTGAACGAGCGCCGGTGCCCGGTGGCGGCCGGCGCCTCGAGTATCGTCTGACCGCCAAGGGGCGCGGGTTTTTCCCGGTCCTGATGGCGCTGATGCAGTGGGGCGATCGCTGGGTCGCCGGGGCCGAACGCGCGCCGATCAAGGTCGTCGATCGGCTCTCGGGCGCCGAGATCGCCGAAATCCAGGTAACCAGTTGCGACGGGCGGATGCTCGGCCCGGCGGATATCGCGATGGTCGCGGGTCCCGGAGCGGCGCCTTCCACGCGGGCGCGGCTGTCGAGCGATCGCCCATCCAAGCCGCGCGCCGGGCCGGCGCTGGAGGCCGGGCCGCGCCGTCGCGCCGGCCGTGGCGCGCGTCGCGAAGGAAGCAAGCTGGGCGGCTAGAGCTTGCGACGCACCCCCGCTTCAACAGAAAATGTCGCCAACATTATGTACCAGATGTACCAGCGCAAATTCGCCCGGCTCATCCGGCTCGTCATGACGGTCATTATGCTAACGGTCGGGGCGATTACGATCGCGGCGCGCCCGGCCGGCGCCGCCGGCAAGCATCATTACGTGGTGCCCAGGCGCCGCCATTACTTCTCGCCCGACCGCGAACTGCGCGCGGTGGTGGTGGGGGACGATCCGCAACCGCATCGGCGCACTGCCGAGAGCCGCGTCGAGATCCTGCGGGCCGACGGCACGGTGGCGAGTTCGGTCGACTACTCCTCGCCCGACGGCGCGCACGGTCTCGGCGTGGTCAAGGCCGCGTGGACGCCCAATTCGGAGTTCTTCGTTTACAGCATGGCGTCGTCCGGCGGCCATCAGCCGTGGAAGTCGCCGACCTACTTCTATAGCCGCAGGATCAATAAGACCCAGGGTATCGAGCAGACGCTCGGCAAGCCGGTGCTCTCGCCGGACTTCACGCTGAGCGCGCCGGCCACCGTGACGATCGCGACCTGGCACAAGCCGCCGCTCGACACGAACGCGGAAATTGCCGAGGACCTGCGCCTCGGCGACCTGGCGTACAATCCGGCTGCGCAGCCGCTTCAGCCGCGCACGCAGACGACGCCCAAGCCCTGATCGCCGGCGCGCGCGCCGCAGCGGAAATCGCGGGGCGCGACGCACGTCCGCTGCGAACGGCGCGCGGGACCGCCGGCGTTAGAGCGTTGGCAGATACGTTCGAAGATTTCCCATACTTGAGCAGGTGAACGTCACCGCCGAATAAGATCGGGCGCAGCAGATGGACGACGAATTCGAGGAGAATCTTGCCCGGGCCTGGTCTTTTCGGCGCGCGCGGGCCGCTGTGGTAACCGCGAATCCGCAAAGGGGAGACAGCTACATGAAGGGCTTCAAGGAATTTCTGTTGCGCGGCAACGTGGTCGACATGGCCGTGGGTATCGTGATCGGCGCGGCCTTCGGCACAGTGATTGCTTCATTCGTCAAGGATCTGATGACCCCCTTTATCGCGGCGGTGGTGCGCGCGCCGGATTTTTCCAAGATCGCGTTTACCCTCAACGGTAGCAAATTCATGATCGGTAACTTTCTCAACGGCCTGATCTCGTTCGTCCTGATCGCCGCGGTGGTCTACTTCGGGATCGTGCTGCCGGTCAACAAACTGGTCGAGCGCGCCAAGGGACCGGTCGTGCCGACCACCAGGCCGTGTTCCGAATGCCTCAGCGAAATTCCGCTGGCCGCGCGCCGCTGTGCGCATTGCACCTCACCGGTCGCGCCGGTCGCCTCCTGAACCTCGCGGGCCGCGCGGCGGATCGACGCCGCATCACGGTCGCGCCTCTTCGCCGGCGGCGGCCAGCGCGATGCGCCCGGCGGCGGCGCGTGCGGGTGTGCAGGATGCGGGCGCCGCGCTAAGCTGAGCGCGGCAAGAGGAGTTGGCGGATCGCGATGGCGCTTGGAGCGGTGGTCTTATGGATCCACGTGCTGTGCGGCGTGGTGTGGGTCGGAACCTGCGCAAGCTTCGTGCTGGCGGCGTCGGCGATCGCCGCGGAGTCAGCCGAATGGCGCGCGTTCGCCATGCGCGCGGCCCCGCGCATCAACCGTATCAATGTCGTGACGGCGTGCACGATTCCGCTGACTGGCCTGGGCAATCTGGTCTACCTCGGGATGACGCGCAGCACGCCGTTTCCGCCCGCCTTCTTCGCCGTGCTCAGTCTCAAGGTGCTGATCTACTGCGCGATGGGTATCATGCTGGCGGCGTCGATGGCCGCCGAGACGGCGATGCGCGCGGACTATGCGCAAGACGAGGGCGCGAACGAAGCGGGCGACGGCGCGTTGCGCAGACTGGTGCGGCTCTATGGGCTGATCGCGGCCTTCGGCACGGTCGCGCTGGTGCTCGGACTGTGGCTGGCGGGCACCTGACGACGCGTGGCGGCGGATATGCTGGCGCCCCGACCGGCGCGCGGGAATAATCGGCGGGAAGAACCGGCATTCATATTCGGCGCGAAGCAACAGATGGAAGCACCGGCCAAGCTCCAAATCGGCGAATTTACGATCGCCTTTCTGAGCGACGGCATCTGGCGCAATGACGGCGGATGCATGTTCGGCGTGGTGCCGCGTGAACTGTGGCAGCGCGAGCATCCGGCCGACGATCAGAACCGTATCCGGCTCAACCTGACCTGTCCGTTAATCATCCGCGGACGCGACGTGATCGTGGTCGACACCGGGATCGGCAACCGCCTGAGCGCGGTCGAGCGGCGGATCTTCGATCACGGCGAGGGCTGGCTGATCGACGGCCTGCAGGCGCTCGGGATGGAGCCGGGCGACGTGACCCACGTAATCCTCTCGCATCTCCATTTCGACCATTGCGGTGGGATCGTGCGGCGGCGCGCGGCGGGTGGCTTCGCGCCGGCCTTTCCGCATGCGCGAATCTTTGTCCAGCGCGACGAACTCGACCTTGCCCGCGGCACGCGCAACGAACGGCTGCGCGCCGCCTATCGGCATGTCGAGGAATGCCTGCAGCCGGTCAGCGGATCGATCGAAGCAATGGCGGGCGACGCGGAGATCGTCCCGGGCGTGTCGGCGATCGTCTCGGGCGGCCATACCGAGGGCCATCAGGTGACGATCGTGCATTCGGGCGGCGCGAGCTTTGTCCATCTGGCGGATATCGTGCCGACGCGGTCCCATATGCGCGGACCGTGGAACCAGGCCTATGACCTGGATGCGATCCGCACGATGGACAGCAAGGCCGGCTATCTGGCGCGGGCGGTCGCCGAGCGCTGGTGGATCTCGTTCGCGCATGACGAGCGGGTCTTCGCCGCGCAAATTGAAAACGATCGCGGGCGGCTGGTGCTGGGCGCCCGCATCGGCGTGCCCGGCGGCCTCGACGGGGTTTGAGGCAATTGAATCACACGGCGAGCGAAATCGTCTCAAGGGAAGGCGCTACGCGCGGCGATCGCGCGGCGGAGCGCCGCGGTCCTGATATGGATATTAACTTGTGGATAAGGACCGCATGAGGTGAGATTCTTCCTTGCTTCGCTCTGATACGGAGTTATACTTCAACAAGTGATGCGCTTTGCAAGCTGCACAGCTCCCAACCACCCGTACCGTTCCTCTCTCCTGGCAGCCACCTGCCTCGTGGAAGGTTTGCCCAACCAAGGAGTTAGCTGATGGCCGAAGTGAATAGTTTTGAGCAGGTAATCAAACGGGATCGCGCGGCTCGTGAGTCCAAGCAATGGCGTGGAACGTTGCTTGAATACTTCGAGATGATCAAGGCCGACCCGCTGATGACCAAGCTCGCCCATGCGCGCATCTACGACATGATCATCACGCAGGGCATGCGCAGCATCCATGACACCGACGATCCGCGGACCAAGCGTCTGTACAAAGACGAGCCGATCAAGGTTTACAATTTCTTCGCGGACGAATTTTTCGGCATCGAGCGAACGATCGCGCAGATCGTCCGCTACTTCCATTCGGCCTCGCTCAAGGGCGAGGAGAGCCGGCAGGTGCTGTACCTGATGGGTCCGGTGGGCTCGGGCAAGAGTTCGCTGGTCGAGCGCGTGCAGCGCGGGCTCGAGCAGGTTGGCGCGGTCTACGTGATCGAAGGTTGCCCGATGCATGAGGAGCCGCTGCATCTGATTCCGCGCCATCTGCGGCGCGAGTTCGAGAAGATGCTCGGGGTGCATATCGAGGGCGACTTGTGCCCGGTATGCCGCTATCGCCTCAAAGAGGAATTTGGCCAGCGCTACGAAGAGTTCCCCATTGAGACGCGCAGCTTCTCCAAGCGCAACCGGGTCGGCGTCGGCGTGGTGCCGCCGGTCGATCCGAATAACCAGGACACCTCGGTGCTGATCGGTTCCGAGGACATCTCGAAGCTCGATCAATACTCCGAGGGCGATCCGCGCGTGCTCGAGCTCAACGGCGCGCTCAACGTCGGCAATCGCGGCCTCGTCGAGTTCATCGAGGTGTTCAAGAACGAGACCGAGTACCTGCACGCGATGATCACGGCGACCCAGGAAAAGGTGATTCCGGCGCCCGGCCGCCACGGCATGGTCTATGTCGACACCTGCATTATCGCCCATTCGAACGAGGCGGAATGGCAGAAGTTCAAGGCCGATCACACCAACGAGGCGATTCTCGATCGTATCGTCGTGGTCAAGGTGCCGTACAATCTGCGCCTCTCGGAAGAGGTCAAGATCTACCAGAAGATCATCCGCAATTCGGAGTTCCGCGCCCACGTCGCGCCGCACACGCTCGAGCTCGCCTCGATGTTCGCGATTCTGTCGCGGCTCGAACCGACCTCGAAGTGCGATCTGATGACGAAGCTGCGTCTGTACAACGGCGAAGAGGTGGTCGAGAAGGGCCGCACCAAGAAGATCGACGTGCAGGAGCTCAAGGAAGACACCAAGCGCGAGGGCATGAACGGCATCTCGACCCGCTTCATCATGAAGGCGCTCGACAACGCGTTGTCGGACAACGTCGCCGGCAACTGCATCAATCCGATCAACGTGCGCGAGGCGATCATCTCGATGACCAAGGAGGCCGACCTCGCCGACGACACGCGCAAGCAGTATCTCGAGCTGCTGCAGGACACCCTGCACAAGGAATATCTCGATCTGCTGGAAAAAGAGATCACGCGCGCGTTCGTCTACTCGTACCAGGAGCAGGCCGAGGCGCTGTTCCAGAATTACCTCGATCACGCCGAGTCGTTCGTCAACAAGACCAAGGTGCGCGACCGCAACACCAAGGAGGAGCTGCCGCCCGACGAGGGCTTCCTCAAGTCGATCGAGGAGCAGATAGCGATCATCGGATCGGCGGCCGAGGGCTTCCGCCAGGAGGTGATCGCCTACTTGTGGGCGACATCGCGGCGCGGCGAAAAGGTCAGCTACCGAAGCTACGAGCCGCTCAAGGAGGCGATCGAAAAGAAGCTCATGACCTCGGTGCGCGACATCTCGCGGATCATCACCAAGGCGCGCACCCGCGACGAGGAGCAGACCGACAAGTACCATTCGATGGTCCAGAACCTGCTCGAGAACGGGTACTGCGAATCGTGCGTCGACGTGGTGCTGAAGTACGCGGCGAACAATTTGTGGAAAGACTGAGGGGAAAGACTAAAATGGATATAGCTGAGGCTCTACCTATACTCCAGCGTCTGTATGAGCCCCTTTGGAAGGATATGAAGTTGCGGGTGTACGACGATCATATCTGCGATAGTGACCATGCACCCGGGGCGTGCCCGTATCCCGACTCGGCCAAGTACACGAAATTGGACGCCATGCTTGACACGCCGGAAGCTCTCGAAAACAGACTGCGAAGAGGCGGTCCTCTGAAACCGTCCCAGGATGAGCCGATGTTCTTCACGCACATTCGCGGTGCGGTGAGAACGCTTCGGAGCCTCGTCCGTGAGTGGAACTGATGACGCCGGACGGACGGCGCGCGCGGGCAGTTTGGCGCGAACGCTCGCCCAGATCGTCGTGAGCGCATCGGTGCTGGGAACCTGCCTGTACGTTATTCTGTCGCAGCGGTTTCCAGGGGATACGATGAAGTGGGCGTACGGAATGGTTAGAGTGATCACCGGTTATTGGCTCAGGTGATCAGGGACTTTGAGTCTGGCGACCGTCCCGCGCGGGCGGGTCGAGGTATGTAGCTTTCAGACTCAGAGGGAGCGCGTCATCGAGAAGTCCCGAGGGTTTATGACCAGTGAGACCATCTTTCGCGAGTACCGAATCTCGGACGCCGAACGCTCCGACCGTTCGGCCGGCGATCGCCTGCGTCATCGCGAGAAGGTGCGCGAGTCGATCCGCGAAAATATCGCCGACATCATCGCCGAAGAATCGATCATCGGCAAAGACAAGGACAAGGTCATCAAGGTTCCCTTGCGCGGGATCAAGGAATACCGCTTCGTATACGGCGACAATGCGCCGGGCGCGGCGCAAGGCGACGGCGACGCGCGGCCGGGCCAGGTGGTCGGCAAGAACGGCAAGGACGGGCAGGGCCAGGGCGAGGGCCAGGCGGGCGACCGTCCGGGAATCGACTATTACGAAACCGACGTCACGCTCGAGGAGCTGATCGAGATCATGTTCGAGGATCTCGAACTGCCCAATCTCGAGCGGCGCGCGCTGCGCGAAATCGCCTCCGACAGTTTCTCCAAGCGCAAGGGTTACCGCCACGTTGGCATCCGCGTGCGGCTCGACAAGCGGCGCACCGCGCGCCAGCGCGTCAAGCGGGTGCTCGCGACGCGCCACAACCAGATCGCGCAGGGGCTGGCGCCGAAGCTCGGCGCCGACGGCAAGGAGCGGCGTTTTCCGTTCCATCAGGACGACCTGCGCTACAAGCATCTCGAGACCGACGTGCGCGAGGAATCCAACGCGGTCGTGCTCTGCATCATGGATACCTCGGGCTCGATGGACACGATGAAGAAGTATCTGGCGCGGAGCTTCTTTTTCCTGCTCTATCAATTTATCTCGACGCGCTACCGCAACGTCGAAATCGTCTTCATCGCGCATCACACGGAGGCCAACGAAGTCGGCGAAGAGGAATTTTTTCACAAGGGCGAGTCGGGTGGCACGTTTATCTCGTCGGGCTACCAGAAGGCGCTCGACATCATCGCCGCGCGGTATCATCCGTCGATGTGGAACCTGTACGCGTTCCATTGTTCGGACGGCGACAACTTCGACTCCGACAATCCGGCGGCGCTGCGCGCGGCCAAGGAGTTGAGCGACTTGTGCAACCTGTTCGGCTACGGCGAGATCAAGCCGCTCGGTTCGCGTTACTATGAGTCCTCGATGCTCAACGTCTTCCGCCGCCTCGACGCGCCTAATTTTCAGGCCGTGCTGATCGAGCGCAAGGAAGATATCTGGCCGTCGTTCAAGGCCTTTCTGTCGAAAGATAAAGTCAAGGAATAGTCCGCGGCTGGCGCCGGACGGCGCGCCGTTCCGGGGCTGAGGACGCGGATCGACATGGCGAACTACGAAATCACCGACCTGGTCGAATGGGACAACCGGATTCGCGAGAAGGCCGCGGCCTTCGGCCTGACCTGGTACCCGCAGGAGTTCGAGATCTGCGACCACAACGGGATGCTCGGCTACATGGCGTACTCCGGGATGCCGTCGCATTACCCGCACTGGTCATACGGCAAGTCGTACGAGAAGCTCAAGACGCTCTACGATTACGGCGTCAATGGGCTGCCGTACGAGATGGTAATTAACTCCGATCCGGCGATCGCCTACCTGATGCGCGACAACACGCTGCTGCTGCAAATCCTGACCATCGCGCACGTTTACGGGCACAACGATTTCTTCAAGAACAATTTCACTTTCAAGTCGACCCGCGCCGAGTTGACCATCGAGCGCTTCAAGGCGCATGCGCTGCGCGTGCGGCGCTATACCGAGGATCCGTCGATCGGTATCGAAAAGGTCGAGCGGATTCTCGATGCCGGCCACGCGCTGGCCTGGCAATGCCGGCGCAACCTGGCGATCCGCAAGCTCGACCCCGCCGAGCAGGCGACGCGGCTGGTTGAGGCGGCCCATCCGCGCCACGATCCGTTTGCGCGCCTGCACGTCCGCCAGGAATTCCACGAGCCAGACATGAACAAGGTGCCGCTCGAACCCGACGAAGACGTGCTGCTGTTCATCCGCGACCACAATCCGCAGTTGCAAGAATGGGAGAAAGATCTGCTGACCATCGTGGACGAGGAAGCCAAGTATTTCCTGCCCCTGATGGAAACCAAGATCATGAACGAGGGCTGGGCGAGCTACTGGCACAAGAAGATCGTCGAATCGCTCGAGCTCGAACAGGGACTGCATCTCGAATTTATCGTGCGGCATAACCAGGTGCTGCGGCCGATACCGGGGCAGGTCAATCCGTACCACCTGGGCTTCAAGATCTGGGAGGATATCTACCGGCGCCATACTGAGCCAACGCCCGAGGAGATCAAGAAGTACGGCGCGCCGGCCAAGAACGGCACCGACAAGATTTTCGAGGCGCGCGAAGTCGAGCGCGACACCTCGTTTCTGCGCCGCTACCTGACCGAAGAGCTGATGCGCGAGATGGACATGTTCCAGTACGAGGCGCGCGGCGACGAGCTGGTGGTCGACAAGGTTTCGGACGTCGAGGGCTGGAAAACCGTCAAAGAGACGCTGATCAAAAACGTCGGCACCGGATCGATTCCGGTGATCAAGGTCGAGGACGCGGATTTCGGCCACAACCGCACGCTCTATCTGAAGCACGTCCACGACGGGCGCGACCTGCAGCTCGAATACGCCGAGAAGACTATCTCGTTCATCTATCGTCTGTGGGGCCGCGAATGCGTGCTCGAGACCGCGCTGCAGGGCAAACGATCGCTGCTCTGCTTCAACGATCGCGGCTTCTCAGTCCGCGCCCTCAAGTAGCGCCGCGGGCGTGCGGCTTACACGCGGATGGGATCGAGCAAACCGCCTAGCACGTGGAGCGCTTCATACAAATAATAGCTGCCCCAGATCAGTTCGTGCTTCGCCAGGTTGATGCGCTGATTGTAGCAACCCTGCCAGAGACCGCCTTCAGGCCCCAGATAATTTTCGCCTAGAGCACGGACTGTCGCGGCGGCGGCGGCGCGATATTCGCGGCGCTCGTGATCGTCGGAGGTGAGCGCGGCCAGCTTGAGCATCGCGGCGGCGGCGATCGCGGTCGCCGAGGTGTCGCGATTGCACGCCGGAATCGCCGGATCGTCGAAGTCCCAGTACGCCACGCGATCGGCCGGCGCATGCTCGAGCCACCATCGCGTGGCCCGCCGCGCCGGTTCGAGCAGCGCGCGATCGCCCGTCCAATGGGCCGCGAGCGTCCATCCGAGCATCGCCCAGGCCTGCGCGCGCGCCCACGTGCTGTGATCGGAAATTCCCTTATGCGTGTAGCGGCGGGTGACGGCGCCGGTCTGCGGATCGAACGACGCGGACTGGCAGATCGAGCCGTCGGCGCGCAGGCAGAACTCGATATGGCGATGGGCGTGGCGGATACCGATTTCGCGAAGCTTGGGATTGCCGGTTTCGCGCGCCGCCCAAGCCAGGATCGCGGCGATCTGCACAACGTCGATCTCGGAATCGCCCGCGCCCACGCTATGCACCTCTTCGAACTCGGCGCCGAGCGGAATCACCTCGGCATGCGGATTGTACGCCGCCGCGAGCGAGCGGGCCGCGGCAATCCCGAGCTCGCGCGCCATCGCGTTGCCGGTGAGAATCGCGCCGAGCGCCGCGCCGTAATAAAAGAGCAGGCCGCGCGCCGAGCTCTGCGAATCGACGCGTGGGCGCAGCCGCGCCGTCCAATGCTCGGCGAGGTGCGTGTAGCGATGATCGTTGGTTGCCGCGGCCGTCAGCCAGAGCATCGCAATCCAGTAGCCGCCGGTCCAATCGCCGGCCGGCGTGAGCGTCCAGGCGCCCGTGGCAGGGTCGGCGTAATGGGGAAAGCCGTCGCCGGCGGTCGCGGCGGTCTGGTCGATGCGCGTGCGCATCCGCGCGATCGCCGCGGAATAATCGAATTTGCTCATGCGGATCTGCTCATGCGGATTTACCGTTTGCGCGGTCGTTCATTTCATCCTGCCCGCCGCCCGGCGGCTTGCGGCGCGTCGCGCGGGCGGCCGCCGCGCTACTTCAGGTGCGTGCGAAAAAACGCGAGCATCTTGGGCCACAGATCGAAGGCCGGCTTTTCCCGGTAGCTCGGACGGTAGTCGGCGAAAAAGGCGTGGCCCGCGTCGGGGAAAACTTCGACCGTGAATTTTTTGCCGGCCGCGGCCAGCCGCGTGCGCAGCGCATCGGCGTCGGCTGGCGAGGGATTCTGATCCTCCGCGCCGCACACGACGTAGAGCGGACAGTGCAACTGCGCGGCGAGATCGATCACCGGCGTGGGCCGCGCGGGAGTGGCCGCCGCGGCGGGCGTGGCGCGCGTGATAAAGCCGCCCCAGCAATCGATAGCGGCGTCGACCCGGCCGCTCGAGCAGGCAAAGAGCAGCGTCCAGCGCCCGCCGACGCAAAACCCGACGCATCCGAGCTTGCCGCTGGCGCCCGGCTGCGCGCGGACGAAGGCCGCCGCCGCCTCGAAATCGCGCACCAGTTGCGCGTCGCTCAGGCCGAACATCTTGGCCCGCACCTCGGTCATGTCGGTGGGGTCGCGCAGCGCGCCGACGCGCGAATAGACGTCGGGGGCGAGTGCGATAAAGCCCGAGTTGGCGAAGCGGCGCGCGACGTCGCGCTCGTGCTCGACGAGGCCGAAGGCTTCGTGCAGGACGATCACGCCGGGATAGATGCCGGGCGCTTTGGGCCGCGCGAGGTAGCCGCGCATCGCAAAGCCGTCGCTCTGAAAGGTGATCTCGCTGGTCTCAAGCGAGGCGGGATTGGTTACCTCACCGGCCAAAGCCATAATCGTGTACCTCGTGTTTGATCGATGATCGCATCGCCTATGCGAACTGCTTGCGCGCCCAGCCCTCGTCGTAGGGGGTGAGGAAATGGGTGCGGACGGTAAGCCGCACGAATCGCCATCCGTCCCCGGTGCGGGCGTATTCGTCGTGATAGGCCGCGGCGAGCCATACCGCTTGATTACCTTTGGCCATCGTCGCCGGCTGGAGCAGATTCCAGACGGCGGTGGCCCGATCGCCGTCAATCTCGATAATCGGGTTCATTACGTTGTGCATGGCGAAGGGGAAAGATTCGCTGGCACGGGCAAAGAACTTGCGGATCGCGGCGCGACCCTCGGCGATGCCGAGCGTGCCGCCGTCCCATACCGCATCGTCGGTGAAGAGCGCGGCAATCGCGTCGGCGTCATAGTTATTGTCGCAGGCGGCGGCATAGCGGGCCTTGAGTTTGCGAATCTCTTCAATGTCTTCGAGCACCCGCAGGCGGTCTTCGAGCGTCTTCATCGGGATGCACCTCGGCGTGGGTAATGCCGCGCTACATTCAATAGCGCATTTCGCGTGGCGCGCCCAAAAGGCCGCATCGATGCGCGAAGGGCGCTTACTTTTGCTTATCCGATACGGCAAGCTGATAGTGATCGCGCGCGCATGGGGGCCGCGCCGCCACGCCGCAACGGTTGCCGATGAATCACGCGTCAAGCCTCACGGGAATCGTCAACTGGCTCGCCGCGTGGGGCTATCTCGGAATCTTCGCGCTGGTCTTCATCGGTAACCTGGGCGTGCCGGTACCGGAGGAGACCGTGCTGCTGGCGGCGGGCTTCGTCGCCGGCCGCGGCGTCCTCGATCTCAAGTTGCTGTACGCGGTGGGTATCGGCAGCGCGGTGACGGGCGACTGCGCCGGTTACCTGTTGGGGCGCACCGGAGGCCAGCGGCTAATCGAACTGATCGAGCGGAGCTTTCCGTTTGTCCATCCGAGCCGCGTCCGGCTTGAGCATTTTTTCGCAACCCACGGGAACAAAGCGGTTTTCATGGCGCGATTCGTCGCCGGGGCACGCTTCATGGCCGGCCCGATGGCCGGTGCGGCGGGGATGGGCTTCTGGCGCTTTCTCGGCTGGAACCTGTTCGGCGCGATCATCTGGTGCAGCCTGGTGATCACGATCGGCTACCTGGTCGGCGACGAGCTCGAATGGGTTGCGCACCTGCTCCATCGCGTGGGCCTTTGGGTAGCGCTCGCCGCAGTGTTATTGATCGGTGCGATTTGGCTATGGTGGTGGCGTGCAAGGGAGCAGCGTGTTTCAGCGTCGTAAACGAAAAACGCTAAGACAAATGTTTGCGATTGCGGCCGTGTCCACATTGGCGACGGCCGGATGCATGAAGCCGACGCCGATCGTGCTGCGCTATCTTCCCGATCCGGCCGCGCATTCGGCCGGGCGATTCTTTGCGGCCAAGGTTGCCGTAACGACCTCGCAGTCGCCGGGCGTGGACGCGCGGGTCGGTGTGATTGTGGATAGCGGCGGCGCCAAGACCGCGATTTTGCAGGTCGTGGATATCAACGGTCAGACCGCAAGCGTAATCGCCAAGGCGCTGGCCGAAAGCGGGCTCCAGCCGGTAATGATCGGCGACGTGCCGGCGAGCCGGCAGCCGCCCTTTGGTATCGATTTCATGATCATGAGCGGGGTCAATGAGTTGAAATGCGACAAGCGCTTTTTGCCGGGTAGGGTGCCGGGCACCTACCGCCTGAGTGCCTCCGTCGTGATCAAACTCGAACTGCTCAACCGTGACGGTGTGCTGGCGGTGGTCCAGGGCTCCAGCGACCTTGAGGAGCCGCCGTTCGGCGCCAATCAGGCGACTTACAAGCCGGCGATCACGGATCCGGGCAAGGCGCTGTCGTGGGCGCTGTCACGCGCGGTGCGCAGCGCGCTCGCCGATCCCGCCCTGGTTGCGCCGCTGCCACAGCATAAGATTCCCTCGCCCGCGGAAAACTAATTTGCATAGCCGGGCCTTTCGGGACTACGCTGCGTGACCGATTGGAGGCCCGTGGCGCGGGTGAGCCGATCCGCGGCGGCGATTGCGCCGTCTACCTGATACACACAGTTATAAAATCCGCTCTCAAGGAGTAAAGCGATGGCATTGCTACCCTACGTCGATGAAAGTACGGCTGGCGCGAAGACCCGCGAGATCCTCGGCAACACGCCGCGCAAGCTCAACGTCGCGCGCATGATGGCGAACGCATCGGAGCCGGTATTCCATAATTTTTCGCGCCTGGGCAGCGCGCTGCTGACCAAGGGCAAGCTCGATGCGAAGCTGCGTGAGCTGGCGATCCTGCGCACCGCCAAGGTCAGCCGGTCGGTCTACGAATGGACCCAGCACGTGCCGATCGCCAAGGCGGTCGGGGTGAGCGACGCGCAGATGGCGGCGGTGGAAAACTGGGAGGCGGCCACGTGCTTCAGCGAGGTCGAGCGGCTGGTGCTGCGCCTCACCGACGAGGTCGCGCGCGGCGTCAAGGGTTCGCATGCGACGCTCGAGGCCTTAAAGAAGCATCTCGGCACGGGTGAAGTGGTCGAGCTGATCATGGCGATCGGATTCTGGGGCATGGTCGCGCGGGTGCTCGAGACGACCGAGGTCGACCTCGAGGATTTCGCCGGCAAGGTGAACCTGCTCGATCGCGCCAAGCCATAGCCGCGCGCGGAATGGGCGCCGAAAGAAGCCGTCGAAAACGCGTCAGTCAATTACCGTGAGTGGATGACCGTATATAAGAGGAATTCCCGATCAAAACAATACACTGAAGAATGATGGCAAGCGGGGCGCTTTGTGCTTCAATATTTTTGGCGGAGCAATGGGCAATACAGAACGAAAGATGGTCTACGATGAAAAAAGACGCGCGCCTCGCAATCGGACGCTCATCCTCACAGATCGTGAGAAAGCGGCCTTGTCACAAAAGCTTCTGAGGGCGCCCGTAACAGCCAACGCGGAGCAGCTTGCGGACCAAATAATTTGCGGCGATTTCCTTACACTCCTGCCGCAACTACCCAATTCCTTCGTTGACCTGCTTATTGTTGACCCACCCTATAACCTCACGAAGTGCTTTGGAGCGGAGAGCTTTCGCGCAATGCCGGTGGCCGATTATGAAGAATGGTTTGAGAGTTGGTTTGTCCGCTTGCTGCCGCTTCTGAAACCGACCGCGAGTATTTACGTGTGCGGCGATTGGAGGTCTTCCGCTGCGGTTCAACGAGTGCTCGACCGATGCGTTATCGTCCGGAATCGGATTACGTGGGAACGCGAGAAGGGCCGAGGCTCGAAGACCAACTGGAAGAACGCCAGCGAAGATATCTGGTTCGCGACCGTTTCTGACGATTACTGCTTCAATGTTAAGGAGGTAATGCTGAAACGGCGAGTGATCGCGCCCTACCGCATGAATGGGCATCCCAAAGGTTGGGACGACCACCCAGACGGCCAATTTCGCCTCACTCATCCATCGAATATTTGGACCGACTTGACCGTTCCATTCTGGTCAATGTCTGAAAATACCGAGCACCCAACCCAGAAGCCGGAGAAACTATTAGCGAAATTGCTATTGGCGAGCAGTCGAGAGAACGATTTTGTCTTTGACCCATTCCTTGGTTCAGGCACAACGGGAGCCGTCGCACGCAAATTGGGACGACGCTTTTTGGGCATAGAGTGTGACGAGCATCACGCCTGTCTCTCGCTCAAGCGCGCGGAACTCGCGGTACGGGACCACTCCATTCAAGGATATAACGACGGTGTCTTTTGGGAGCGCAATTCATTAAACGTGAAGTCGAAGAAGGTAGTTCAGGAGTGCGATTTGCAACCTACATTGTTTGGAGCCACCAAATCGCCGAGCTAGGCACCAGTTCTTAGCGCAGGCATGAAGAAATCGCCGATCTTTGTCCCTGCGACACGAAAAGCCATCGAAGGGAAGGTTCGCGATCTGCTTAATCGGCAGGCTGATTTTTTATCTGACAAAACCGCCGAAAGTACGCGGGCGCCGGGTGACGCAATTCAGTCCATCATCGAGCGTGGATTTGCGAGAATACTCGGCGATTTTATTCACGAATATTCCGACCATTTCGCACGTCGGGCGATGGCCGACCTGGCATTCAAAGACAAACTCGGCAACTACTATGTCGTGGATGTAAAGACACATCGCGAAAATGCGGCCTTCAGCATGCCGAACTTGATTTCCGTTGACCGGTTGGCCCGTTTCTATGAAGACGATGCCAACTTCTTCGTCATTCTGATGGTGCAGTATACGGTTTCTGGAATCCGCGCAACGATTAGCCAGGTTCATTTCGTTCCAATTGAGCATTTGAGTTGGGAGCGCTTGACGATTGGTGCTTTAGGTAATGGGCAGATTCAAATTGCGAACTCGAAGCAGATCAAAATTGATCCGGCAAAATCCCGGCGGTCGTGGATGCTGGAATTCTGTGAAACTATGCTCACATTCTATCCGCGAGAGATTGTCAAGATTCGCGGACGGATCGCGCAATTTGAGAAAGTGAAGGCATTTTGGACTGCGAAACCCGAGGTATGAGTTCCGTATCGATCTGGTTTTCGCGTCACGAACATCCAGCGGGACTAACAATTACGCGGAGTAATAGACCCTCGCTCAGCACGGGCGCCCCTACTCGATGCGGGGTTTGCGCTGTTCTTCGAGCTGGCGGAGCTCGACGCGGCGGATTTTGCCGCTGACCGTCTTGGGCAGATCGTCGACGAACTCGATCTCGCGCGGGTACTTGTAGGGCGCCGTGATCCGCTTGACGTGCTCCTGCAGCTCGGTCGCCAGCGCGTCGCTGCGTTCGGTACCCGGCTTGAGCCGCACGAAGGCCTTGACGATCGATCCGCGGTCGGCGTCGGGGCTCGCGACCACCGCCGATTCCATCACGGCCGGATGTTCGAGCAGCGCGCTTTCGACTTCAAACGGGCCGATGCGATAGCCGGCCGAGGTGATGACATCGTCGGCGCGGCCGACGAACCACAGGTAGCCGTCGGCGTCGCGGTAGGCGTTGTCGCCGGTGAGATAGTAGTCGCCGCGAAAAACGGCGGCGTTCTCGTCGGGATTCTTCCAGTATTCGAGCAGGATCGAGGGCGGCCGTTCGGGCTTGACGCGCACGGCGATCTGGCCCGTGTCGCCGACCGCGCATTCGCCGAGCCGGTCGTCGAGCACGCGCACGTCCTGGCCGAAGAACGGCCGGCCCATCGAGCCCGGCTTGACCTGCATGCCAGGGATATTGCCGGCGACGATGGTGGTCTCGGTCTGGCCGTAGCCGTCATGGATCATCAGGTTGAAATGCTGGCGCCAGACTTCGATCACCTCGGGATTAAGCGGCTCGCCCGCGCCGGCGCAATGGCGCAGCGCCGGCAACTGGTATTGCGCGAGGTCTTCCTTGACCAGCATCCGATACTCAGTTGGCGGTGCGCAGAAAGTAGTAATGCGATAGCGGGCGAGCAGCGCGAACTGTTTTTTCGGATCGAAGCGGCCGTTGTACATGAAGGTGGTGACGCCGTTCATCCACGGGCCGAAGAGGACGCCGTACGCCGCCTTGGCCCATCCGGTATCCGAGGTCGTCCAGTGCAGATCGCCGGGCTTGAGGCCCAGCCAGAGCGATCCGGTAAAGCGCTGCGCGTAGGTATAGCCGTGTCCGTGGAGCACCGCCTTGGGCTCCTTGGTGGTGCCCGAAGTGTAGTAGCAGATGGCGGGTTCGTCGGCGCGGGTTTCGAGCGGACGGAAATCGGCGGCCGCCTGATGCATCGCCTCCTGGATCGAGGTCCATCCGCTGCGCGCGCTGCCGGCGATGAGGTAGTGGGTGATCGAGGGACATTGGCGCCGCAGGTCGCCGACCAGCTCGGCGCTTTCGGTGCTGGCGATAATCATGCGCGCGCCCGAATGATTCGCGCGATAGACGAGATCCTTTTCGCGCAGCATCGAGACGCACGGCACGACGATCGCGCCGGCCTTGAGCGCGCCGATATAGATCGATTGCCACAGCGTCATGCGCGGCAGAACGATCATCACCGGATCGCCGCGGCGCAGGCCCAGCCCCGTCAGGGCGTTGGCCACGCGGTTGGACTGGTTGCGAATATCGGCGAAGGTCAGGCGCGCGCGATTGCCCGCCTGATCTTCCCACAGCAGGGCGACGCGGTCCGGGTCGGCGGCATAGGCGTCGGCCGCCGCGCCGAAATTGAAATGCTCGGGGGTGTTCCAGCGGAACTCACGATGCTGTCTGGCGTAATCGTCCATGAGTCAATCGTCCGTCACAGGTATACGCGAGCCGGAGGCGCTCGCGTGTCACGCTTTGCGGTCGGCCGCGGGCTGCGAGCGGGCGGCGGCGGCCTCAATATATTTTATGCTCACCGGCGAGAGATCGTTGCGTCCGATGTGCACGTCGATAACCACGAAGCCGGCGCATTGATGCGCCGCGGCCAGCGCGTCACGCAATTGTGCGGCGGTCGAGGCCTCAAGACCGGTGCCGCCCCAGTCGGCCGCGAGCCTGGCATAGGGCCACGTCGGAATATCGAGCAGGTCGGGCCGCTCGGTGGCGACCGGGCGGAAGATGCCCCATCCGCCGTTATTGATGACCAGCACGATCGGATTGGCGCCCCAGGAGGCCGCGTGCGAAATCTCGGGTCCGGTCATCTGGAAGGCGCCGTCGCCCGACAGGATGATCGGGCGCATCCCGGAACCGACTTGCGCGCCGAGGGCGGCCGGCACCGCAAAGCCCATCGAAGCGTAAAAGCCCTGCGCCAGGTAAGTTCCATGATGCGGCACGCGCACGTCGAGCCCGCCGAACAGCATATCGCCCGATTCGGCCACGACCATGTAGCGCTCATGCGTGGCAAGGAAATCGTTGACCGCGCGCAGCACCTCGCTGACGCGCACCGGCGACGCGTCGGGACCGGCCTCGGGCGCGGCGGGCAGGTTATTGGCATAGGTCACGGTCTCCTGATGATTGCGCAGGTCCTGGCGCAGCAGGGCGCGCACGAAATCGTTGACGCCCACGTCGATATAGCTGTGGTATTTCACGTCGACGCGCCGATCGACCGCCCAGACCGAATTGGCCTCAATGATGTGCGGCGGCCGGTTGCCGAAGTTCATGTCAGTCTTGAGGCATCCGAGGTTGAGCACGAAATCCGCCTCGTCGATGCGCGCGACGATCGGCGACGGACTGATCGGCCCCACATGCACGCCCATATAGAGCGGATGGTCCATCGGGAAGGCGCCCTTGCCGAGGACCGTGGTGAGCACCGGCGCACCCATCTTTTCGGCCAGTTCGACCAGTTCGCGCGCGGCCTTGTAGCGATGGATCTCGATGCCCGCGATCAGCACGGGCTTGCGGCTCGCGTTGAACATGGCGGCGGTCTCGCGGGCGGCTTCCTCGATCCGGCGGGCGTCGGATTCATGGAAGTGCAGGCGCCCGTCCCATTCGATCAGATCGGGCGGCACGTCGATTTCGCGGTCGACCATGTCGCGATGGATTTCGATATAGCCGGGGCGCTGCTCGGCCCATACCGCGCAGACCACCTGATGCAGTTCGCGCGCCGCGCGGAGCGGATCGAGCAGCACGCGCGAGGCGCAGGTGACCTCGCGGTAGATGCGATGCTGCGATTCGATTTCGCGTGCCTGATGATGGATGAGCGTGCCGAGCTTACGCTCCTCCTCGCCCGGACCGCCCGAGAAAATCAGCAAGGGTACGCGCTCGGAAAATGAGCCGGCGACCGGATTGACGAGATTATGGCCGCCCGCGCCGTAGGTCACGCAGACTACCCCAATCGTGCCGGTGGCGCGGGCATAACCGTCGGCCGCGAAGCCGACGCCCGGCTCATGCGAGAGCGTCAGGACTTCGAGATCGTGGCGCCGGCCGAGCGCGAAAAAGAGCTTGAGCGCAAGGTCGCCCGGGATGCCGAAGACGTGGCGCACGCCGATCTTGCGCAGGTAGGCAACCAGAAATTCGCCTAGCGTCATGCGTCTGTCCAACCGAATCACCTCCCGGGCGGCCGCCACGATTCTAACGCAAAGCGCGGCGCACGTCCGCAGGCCACAATCGAGGGGGGCGGCTTACGGTGATGCTTTCCATCGGGATATGCTACAGTTTTGGCGGGGTTGACGGTGTTTCGATCCTTCCTCAGAACGCAATTGCTTAATCCGCTGCGCCTGCGTGGCATTCTCGCCTATATGCCGCAGTTCGTGCGCGTCTTTTGGCGGCTGATGGGTGATCGGCGCGTGTCGATGCTGGCCAAACTGGTGCCGCCGTTGGGGATTCTGTTGCTGATTACGCCGCCCGCGCTGGAACTCGATTTTATACCAATCATCGGGGAGCTTGACTGGATTCTGGTCATCTACCTGTCACTTAAACTCTTCATCTGGATGTGCCCGCCCGACGTGGTCCGCGAACACGTCGCGCAAATCGCGCGCGGCACCTGACCTGATTTACCATGTCAATGCGCCCAAGAATTCTGCTCTTTTCGATTGCCGCCGCCGTCATCCTGTCGCTCATCGTGCTCAGCTTTGGCGATAGCCTGCTGGTCGATCTGTTGTGGTTCGACTCGCAGGGCTACCGGCAGGTCTTTACCACGACGCTGTTTGCCGAGATTGCGATCTTCGGGGGCGTCTTCCTGGTGGCCTTTACCGCGATCCTGATCAGCGGGATGACCGCGCTGCGGCTGAGCCGCGAGCGCGAGCGGCTGCACGTGGTGCGCCGATCGGAAGACGTCGTCGAGGTCAATCTTCCCGAGCTAATCCGATCGCTCGGCGAGCGAGTGCCGTGGCGGTTGCTGGTCGTGGCCGGCGCGGTGCTGCTCGGTTTGTTTGCGGCGCAAGGCGAGGCCGCCAACTGGGACGTCTATCTCAAGTCGTTCTATGGCGTACCGTTCGGGCTGAAAGAGCCGTCGTTCGGCGTCGATATCGGCTTTTTCGTCTTCATGCTGCCGCTGCTCGAAGAGCTTCGCGACCTGCTGCTGCTGGTTTTGTTCCTGACCTCGGCGCTGACCGTGGCGATCTACTGGGCGCGCGGAGCGCTCGACTTCCGCGAATCGCCGCCGCAGATCTCGTCGGGCTGCGCGGCGCATCTGTCGGTCCTGCTCGGCATATTTTTCCTGCAGCGCGCGTTCAGCTACTGGATTGCGCGCTACGAGCTGACCCTGCACAGCAACGGCGTGGTCTTCGGCGTGCGTTACGTCGATCACATGCTCTGGCAACCGGGCTTGTGGCTGCTGGCCGCGCTGGGGGCGGTCGCCGCCGTGACCTGCTTCATCAACGTGCGCGAGCGCGGCTTGCGGCTGCCGGTCGCCGCCGCCGTGGTGCTGTTCGGCCCGGTGGTCATCCTGAATCTGCTGCAGCCGGTAATCGAGCGGCTGTGGGTCAAACCCGACGAACTCCGGATCGAGCAGCCCTATCTCGTGAACAATATCGAAATGACGCGGCGCGCCTACCAGCTCGACGGGGTCGACGTTAAGCCGTTCGCCGGTCTGGGCAAGCTGACGCCGGCGTCGCTCGAGGAGGATTCGACCACGGTCAAGAATATCCGGCTGTGGGATCCGCGCCCGCTCATCGCAACCTACCGGCAATTGCAGGAAATCCGGCTCTACTATGATTTTCGCGACGTCGATATCGATCGCTACATGATCGAGGGCGACTACTCGCAGGTGATGCTCTCGGCGCGCGAACTCAACGTCGACCTGCTGGCCGACAATGCGCAGACCTGGGTCAATCGCCACTTGAAGTTCACCCATGGTTACGGCCTCGTGATGAGCCCGGTGCATACCAAGGATCAGGAGGGGCTGCCGTACCTGTACGTCAAGAATATTCCGCCGCAGTCCGACGTGGGCCTCAAGATTGACACCCCGGGAATCTATTTTGGCGAAGAGCCCGACATCTATTGTATCGTCAAAGCGCTGACGCCGGAGTTCGATTACCCGAGTGGCAACGACAACGTCTCCGACTTCTACAAGGCCAACGCGGGCGTCGCGATCAGCGGCTTCTGGCGGCGCCTGCTGTTCAGCTTGTACTTTCGCGATATCAACCTGCTGGTGACCGAGAATATTATCAGCGGCAGCCGGATCCTGATGCGCCGCAACATCAGCCAGCGCATCGCGTACCTGGCGCCGTTCCTGAACCAGGATCGCGATCCGTACATGGCGGTGCACGACGGCGCGCTGTACTGGTTCGTCGATGGCTACACGATCAGCGATCACTATCCCGATTCGCAGACCAATGACTATCAGATCAACTACATACGCAATTCCGTCAAAGTAGTAGTCAATGCATACACCGGCGAGACTACTTTTTACGTGGCGGATCCCGACGATCCGGTGATTCGCACGTGGGAGCGGATCTATCCCGGAATGTTCAAGCCGATGAGCGGGATGGCGCCCGATCTGCGCGCGCATATCCGCTACCCCGAGGATTTCTTCCTGATGCAGGCGCAGATGTACGCCACGTACCATATGACCGACCCGTCGGTGTTCTACAATCGCGAGGATCTGTGGGATTTCCCGCGCGATAACTACGCCGACGAGACCGTGCCGATGCAGCCCTACTACGTAATCATGCGGCTGCCCGGGCAAACCCGTGCGGAATATATCCTGATGCTGCCGATGGTGCCGAAAGGGCGCGATAACATGATCGCGTGGCTGGCCGCGCGCTGCGACGGCGCCGATTACGGCCATCTGTTCGAGTACGCGTTCTCGAAGGACCGGCTGTTCTACGGGCCCTATCAAATCCAGGCGCGGATCAACCAGAACCCCGAAATCTCCCAGCAATACTCGTTGTGGAACCAGATGGGTTCGAAAGTGATACTGGGTAATCTACTGGTTATTCCGATCGAGGATTCCCTGCTCTATGTCGAGCCGTTGTATATCCGCGCGGAGAACGGCCAGTTGCCCGAACTGCAGCGCGTGCTGGCCTCGTACAGCGATCGCACGGTGATGGGCAGCGATCTCGAATCGACCCTGGCGGCGCTGTTCGGGGCGCCGCAGAACGCCGCGCCGGTGATGACCCGGTCGGCGTCGCTGATCGGGATGGGCGCGCCGCCGGTGATCGGCGCTCCCGCGCTCGCGAACGCCAGGCCGCCCGCCAATGCACCGCCCGATCTCGAGGGGGCCGCGGGGCACTATAATCGCGCGCTGACCGCCTTGCGCCAGGGCGACTGGACCAGTTTCGGCGTCGAGATGCAAAAGCTGGGGGCGCAACTCGGACATGGAGGTGACACGGCCCCGCATTGAGATGCGGGTCGCGCGCCACGCGCCATGGCGATCGAGCTTTCAGCCCACTCCCGCGCCGCCGGCCCGCGCGAATGGAATCCGGGCGGATCGGACGGCGCAATCGGCGCGGAGATCGGCGCGATCGCCGCAATGGCGGCGGGGATGTTCACCGCGGGACGCTGCCGCATCGTATGGCATTGCGGTGCCGAAAACGGGATTAGCGAGGCGCCCGAGGGATCGCGCGGCGACCTCATCCTCGACGCGGTGTTGGCCGTCCTGGCGCGCTATCCGGCCGCGCGCGAGGCTCGCTCCGACGGCGTGTTCTGCCTCGGGCCCGACGATCTGGGGCCGATCGGACGGCGGCCGTCTGATAGCGGCCGGCTCGAAGCCGCGATTGCGGCCGTCGGCAATCCCGCATCGGGCGCGGCGCACGCGACCGTCGCGCTGATCGCACCGGCAGGCTATCGCGCCGCGGATCTCAAGGCGGCCGCCGAATTGGCCGCGCGCGCGGTGATTGGCCTGATGCGCTCGGCGAGTGGCGCCGCCTCGCGCGAGTTCTGGCAGCGCCGGGCAAGCGACACCGCCACGCGGCTCTCGCGGGTCCGCGCGGATACCACCGCCGGCGCCGCCG
>Ga0307373_10004251_pt1 | contig 24309 bp, 18 predicted proteins | sample OX2MG_FD_202534 | JGI IMG/M metagenome (GOLD analysis project Ga0307373, IMG submission 202534) | Soil microbial communities from Risofladan, Vaasa, Finland - OX-2 | ecosystem: Environmental > Terrestrial > Soil > Coastal area > Acid sulfate soil | place: Finland: Risofladan, Vaasa | collected... | reverse complement strand
TCCTATGACCACGGGAATAAACAACGAGACAGTAAGAAAGCAGGCTGCCATCGTCTTCTTGCTGGCGTTGGCAGCCATCACGCTGTACCTCTGTTACTTAATCGCAAAACCTTTTCTCGCCCCGCTGGTGATCGCGGTAATGCTCGCAATCGTTTTTCATCCACTGCATTTGAAAATCCGGACCCTGTTCGGAAATCCCAGCGCGGGGGCCGCGATTTCCACAGCCCTCGTACTGTTTGCCGTGGCGATTCCCATTGTAATCTTGGGGTTTTCGGTCAGCGGCGAGTTGAGCGCCGTGCTGCAATCCATGCGGGAACGCAGCGGCTCTCAGGGAGTCTTGAATCCCTACCTGGAACATCTGAGCCGGAGTGTACTGAGTTGGTTCGGAAATTACGTAAACCTTTCAGCGCTTGATCCGGAGGAAACTGTTTTGCGCGGCGCCGAGCAAGTCAGCCGTTACCTGCTGTCGGTGGGAGCCGCCGCCGTATCCAATGCCCTTTCTTTCCTGCTCGATCTGGTGGTGGTTTTTTTCAGCCTCTTCTTCTTTTTTCGTGAAGGCGAAAGCATCCTGCAGGGATTGGGTGCCTTGCTCCCTTTGAGCGAGGAGCAGACGAAAAAACTGTTCGCAGAAATCGGCAAAACGACGACGGCCAACCTGTATGGCGGCTTGGCCGTGGCCGCCGCACAGGGAAGCCTCACCGGCCTTGCTTTTGGAGTTCTGGGACTCTCCGCCCCGGTTTTATGGGCGCTGGTGACCGCAATGGCGTCGTTGGTACCCGTGTTTGGATCCTCATTGGTTTGGGGGCCCGCGGCGCTGCTGCTTTTCGTCAGTGGGCACTGGATCAAAGCGGTCATTCTGCTCGCATGGGGCGCGGGCGTGGTCGGGCAGATCGATGCGCTCGTCCGGCCGTATATCGTAGGGGCGCACGTCAAAGTTCATACGTTGCTGGTCTTTTTTTCATTGCTTGGCGGAGTCGAGGCCTTTGGCATTGTGGGAATTTTCATCGGCCCCGTCGTTCTCTCGGTGACCATGGCCGTCCTGGATATGATCAGAAAAACGGACTTCTCGTGGAAATCAAGTCCGCAAAGCGGCTGAACACAGATTCGTTTCATTGGCTTCATTGGAATGTTGCAGAATGGATTCCAAACCCGATCCGAGGCGGCAATTTTTCACGGCCCATCGCGACCTATCACGACCCATCATGACCGATCATGAGCCATCTTGACCCTGCGCCCGCACCGACAAAATCTCCGTTCCAGGGGCTCAGCGACGAGCAAGCTACATTGCGGCTCGCGGCCGAGGGTGCGAACGAACTGCCTTCCACGCAATCCCGAAGCACCTGGAAGATAGCCTTCGACGCCTTGCGCGAGCCGATGTTTCTCCTGCTGGTCGCCATTGGAGTCTTATATGTCGCGTTGGGAAATCTCCAGGAATCACTGGCCTTGCTCGTCGCCGTGTTCCTGGTCATCGGCATCACGCTTTATCAGGAGCACAAGGCGGAGCGCGCCCTCGAAGCCCTCCGAGGGTTGTCGAGCCCTCGCGCCCTGGTAATACGCAGCGGCGCCGAACGGCGCATTCCGGGACGCGAGGTTGTTCGAGGCGACCTGATTATTCTTTCCGAAGGCGACCGGGTTCCTGCAGACGGTGTTCTGGTTGCAACCTCGGGCCTGACCACAGATGAATCACTGCTGACCGGTGAATCGGCACCTGTCCGCAAAATTGCCTCCCCAGGCGAAATAGACGCAATGGCCCCCCCGGGCGGCGACGATCTCCCCTTTGTCTATTCCGGCAGCCTGGTCGTGCAAGGGCGTGGAAATGCGCGGGTGCTCTCCACGGGAAAGTCTACCGAACTGGGACGAATCGGGAAGGCTCTGGAAGCGCTCGGTCCGGAAAGAACAGCATTGCAGAAACAGGTCAGCCGGACAGTAAGGATATTCGCCGCGATCGCGCTGTCATTATGTGTTCTGGTCGCGCTGGTTTACGGATTCATGCACAGGGATTGGGCCACGGGAATCCTGTTAGGTCTTACGATGGCCATTTCGATGGTGCCGGAAGAATTGCCGGTGGTCTTGACCATTTTTCTCGCGCTCGGCGCGTGGCGAATCTCACGCCGTGGCGTTCTCACCCGCCGCATTCCAGCAATCGAAACCCTCGGGTCGGCAACCGTGCTGTGCGCGGACAAGACCGGCACATTGACGCAGAATCGCATGTCGCTGCGTTCCCTGTCCGCCGGTCAGGGTTTTCTTGAAATTGACGACCTTCAGGAAACCCGCCTGACCGGTGAATATCAGGAACTGCTGGCCGCTGCCGTGCTGGCCAGCCATGTGGAACCTTTCGATCCGATGGAAAAGGCGATTCGCGAACTGGGACAAAAAACGCTCGCCCATTTTGATCATCTGGGCGCCGGCATTCTCGCGCGGGAGTACCCGCTCACAAGGAACATGCTTGCGGTGACCCAGGTTTGGGATTTCCAGGATGCAGGCGGCTACGCTGTCGCGACGAAGGGAGCGCCGGAAGCCATTGCAACGCTTTGCATGCTCACCGATGCCCGACGCGACGCCGTGATGTCCAGAGTCTCGCAAATGGCGAGTCGCGGCTTGCGCGTGCTGGCGGTGGCAACCGCGGCCGCTGCAAAGGCTGGCCTGCCCGGCTCCCCCGCTGGATTTCATTTCACATTTCTCGGGCTTCTCGGATTTGAAGACCCTGTGCGGCCGGCGGTTCCGGAAGCGATTCGCGAATGTGTGGCGGCCGGGATCCGCGTCGTCATGATCACGGGCGATTACCCGGTCACTGCGCGCAGCATCGCGCGGCAAATCGGCCTGCCCAACTTCGACGAATGCGTCAGCAGCATGGAACTCGATGCTATGAACGAAAACGAATTGCGCCGCCGCGTGCGAACCGCAAACGTTTTCGCGCGGGTCGTTCCGGAACAGAAACTCCGGCTCGTCCAGGCCCTGCAGGCCAATGGCGAGGTTGTAGCGATGACCGGCGACGGGGTAAACGACGCGCCGGCTCTGCGCGCGGCGGATATAGGCGTGGCCATGGGCGGAAGGGGTACGGATGTGGCGCGCGAAGCAGCGGATTTGGTACTGCTCGACGACGATTTGTCCTACGTGCTGGCGATTCACGTTCCCATAGCGGGCATGGCGTTGATTCCCGTGCTGTTCGGCTTGCCAATCGTCCTGCTGCCGCTCAACATCGTATTTCTGGAGTTGATTATCGATCCCGCATGTTCAATCGCGTTTGAAGCGGAAGCGGAGGAGACGGATATCATGCAGCGCCCGCCACGAGATCCTGGAAAATCCATCTTCAGTTCGCGCAACATTTTTTTGAGTCTGATGGAGGGGGCCGGGGCGCTGCTCAGTGTCCTGGTGGTATTTCTGATCGCGCTTTATCGTGGAGAAACGGATACGAGCGTGCGCGCGATGGCCTTCACAACGCTGATTCTTGCCAACCTCGGGCTGATCTGGACGAATCGTTCCCGGACACGCACGATCATCGAGACGTTGCGATCACCGAACGGCGCGCTCTGGTGGGTCACCGGCAGCGCGCTGGCTTTCCTGGCGTTCGTGCTTTATATCCCGCACTTGCGCGAGCTGTTCCAGTTTTCCACTCTGCATGCGTTGGACATTGTCATCTGTGTCAGCGCCGCGGCATTCAACGTGCTCCTGGTCGACGTCTGGAAGATCAGCCATCGTCTCTCTTGATTCCGCACATGAAATCCGGTTCACCGACCGGGAAAGCGCGCGATGAATCTGCTGCGCACGGCAATATCGATATACCGGCACGGTTCCATGCCGATGCACCTGCTCGCGGCAATCCCTGGTTTTGCAGGAGCGGTCCGCTTTGCAAAAACGGTCAACGCGATTCCCCCATGGCACGAACAATTCCTTGCAGCATTCCGGCAAAAACAAATTGATGGACCGGATATAACAAGTACCAGTAAAGCTGCCCCGGCACTCCTACAGGATCGAAGATCGCCGTCTGGCGAATAATCGATCCGGAACCCTCCGCATCGACTTCAAATTGCAGCCAGGCCCTGCCCGGCAGGCGCATTTCCGCCGCCAGGCGGAGCAAGCGCCCGCGCTGGATCTGCTCGACACGCCAGAAGTCGACCGTATCCCCCGGAAAAAGGCGGTCAGGATCGCGCCGACCGCGGCGCATGCCCGCGCCACCGGTCAGCAGGTCCAGCCACCCTCGAATTTTCCAGAGCCAGTTGGCGTAGTACCAGCCGGTTTGGCCTCCCAGCCGCTCGATGGGCCGAAAGGCCGCGTCTGGAGAAAAAGGCACGCGCGCCGACCGCGAATCCACAATGCGGCGGCCGAAGGTGACGCCGCCCCATTGCCGCGAAGCGGCAACGGAGGAAAATGCGTCGGACCAGCGCGTTTCGGCAAAGTCGCGATCCTCATTGGCGAGCGCCCGCTGCAGCGCCGCGCGATAACCAAGCGGGCGAATGGGAAACATCTCGCTTGCGGACGCATCCCTCACAACCGTTTCGTTGCGCAAGCTGTCGACCAGTTCGCGGCCGACGCGCGCGTAGACCGGAGTGACCAGTCCCAGCCAAAGGCTCGACAGGTGCGGAGACAATACCGGCACGGGAATCATCCATCGCTTCAGCCCGCGCAGATGCGCGTACTCTTTCATCAGGTCCAGGTAAGCCACACAATCCGCCCCGCCAATCTCGCAGATACTGCTCTGGCTGATTTCCAGGGCGAGGGCCTGCACCAGATAAGCGATCACGTCCTCTACGGCTATGGGCTGCGAGCGTGTCCTGACCCAGCGCGGAGTGATCATCACCGGAAGTTTCTCAACCAGCGCCCGGATCATCTCAAACGAAACGCTGCCCGATCCGATGACGATGGAGGCGCGGAACTCAATGGTTGGCACTCCCGATTCCCTGAGGATGCGGCCGACTTCCTGGCGGCTTCTTAAATGCGCGGAAAGCCCGCTGCCGCTGCCCAGCCCGCCGAGATAAATTATCTTTTTTACCCCCGCTGCGCGCGCTGCCTCCGCAAAGATGTGTGCCGCGCGACGGTCCTGCTCTTCAAACGAATTCGCCGAAGCCATGGCGTGCACCAGGTAATAGGCCGTATGCACACCAGCCATCGCGGAGGCAAGCGACGCGGGGTCAAGAACATCGCCCTGTACAACTTCCGTGGACTGCGCCACGCGCTGGCGGAGTTCTTCAGGGCGCCGCGACAGGCAGCGAACGCGATACCCAGCCGCTTCGAGCTCATGAAGCAATCGCCCGCCGACGTAGCCCGTCGCGCCTGTCAGCAAAATCAAATTGGCATCATCTCGCAAGGGTCACGCCTTCATAAGTCATAAGGAAGTGTATTTCTGGATGTAGTCGCGGACAGTGAACTTCCGTGCAGTATTTTCTGAACTCATGTAACGAACCGTACCGAAAATAGGCCGCTCAGGGCCCCAGGGGCGGTCATAGCGCCCCAGACACCAAAAGATCCCGCTGTAAGAATTCGGATCGCGCCCATCAAGAGCGTACTTGTTGTTCAATTCCACCATGATTTCGAGTGCCTTTTCGGGAGTCCGAGTCCACTGCATGATTTTCTTTCCCCACAGCATACGAAGGTAATTATGGATTCGCCCCTCTTTGAACAATTGCGTCTGCGCGGCATTCCACAGTGGGTCGTGCGTCTTGGCATATTCAAATTGCTCTAAGGTATAAACGTAGGTTCGTTCATCACGTGTATGGAGTCGAAGAGTCTTGAGAGCCCACGCTGGCAGTGATTCGAATTGATCATAGTCTTTTCGCATATGGCAACAATTGAAGCCGAGTTCTCGCCAAGTGATGAGTTGATCCAGAAAGGCTTCAGCATCTGGGCTAGTACCCCACCAACCAGAACGGTTGCCTGTTGCGCGTACGGCGAGATGGCTGGCAGACCAGCCTTCATGTGCTGTGAGTTCTGAGAAAATCTGGTGCACGGAGATATGCCCGAAATGAAGATATGGAGAGAGTTCACTGGTGGCCTGTTGTGCTGGCTCATTTCGCGCATGGGCATAAGTCGCCAGCTTCCTTTGCAGAAACGTTTGCAGCAGTGTTTGGGCCGCTGCGCTGCCCCCGCGGGTCTCCACCGGGGAAACCTCGTGATTCAGGGGAATTCCTTTTAGCACTCTCTCCCCCGAATTCAACAGTCCAGCCGAAGCTTTTGGCCAGCGCTTGGCAATCTCACTGGGAAGGCTTTTTCCTTTCGGAAACTTTGCGTTGCAGAGTGCATTGGCTTTCGGAAATTCCATCAAATGACGCGGGAGTTCCTTTTGCAGGAACCGGCGAAACGCATATGCGGTTGGATAGGCTTTCTCCGCTTGCCGCATCGGAAGCAGGCCATTCGAGTCCACTATCTCCATGTGCACCGGGACCTGCTGTACAGCGGATGCGACCATGCGCGGGAGGAAAGAGCAGGGGAAGTCGTCCGTCACTACAACGCAGGCACGTGATACCAGAGCGCCCAACAAACCTTTTCCGGCATTCGGTTTAGGCTCCAGGTACGGATAATAGAGAACATCCGTGCCGTCAAGATAGCAGGCATTCTCTGCCATTCCATCAAGTACAAAGCGGTGTATCCGATCGCTCGCCCAGGGATATCCGCAGCGCAACGCCTCCAAGATAACCAATGGTTTCTGCAGCTTCTCGGCCCACTCCACAGCCCGGTCCAAGGCAAAATTCCAGGTCACCCTGCGGGAGGCAATCATCCAGTACAGAACAAAATCTCCATCGTGCCGGACTGGCAGGGAGTTAGCAGACCTAACGCGAGTCGCTGGAACTGAGCTCAATTCAGAATTCCTTGAGGCGTAGCGAATATGATCAGGGATTCAATTTCCATATTGAAAAGTTGAGTGCTGTCGCGTAGCCAACCCAGATTAAATATGGCAAGAGCAACCACCCCGCCGCCGGAACCACTGCCCAAAATTCGATGGTTGTCGCCAGGATGGCGAACCACAAAACGACAATTTCGCCAAAGGCCAGTCCCGGTGACCGTAACCGGAAGAACAGCCCCGACCACGCGACGTTCAGCAGCAACTGCAGCAGGAAGAACCGCATCGGAACAGCCGTCAACCCATCCTCGCGCCAAACCAGCCATGCCGCCACGCCCATCGCCAAGTACAAAATTGTCCACACAGGTCCAAACAGCCAGTTTGGCGGGGTCCAGCGGGGCTTGCTCAGAGATGCGTACCACGGCTGCAGCGCCGGCGTGGTCAGCAACGACCCGAGCCCTGCAGCTGCCAGGCAGACGGCGATGGAAACAATGAGTCGCATAATCAATAATGCATCACAATAATCAACGACAATCCAAATCCCATGAGGGGCGTGGGCCCAGTGTCTCATGCCCACAAGGCCCTGTCTGCCTTCAAATTTGCGTGCCGGCTTCACGCGTCAGGGGCTAAAGCCCGGCTCTTGTCGTGGTTCTGATATCGCGGCTGAAGCCGCGACCCACAAAGCACATTTATGTGATGTGCTTCTGGAAACACTTCTTTCGACTGCAAGGACACCCTGCGCAAAAATGCAAAAATGAAAGTCGAGTGACTGGCAGTCAAATTCGCGCCAGGATCGTGGCGCCACCGCCGTCACCACCTGCGTCCCCGAAGCGACCAGCGGAATTCATCTACCGGTAATCCGACCGTGGGCAATCTATGTATAATGGACCACGCTAGAGGAGGGCAAATCACATGCGTATGTTGCTCAAGGTTACAATCCCTGCAGAAACGGGCAATGCCGCCGTTCGCAACGGTAGCCTGGGAAGCACGATTAAGAGCATTCTGGATGGCCTCAAGCCGGAAGCGGCGTACTTCGCCGAAGACAATGGCGAACGCACGGGATACATATTTTTCGATATGAAGGAAGCCTCGCAACTCCCGGCCATTGCCGAGCCCTTCTTTCTCGCCTTCAATGCAAAAATAACGGTCCGCCCCGCCATGACGCTGCAAGATCTTGCGACCGCGGGTCCTGACTTCGAAAGGGTCGTAAAAGCATACGGAAAGACCGCCACGTAAGGGTTCGTTATAGTCGTTTATCCTGCTTGCACTGTGTTCGCGAATTGCATGGCCGGCCGAAATCCCTCCGCACGCGCGGCCATGGAAACGCGATAGAAATTACGACATCATTAGGAGATAAAAACTATGCTGCGCATCAACGATGAAGCTCCAAATTTCACCGCCGAAACTTCGCAAGGAAAAATCAACTTCCACGAATGGATCGGCAACGGCTGGGCCGTCTTGTTTTCGCACCCCAAGGATTTTACTCCGGTATGCACCACCGAACTGGGTTACATGGCCGGGCTGCAGCCGGAATTCGAAAAGCGCAATTGCAAGATCATCGGGCTGAGCGTCGATCCGGTAAGCAGCCACGCGAAATGGGCCTCGGACATCGAGGAAACGCAGGGCCACAAGGTCAATTACCCGATGATCGGGGACCCCGAACTCAAAGTGGCCAAGCTGTATGACATGCTCCCCGCCGATGCGGGCGACACTTCCGAAGGCCGCACCGCGGGCACCAACGCCACCGTGCGCACCGTGTTCATCATCGGCCCCGACAAAAAAATCAAGCTGATGCTCGTCTATCCCATGAGCACCGGGCGCAACTTCAACGAAGTGCTGCGGGTCCTCGACTCGATGCAGCTCACGGCCAAGCACCAGGTGGCCACGCCGGTAAACTGGAAGCCGGGCGAAGACGTGATCATCCTTCCGTCGGTGTCGGAGGAAGATGCCAAGAAGAAATATCCCGGCGGCTGGAAAACGGTGCGGCCGTATTTGCGGATCGTTCCGCAACCGAAGTAACGCTCTGCAAATCGAGGGTGGCGGAAAATGATCTTCAAGCAATTCTATCTGCCGTGCCTAGCGCACGCTTCCTACCTGATCGGGGACGAAGCGACAGGCACGGCGGCCGTGGTGGATCCGCAACGCGACACAGACCAGTACATTGCTTTCGCCGCCGAGCACGGCCTCACGATCAGGCACGTGATCCTCACGCATCTCCACGCCGATTTCGTTGCCGGACATCTGGAGTTGCGCGATCGCGTGGGCGCAAAAATCTATCTTGGCGCCCAGGCCAAAACCGGGTACGCCTTCACTCCCCTTCATGACGGCGACATTCTGGAGTTCGGGCGCGTGCGCCTGAAAGCGCTGGAAACCCCGGGCCACACGCCCGAGTCCATTTCGATCCTGGTTTACGACCTGAATGCCCCCTCCACGGCAGGGGCCGCGCAACCCTATGCCGTGCTTACCGGAGATACATTGTTTATCGGCGACGTCGGCAGGCCCGACCTGCGCGTGGCGCTGGGCTGGTCCGCCGCCGATCTCGGCAGCATGCTGTACGATTCACTGCATACGAAACTTCTGCCGCTGCCCGACCAGGCGCTGGTGTATCCCGCGCACGGCGCCGGCTCGCTGTGCGGGAAATCGCTCAGCAAGGAAACCGTATCCACCATGGGAGAGCAGCGCCGCACCAACTACGCCCTGCAGCCCATGAGCAAGGAAGCCTTCCTGCAGGTGGTGATCGCCGATCAACCGGAAGCCCCCGCCTACTTCACCTATGACGCCGTGCTGAACAGCCAGGAGCGCCCCACGCTGGATCAAACGCTGGCGCGCGTGAATCCTATGACGCTGGACGACGTGCTGGCCGCGCAGGCGGCTGGCGCACAGATCCTCGATACCCGCGATCCAGGCGAATTTGCTTCGGCGCACCTGGCGGGCAGCATCAACATTGGCCTGAGCGGCCAGTACGCCACCTGGGCGGGAACCGTGCTGGACCACACTCATCCGATCGTAATCATCGCGGACCCGGGCCGGGAAACCGAATCGGCAACGCGTCTCGGACGCATCGGGTTCGATCATGTGACCGGATTTTTGCAGGACGGATTGCAGAGCCTGAAATCGCGCCCCGATTTGACGGTCACAACCGACCGCCTCAGCGCGCAGTTCGCCGCCGAACTTTTATCATCGCCTCAGCCGCCGCTGGCCATCGACGTTCGCACACCGGTCGAGCGCGATCAGAAACACATTCCCGGAAGTATAAGCATCCCCCTCAACCATCTGACCGAAAATCTGGAGAAATTGCCGAAGGGCCGCCCCCTGCTGGTCTACTGCGCGGGCGGCTACAGGGCATCCATCGCCGCAAGCCTGCTCGAACGCAGCGGGTATGGCCCCATCAGTGAAATCGCGAGCGGCATTGCCGGATGGGAAACGGCAAATCTTCCGCTGCAATCGTAACGGGCTTCGTCTGAGAAACGCCGGAGCATTTTTTGGCTGCCTCAGCAGCAAGAATTTTTCCAGTCATGCACTTTCTGCCGGCGCATCGTCTGAATAATCGGCTGAATAGCGGAAAAAGTTCAAATTCCCCCTTTGCGTCGCGGATCCTGCAAGAAGACCTCTGCCGGACACTTTCGGACGAGCGGCAAACCCTTTGAGGAGCATTTGAATTTTCGGGTGCCCGAGTCCTCGCCGTTCTCGAGGTTCGGAAAGTGTGGATTTGCTTCTTCGGAGACGATCTGGATTCATCCTCCGCGTCGCGCCACTCGCCCCCCATCGCGCCACTTACTCCCTTCGCACTACAGGGCCGGAAGCAGAACCCCACACAGGCTTCAGCCTGTGTGCCTTTGCTTTTTGCCTTTGGGCCGAAGCGAAATGAATTTGCTCGGCCCGCGCTGCAACTTCTCCCCGTCCCCGTATCGGCGACTGTGACTGCGGCCTTTGTCACAGCCGCGTGTTATCCATGCGGATAAGTAGTTCAAATTCCCCCCTCCGGTCGCGTATCATGCATGTAGCGCTGCTGCCGGGCGCCTTCGGGTGCGAGATCATGTGCTGAGAAGATAAGCAGCACGCAGCGGCAACCGATTCTGAAAACTGAGAACAAACTATGACCACGGACCCACTGACAAAAATTAAGAAGAAGTTGCAGGACGAAATCACGACGCTCGAGCACGAAATGAACGTCGACCTGCCGAAGGAACTGATGAAGGCGCGCGCCCACGGCGACCTCTCCGAAAATGCGGAGTACAAGTACGCCAAGGAGCGCCAGGGTTACGTTTCCGCCCGCCTGGGACAGCTGAAAAAGCGCCTGGGTGACATGGGCATGCTGAATTTGAAAAATATTCCCGCAGACCGCGCCGGATACGGCTCGCGCGTCTGGCTGCTGGATATCAAGAAGTCCGTCGAGATCGAATACAAGCTGGTGACCTCCGAAGAAGCGGACGCCGCGCAAGGACTGATTTCCACGACTTCACCGATCGGAAAAGCGCTGCTTGGCCGAAACGTCGGCGATGAGGTCCAGGTGCACACTCCCGCGGGAATCAAGGAATTTGAAGTCGTGCGTGTAAGAACAATTCACGAAGAAGAGTAGCGAAGTCCTTTCGTGCAATCCACGCGGAGAAAAATGCGGCGATGTCTCTAGTCCATCTGGGCTTGCTGGGAGCGGTCGGGGAGACACTGGCCCTGGTCGGGCTGGCCCTGCTGTGGACCTACCGCACGCCGGCGGCCGAGTGGCTGCGCGAGTACATGGAAATCAAGCGCGGTGAAGTTTCCGGCCGCGATCCCCACCTCTCCGATCCCGCCTACCGGCGATTGAAACCGCGGCGGCCGCGCGGCGCCGCGCTGCTGATCGGCGGCACGGTATTGTTCTTCATCGGGCAAATTCTGCTGATTATCGACCTCGTCCACAGGAAATAAATTTTAATTTGCGGACCTCATTTGCCGAATGCGCGCCTGCCGCTTTGCGGCGCATGGTTCAGGCTTGCCAGGATGGAGCCGGGCGGAAGGTCGCGGGGCAAGCTCTTTGGGAGCCCGCCCCGCACGGTGAATGAGGTTCCGCGAACCGTCCATTCCCAGGCCAGGCAAGCCCCGGGAACGACGCCGCGGGAGTTTGGGCAGGAGCGAACGAGGTGAAGTACGAGGATGAAGCCGGTACGTGTGCGGATGCCGTTTTTGAATGCATGCCCGCGGGAGGCCGGGGCACGTTCGATGTCAGCCGCGGCCCGCACTGTATCTGCGCCGCGAAACAACCGTCCATCCCGGAAACCAGATGGCGAACGCGCATATCGGCCCCCGCAAATCGCGCGGCAAAATTACCAAGCCGCGAAATTAAAATTGCGAGCGGGCGCGTATAAGCGATGAACTGAAAATAAGCGGCCCGCTCGTCCCCCCCCCGATACACGGAGAAATTTTATTTCTTTCCCCGATGACTCACGTTTACTGAAGAGAGCACGAACCATTCCATTCCCAGACGTGAAATTTAGAAATCGATAAACTCTCTTGCCTCAATGTGTTACTCGAAACTGGATTTCATGCCTGGCGGAAATTGCCCGCAGTACTAGTCCCGAAATTCTTTCCCGGTGCGCGTCCATTTTTTCGGGTGAGGCATAAAACGCGGAACGCCAGACAGTGAAGAGGTATCGCCACAATGCGCCGATTGCCCGGCGCGCGGCGTCGTGCTAGCATCCGCGAATTGGGATCACGTTCAGGCCCCGTTGAACGCGCGCCCCCATCCTTCCCTTCACGTGAGGCGCTTGCGTGAACCGTACAGGATGCATCACAAGACTTCGCGGTGACCCCTTCCCGAACGCGGCCGCCGCTATCAGGGGGTAAGAAATGAAAGCCTATGCAACGCAATCGATACGCAATGTGGGCATTGCCGGCCACGGCGACACGGGTAAAACCCAGCTGGTGTCGTCGTTGCTGTTCACCGCGGGAATGACCTCCCGGCTGGGAAAAGTGGTCGAAGGAAACACCGTCACCGACTGGGACGATGAGGAAATCGCGCGCAAGATCACGATACAGACGGGCCTGGCCTACGCCGAATGGGCGCCCGGCGGCAAGCAGGCAAACCCGCAGGAAAAAATAAAAATAAATTTTCTGGATACCCCGGGGCACAGCACGTTTCTGAACGACACGCGCGCCTCGCTGGTGGCGGCCGACGCCGCGCTGATCCTGGTGGACGCGCTGGCGGGCGTGCAGGTGGGCACCGAAAAAGTGTGGGACTACGCCGTCGAGTACGAGCTGCCGCGGGCGTTCGCGATCAACTGGATCGATCGCGAGCTGGCCAGTTACGACCATGCGATGGAATCCATCGCGCGCGTGTTCGGCCGCAACGTCGTGCCGCTGCAATTGCCGATCGGCGCGGAGAAATCGTTTCGCGGCGTCATCGATCTGATCACCATGAAGGCGCACGTGTACGCGCCGGACGGCGACGGCAAGCCGAAAATCGAGGACATCCCCGCCGGAATGGCCGACGCCGCAAAAGCCGCGCACGAAACCCTGGTGGAAATGGTGGCCGAGGGCGATGACGCCCTGATGGAGGAATTTTTCGAGAAGGGTACGCTGCCGATGGAAGATCTGATGAAAGGGCTGCGGGACGCGTTTCAGGGGAAGCGCATTTTCCCGGTCGTGCTGACCTCCGCGCTGCACAATATCGGCAGCGCGACGCTGCTCGACCTGCTGGCCGACGTGTTTCCTGATCCCTCCAGACGCGGCGTGGCCGCCGGGCACAGCGAGACCGCCAGTCAGGGCGAGGAAATGCGTCGAAAAATCAGCGACGCCGAACCGCTGTCCATTTTCGTGTATAAGACGCTGGCCGATCCCTTCGCCGGGCGGGTCACGTATTTCAAGGTGATGTCCGGGGTGCTGAAGAACGACGCCACGCTGCAGAATTTCACGCGCGGCGCAAGCGAACGCTTCCAGCACATCCAGGTGATGCAGGGCAAGAGCGCGACGGAGATTTCCGAGCTGCACGCCGGGGATCTGGGCGCGATCGCCAAACTGAAAGACACTCTGACCGGCGACACGCTGGGCGACAAAGCCGCGCCAATCCACTACCCGCTGCCGCACCTGCCCGAACCTTTGATCACGTTTGCCGTGGAACCCAAAACGCGCGCCGACGAGGACCGCATCGGCCCGGCGATTCACAAAATCCTGGAAGAAGATCCCACGCTGCATTTTTCGCGCGACCCGCAAACCAAGGAATTTCTGCTGGCCGGCTCCGGCCAGCAGCACATTGAAATCGTGGTGGCCAAGCTGCACAAGCGCTACCACGTGGACCTGACGCTGCACCCGCCCAAGGTGCCGTACCGCGAAACGATCCGCGGCAAAGCCGACGCCGAGGGCAAGCACAAGAAACAGACCGGGGGCCACGGGCAATTCGGCGTCTGCCGCATCCGCATGGAGCCGGCGGCGCGCGGCGCGGGCGTCGAGTTCGTGGACGATATTTTCGGAGGCGCGATTCCGAAGAACTGGATTCCGTCGGTCGAGAAAGGCATTCGAGACTCGGCCCAGCGCGGATTCCTCGCCGGATTTCCCGTCGTCGATTTCCGCGCCACGCTGTACGACGGGAAATATCACGACGTGGACAGCTCCGACATGGCGTTCAAGATCGCGGGATCGCTGGCGTTCAAGGAAGCCATGAAACAGGCCAAGCCCACGCTGCTGGAACCGGTGATGCACGTCGAGGTCTGCGCGCCTGATCAATATTCGGGGGACATCATGGGCGATCTGAGCGCGCGGCGCGGCCGGATCAACGGCAGCGAGGTGCGCGGCTCGGGCGTGGTCATCCAGGCGCAGGTTCCGTTTGCCGAAATGCTGAATTACGCCACGGGACTGACTTCCATGACGCAGGGCCGCGCCACCTACACGATGGAATTTTCCCACTACGATTACGTGCCGGGAGAAATCGCGGAAAAAGTGATCGCGGCGGCAAAAGCGGCCAGGGGCGCGGCGGTGGAGGAAGAGGCCTGAATCGATAGAAGAAAGGGGCGGGAGAAGCCGCTACCCGGCGCGAACGCGAGCCAAATTGGAGGTTGCTTCCGTCTTCCACGGTGAAACAATCGGTTTTCTATGCCAAAGCAAACCACTCCTCGAATGTCGGAAGCCACGCGCGCGGTTCATGGCGGCGAATGGAAGCACGGCCGGAATGCTCCGGTAACGACGCCGATCGTGCGCACGTCGAATTTCAATTTTGCGAATACCGCGAAGCTGAAACGCTTTGCGGAGGGAAAATCGAAAGCGTACGTGTATACCCGCTACGGCAATCCGACGCTCGCGGTGGCCGAGGCAAAAATCGCGGACCTGGAAAATGCCGAGGCCGGGCTGGTCACGGCTTCGGGCATGGCGGCGATTTCCAGCGCGCTGCTGGCCGTGCTGAAATCCGGCGACGAAGTGATCGCCACGCGGCAGATTTACGGCGGTTCCTTCGGGTTGTTCCGGGATATTTTCCCCCGCTTCGGGATCCGCACGCATTTCGTGGAGCCGGACCTGGAAGGGGTGGGCGCGCTAGTGAATGCGAATACGCGCGCACTGTATGTGGAAACGCCCACAAACCCCACGCTGCGCCTGGTGGATTTGAAAAAGGCCGTGGCCGTGGCGCGCAAACATAAACTAGTTTCGCTGGTCGATTCGACATTCGGTTCGCCCGTGCTGCAGAAGCCGCTCGATGCGGGCTTTGACCTGGTTGTTCACAGCGCGACTAAATATCTGGCGGGCCACTCCGACATCATCGCGGGGGCGGTGGCGGGCAGCCGGAAATGGGTGGAAAAAGTCAGACAGATGATGATCCGTCTGGGCGGCTCGATGGACCCGGACCCCGCCTTCCTGTTAATTCGCGGAATCAAGACGATCGACGTGCGCGTGCGGCGCCAATGCCAGACCGCCATGATCGTGGCGCGTTTTTTGGAAAAACATCCCAAGGTCGCGCGCGCGCATTATCCTGGCCTGGCGTCGCATCCCGACCATCGCCTGGCAAAACGCCAGATGCGCGGCTTTGGGGGCATGCTGGCGTTTGAGTTGAAAAGCGGATTGCCGGGCGCGCGCCGCCTCTGCGACAGGACAAAACTTTTCCTGCTGGCGGGGAGCCTAGGAGGAGTTGAATCACTCATTGTGCTTCCTATCTACACATCTCACCATGGAATGAATAGTGCAGAACTAGCTGCCGCAGGGGTCGAGCCAGGCACGATTCGTGTGTCGGTGGGTCTGGAAGACCCGGCGGACCTGGTCGCGGACTTAAGGCAAGCTCTCGGCTAACCTAAAACATTTCAATAGGTTAACGGACTATCAACAGGCCTTCACATTGCCTATTGACCCCATACGGGGCACTTGATCTAAGATTGGGCCTCGGGCTTTCCGAGCAGCGGGAAGCCGTATCCGATTTGGCATCATTCTTGCTCCCCTTAATAGGGGGTCGAGCGGTCGCTTTTACCTAAAGTGTCTCTTATGGCCTATCGCAGTCATAAATCGGCGCTCTATCTTTTGGCAGCGATTGCTGTGCTTGTAGGTTTCACGGGGTGCGAAGATTCGATGCGGCACGCGGTGCAGGCCCATCCGGTAGAGATCGCTCCGCCTGCGCAGATCGAGCCGCTGCCCCAGCTGCCGGTGAATGCGGCAGGCAGGGACCTGCAGGCGCTGTCGGTTGAGGCACCGGACGGGATCGATTGGCTGGTGGCGCACAGCCAGTCTGCGTTCGACGCCGGCGAGCAGGATTTTCATGCCGGCCATCTGGGGCAAGCGCGGAAAGAGTTCAATCAGGCGCTTGACCAGCTGCTGGCCAGTGGATTTGATCTCGAAGCCAACCCGCAGTTGAAAGGCCTGTATCACCACATCATCGACACGGTGAGCGAGGACGAGGTCGCAGCCTTTCGCGACGGCGACGGATTCAGCGAGCAGCAACCCACGCCGGCGCCCATCGATGAAATCGCCGGGGAAACGATTCCTCAACCGGAAAAATTCGATCCCAACCTGCGCAATCGCGCGGAGGCGGAGATCGGAAAGGTCGCGCACGACCTTCCGCTCACCGTCAACGATCCGGTGCTGGCCTATTTGAATTATTTCAAGACGCCGCGCGGCAGCGCCATTGTGGAAACCGGATTGCGGCGCGCCGGGCGTTACCGGGCCATGGTGGAACGCGTGCTTCGGGAAGAGGGTTTGCCGCAGGACCTGATTTATCTGGCGCAAGCCGAGAGCGCATTCCAGCCGCAAGCTGTTTCCAGAGCAGGCGCGCGCGGGATGTGGCAATTCATGTCCTTCGCCGGGCGGAAATACGGCCTGCAGAAAAACTGGTGGATCGACGAACGCCAGGACCCGGAAAAATCGACGCACGCCGCGGCGCGCGATTTGCGGGACCTGTATGAACAGTTCGGCGACTGGTATCTGGCCATGGCCGCGTACAATTCCGGCGCGGGAACCGTGCAGCGCGCGATTGAGCGGACCGGGTACGCCGATTTCTGGGAGCTGTACCGGCGCAACGTTCTGCCGAAGGAAACCCAGAATTACGTGCCCATCATTCTGGCGCTGACCCTGATCTCGAAGGACCCGGCGCGATACGGCATTGATTACGATCCGGAACCCCCGCTGAGGGCCGATGCGGTGAAACCCGGGCAGCCCATTGATCTTCGCCTCGTTTCGGAAACGATTGACACCGATCTGCACACGCTGCGCAGCCTCAATCCGCAGTTGTTGCGGATGGTGACGCCGGCCGACCCCGACTTCGTTCTGCACCTCCCCGAAGGAACCGCGGAACGCTTCTTCGCGGAAATCGCCGCCATCCCTCCCGACAAATGGGTGACCTGGCGCCGCCACAAGGTCGAAGAAGGCGAGACACTTTCCGGCATCGCCAGGCGATACCATATACGTTCGTCGGAAATCGCCCAGGCCAATAATCTGTCGTCCGGGACCCCTCTGCAGGTAGGGGAAAAACTGATTATTCCGGCGGCGCGTTCCGAGGCGATCGCGGGCAAATTGATTCGCTACCGCGTGCGGCGCGCCGATACGGTTGCCTCCATCGCCGACGAATTTGACGTGAGCAGCGCCGAGCTTCGCAAGTGGAACCACCTGCGGTCCAATCACGTGCGGCGCGGCAGGTCTCTGCGGGTCTATCCGGGCGGTATGACGCCGGCGCCGCATGCTCAGCCCCGCGAGACTTCGCTGGCTTCGGTCATCATCCGGCGGGACGCTTCAAGAAATGCCCCTGTCATGGAGGCTCGCTCGTCGAGCACGGTCGTGCATCGCGTCAAGCAGGGTGAAACGCTCTGGTCCATCGCGCGGGCCTATCGCACCACGGTGGAAGCCATTCAATCCGGAAACCGCTATCTGTTCAGCCGTCCGCTCCAGGTGGGCGATACGCTGACGATCCTATCCTCGCATTAGTCCCATCTTGCTTTTTATTCCGTCTTGTCCCTATATATTGCATGTGGGCGCGCGGCGGGAACGACGGCAGCGGAAAATCGCGGAGAATCGGGAGGTTCCCGTGCGGGTGCTTGACAAATCCGCCGGGTTCCGTTTATAAGCCTGCCGTGGTTGCCACAGCCGGTGTATTCCTCGAAAGGGCGGCGAATTGAAGGGAGACCTCACATGACCTACGAAAAAGAAGATCAAGGCGACGAGAACGAGTTCGTGCATTTTGAGGAAGAAGAACTCGGCGGCGACCCCGAAGAAATCCTCGAAGAAGAAGGCGAAGAGGAGTTGGTCATCTCCGAGCGCACCATTGTCGCGGAAATACCTCAACCTCCACTGGTGGTAGCGCGGAAGGCGGCGCCGAAGAAGGCCGCGGTGAGACCATCCAAGCCCTCCAGGAAATCCGCGGCAAAGAAATCGAAGCCCAGGAAAAAGGCCAAGGCAGTTCCAAAAAAAGCGAAAAAAACAAAGAAAAAAGCCGGGAAAAAGAGTTCCGGCAAGAAAACCACGAAGCGCCGCAAGAAGCGCTGACGATCCGCCGGCAGAATTGATGTGGAGCGAAAGCCCGGGACAATTTCTCCGGGCTTTTGCCTATCCTCACGCAAGCGGCAGATTCATGTTTTCAGCTTCCCGTTTGCAGGTTTGTGTATTCAGTTTTTAGTTTTCGTCCCGGCGTTTCATTCCGGTGCAGCTCCGTAATTTTCCACATTATTGGCAACCTCTTCCCGAACCGGAACATTCCGCTTGCGGCCTGCCCTGGGCATGACTAGCATGGCGCGCATGAAGCTGGCCATCGAGCATGTGCGGCGGATGCGAGGCGGCGCGCAGGCCCATCTGATGCAGTGCGACGACGGGGGGTATTACATCGTCAAATTTCAAAACAATCCGCAACATTTGAGGATTCTGGCGAACGAAATGCTCGCTACTCGGCTGGCGGCGCGCCTGGGGCTTTGCGTTCCGCAAGTCGAAGTGGTCGAGGTCCGCCCCGAATTGATTGCATACACTGCGGACCTGGTCATGCAACTCGGCATGGGCCGGAAACCCTGTTCGGCGGGAAAACAATTCGGGTCGCAGTTCCCGGGGCATCCCGCGCGGATGACGGTGCATGACTTTCTTCCGGACGAACAGTTGCGCGCGGTCCGGAATCTATCGGACTTTCTGGGTGTTCTTGTATTCGACAAGTGGACGTGCAATACGAATGGCCGGCAGGCGATTTTCTTTCGCGAACCGGACGACGCCGCGGTCTTCTCTCCGGGCGCGTCTCCCGGCGCGGTCCCTTACAAGACCCCCTATGTGGCCCCTTATGTGGCCATGATGATCGATTTCGGTTTCTGCTTCAATGCGGGCGAGTGGGATTTTCCGGACGCTCCGCTGCGCGGGCTCTACGCGCGCCACCGCGTGTATCAGGGCGTCGCCGGCATGGATGCCTTCGAACCGTGGCTCGACCGCCTGGAGAAACGCATGACCGAGCAGGTGCTGGGCGAGGAAGCCGGGCACATTCCACCGGAGTGGTATGCCGATGACTGGAGCGCTCTGGAACAACTGATCGAGCGCCTGTGCGCGCGCCGCAAGCGCGTGCGCGAATTGATTTTGTCGGCCCGGAATTCGGGCCGCGTTCCATTTCCCAATTGGAAGTCCTGACCGGAGGGAAAACACATGGCTGACGAAACCCTGCAACCCTGCGCCTATCACGTGGTGCGCTACCAGCCCAACCTCATTCGCGATGAGTGGGTCAATATCGGCGTCCTGCTCCTGGATCCCGCCACGGGACGCGTGCGCCAGCGCTGGCTGGAAGACGCCGCCGACTTCGTGCGCCTGCGCCGCCTGCATCCCGGGGCGGACGAGGAATTGCTGCTGCGCTTGCCCGCCGAATTCGATAACCAGTTTGCCGGGCGTGAAATGGACGCGCAGGCCATCCTCGACAAATTCGACCAGACCCTCTCCAACGCCGTGCAGCTTTCCCCGCGCAAGGGTTTACTCGCCCGGGACCCGGACGCCGAACTGGACCGCATTTTCCGCGAGCAGGTCGAGCCGCTGCGCGAAACTCGCCGCGGCGTGGTGGAAATCCGCACGCGCGGCGACGTGCGCTCCCGGGCCGCGGATTATTTCCGCACGGAAAAAATCCTGCGCCTCATGCAAAGGGGGGTGCGCGTGGAGGAGTTCACCATTCCCGGCGATCCGATGCGCATTGATTTTTCCTACCGCCGCAACGGCACGCGGGGCTTCGTGCATGCCGTGGCCCTGGGGCGCGATCCGGGACAGGCGAAACTGCTGGCGTTCACGGCGGACTCGATTCGCGAGCGCAACGAGCACTCCGAATTCCTCGCCGTCACCGAACGCCCGCCATCGCCCGGCAACGTGCGCGACCAGTTCGTCACCGGCATCCTCGCCGGCAGCGGCGTCCGCGTGCTGCCGCTCCCGGACCTGCGCAGATGGGCGCATGACGTGGCGCCGGCGCTGCGAACGAATACGGGCGGCTCGTGACGGGGGATAGGTAGCTGGTGATCGCCTGACTGATGATCGGAGCGACATCTTGTGAAAACTGTGCGAACTTGCTGCGAAGTTGAGAGTGAACAGTCAGCAGCAGACAATCCGTACCAGCCACGCCGCACGATTCCGGCTTGACGCTCGACACTGCACATTCCACCGTCGAGACATCTCACCGGTCAGGAGAAGCTGTCTCAAAAATGCCCGCCCGTGGTGCTGACTCCGCGCCTCAGGGGCTGAAGCCGCGACCACAAACCTGTTTACAAGATGATTTCCAGGCGTTGTTCACCCGGCACCGTTCACCAGTCACACTCCTACAGAATCTCCTCGTTCCATTCCTCCAGGAACGCCTTGACCCTGGCGACAAACTGGTGCGCGACGGCGCCGTCCACGACGCGGTGGTCGTAGGAAAGCGTCAGGTACACCATCGACCGGACCGCGATGGCATCGTCAATCACCATGGGGCGCTTCTGAATCGCGCCGATGCCGAGGATAGCGACGTTCGGCTGGTTGATCACCGGTAATCCCATCAGCCCGCCGTAGATTCCCGGGTTGGTTATGGAGAAGGTGCCTTCCTGAACTTCCTCGGGTTTTAATTTTTTTGCGCGCGCCCGCTCGGCAAGATCGTTGATGCCCCGCGCCAGGCCCAGGAAATTTTTCTCCTCGGAATTCTTGAGTACGGGCACGATCAATCCCCAGTCCAGCGCCACGGCGATGCCTACGTTGATCTCCCGGTGCAGAACCATGTTCGCGCCGTCGGCCGACGCGTTGACCGTCGGAAATGCGCGCAATCCCTCGACACAGGCGCGTACGAAGAACGGCATGTACGTCAATTTCGTGCCGTACTTGGCTTCGAATGCGGACTTATTGCGCTCGCGAATCTTCACGATGCGCGTCATGTCCGCCTCGTCAATCGAGTACACGTGCGGGGAAACGTGCTTGGACGCCACCATGTGCTCGGCAATGCGCTGGCGCATCACCGACATCGGCTGGGCTTCGTAGTTGCCGAAATAAATCCGCTCGCGCGGGACGGCATTTTCCAGCGCGGGATGCACGGTTGCGCCGCCCGTGGCCGGAGGCGCGGCGGGCGCAGCCGCACGAACCGCCGGGGCAGGCGAACCCGCCGCGGGTGTGGCCGCAGTGGGCGCCGGGGACTTCGCGCCGCCCGGCTCCAGCGCAGCCAGAATGTCTTTTTTGCTGATGCGCCCGCCCGCCCCGCTGCCCTGGATTTCGGCCAGGTCCAGGTGGTGCTCGTTCGCCAGCTTACGGACCAAAGGAGAGCTGCGAATTTCCCGCCCGTTACCGTGGGACGCTGGCTCGGCAGGCGCCGCGCTCGCCGCGGGAACCGCCGCCGCAACTGGAGCGGCGGGAGTTGCGGTGGGAGTTGCCGCCGGCGCCGAAGCTGCCGGAGCCGCAGCAGCTGCCGCCGGGGCCGGGGCCGCCTTGGGTGGCGCAGGAGCCGCCGCGGGAGGCTGCGCAGGGGCAGATGCCGGCGCGCCCGAAGCCTCGATCACGGCCACCACCGTCTGGATCGGCACCGTATGGCCTTCGGTAACCTTGATTTCCTTCAGCACCCCGGCGGAAGGAGCCGGGATTTCGGCGTCGACTTTGTCGGTTGAGATTTCGAATAGCGGCTCGTCGCGCTCGATGCGGTCGCCGGGCTTCTTGAGCCACTTGGTGATCGTGCCTTCAAAAATACTTTCCCCCATTTGGGGCATGATGACATCTACGGCCATGTGGGTCCTCTTTCGTTTCTGTCGTCGGCAAGGGGCTTGCGATGCGCGCCCCGCCGGGCGTCTTGTAAAAATCAAAAAAACTGATAGTTGACACTCGAAAGTTGAAAGTTAATAGCAAGGCGCCCAAAACAGCATCTGGCGCTGCTTCGATCTTATATTAACTTTCAACTCTCAACTTTCGACTGTCGATTTCTTCACCAGTCACCAGTCACCAGTCACCCTAATAGTGTGCCAGTTCCCGGGCCGCCGCGACAACCTTTGCGGCGCTCGGCAAAAAATAATTCTCAAGAGATGGCGCGTACGGCACCGGGGTATCGAGCGAGGTCACGCGGCGAATCGGGCCGTCCAGATCCTCGAAGGCGCTTTCGGTTACGATGGCCGCGATCTCCCCGGCAATGCCGCCGGTGCGCGTGTCTTCGTGCACGACCAGCAGCTTGTTGGTCTTGCGGACCGAGGCCAGGATCGTCTCGCGATCCAGCGGCAGCAGCGTGCGCAAATCGATCACTTCGGCCTCGATGCCTTCCTTCTCCAGCTGCGCCGCCGCTTCCAGCGACGTGTGCAGCATCGCCGCGTAGCTGACGATCGTCAGGTCGCGCCCTTCGCGCCGCACCGCGGCCTTTCCGATGGGCACCGTGAAATCTTCCTTGGGAAGATCTTCCCGGATGCGGCGGTAGAGAAACTTGTGCTCGAAAAACAGCACGGGATTGTTGTCGCGAATCGCCGACTTCAGCAGGCCCTTGGCATCGTAGGGCGTCGCCGGGCAAACCACCTTCAGGCCGGGCGTGTGCACAAAATACATTTCCGGATTCGCCGAGTGGAACGGCCCGCCATGCACGCCGCCGCCGCACGGCCCGCGCAACACCATGGGCGCCGGAGCTCCCCAAAGGTAGTGCGATTTCGCCGCGACATTCGTGATCTGGTTGAAGCAGCATGCGATGAAGTCGATAAACTGCATCTCCGCCACCGGCCGCAATCCCGCATAGCTCATCCCAATCGCCGCGCCCACGATGGCCGACTCGCTGATCGGCGTATCGATCACGCGCTCCCAGCCAAAGCGTCCCAGCAATCCCACACTGGCCTTGAACGCCCCGCCATACACTCCCACGTCTTCGCCCAGCAGCACGACGGCCGGGTCGCGGTCCATTTCCTCGAACAGCGCCTGGCGCACCGCTTCCAGATAGGACGTTTCGGCCATCAGGGGCGCCCCGATTTCCCGCGCCGCCGCGCCGTCCCGGATTTCTTCGCAGGCTTCGGCTTCGCTGTTTTCTTTGCCGCCGTTTGCCTCGCCGCGGATTGCTTCGTCGCACGAGCCTTCGGCCATTCCGGCTTCACACTGGATTGCGGCGGCATCACTTCTTCCCTAGGCCGCTTCCAGACCGCTTCGATCGTGTGACAGCCGTCGCAGTACACTCCGCGTTCGGCGAGTTCGGGCGGAGGAAACGGCGAATTTTCCGCAAATTCGACGTCGGCCTGAATTTCGCGGGCAATCCGCGCGTCGATTTCCTTTTTCGTTTTCGCGTCCCAGAGCATATGCTCGTCCAGGTATTTCTCGTACCGGTCCAGCGGGTCGCATTGTTTCCACAGTGCGAGCATTTCCCTGGAAACATACTCGGCGGCGTCATGCTGCGCGTGGCCGCGCATGCGCATCGTCTTGGCTTCGATCAGCACCGGTCCGCGCCCGGCGCGCGCATGCGCAATCGCTTCGCGCGTTGCGCGCTCGACGGCCACCACATCATTGCCGTCCACGATGGCGCTCTCGATGCCGTAGGCCCTGGCGCGATCGGCAAGGTCCACCAGCAGCGATTGCCGCTCGACCGGCGTGGAATACGCCCACCCGTTGTTTTCCACGATCAGCACGAACGGGGCTTTCTGCACGGCCGCGAAATTCAATCCCTCGTGAAACACGCCGGTGGACGTTCCGCC
>Ga0307373_10004250_pt1 | contig 24314 bp, 17 predicted proteins | sample OX2MG_FD_202534 | JGI IMG/M metagenome (GOLD analysis project Ga0307373, IMG submission 202534) | Soil microbial communities from Risofladan, Vaasa, Finland - OX-2 | ecosystem: Environmental > Terrestrial > Soil > Coastal area > Acid sulfate soil | place: Finland: Risofladan, Vaasa | collected... | reverse complement strand
TACTCTGCGCCGCATTGCTTACAGGACGCGGCCATACGCCGGCTGATTTCCGATACGTCGGTGAAGTAAGTCCGACAGTGCGGGCAGATGTCATAAGCCGCGCGGACATCGCGCTTGCACTTGGGGCAGGTTTTCATGCCTCGGTTGAGCGGCGACACGCCCTTGAGACTAATGCCCGACGTAACCGTCTGGTCGATCGCGTGCGACGATTGGTGCCGTGGATCCTGGTGGACGGGCAAATCGTCGGGATCGGGGCCGGGCGGTGGACCCAGCATGTCGACGACGTCGGCTTCGGTCAGCTTGCCGGCGGGAATCGGCACCAGCACCTTCGCTTGACAGTGGGGACAAAGGCCGGTCAGGCCGGCGTACTTGTCCTTCACGTTCATCTCATGCCCATTGGGGCAATTGAACCGAATCGACATCGCACGCTCCCGTGTTTGTGCGGCACAAACTAGGATCTACGGATGGATGCCTCTTCCGCCGTGCCCCGACCGGTTCCCTCCTGCGAACCAGCGCGCGTCGCACAATCCGTCGCGGACCGACGTCGCCTAGCATGATTTAGTTGATTTCATCATCTTTTACGTTATCAAGCAATTGGAAAATTCCAAAGAAAGGTTCTTTTTCAAGACACCCTACCTGGGGGGTGTGGCGATCCCGATCCGCAAGGCGTCAAGTCGTCGACAATGTGGTTCGCGTACCACACGCGTTGGGGGCCGCAATCATCCATTCGATCCCGGCCGAGAAATCTTCGTGGCGGAGACTGTCGATGAGGCGTTCGGCTTCCGTCAAACTGCTCGTCAAGGCGAAAAGAGTCGGCCCCCAGGATGTTTGCCCCACTCCGCGAACACCCGACGCCCGTAAACGCTCGACCAGCCGCGACGATCGCGGCCCGGCGAACGCGCCTCCTTGCTGCGCGGCGAAGCACTCGCCGGCAACACGGCCAAAACGATAGAGGCTGTCGCCGAAGCGCTCGAAGTCGCCGTCGACCGCGGCGGGCAGCAGTTCGACGAGCAGCGTGCGCGCAAGCTCCGCGGTGGTCGCCCGCGGTACGGGCGGCAGGCGGTCGAACGCCCCTTCTTCGGCCGCGCCCGAAAGCCCCTGCTCGCCGTGGAACGTAAGCAGCACGAAGCGCCATGCCGAGGGAAGCTCGACACGGCTGACGAGCGGCGAGATTTCTTCGTGGGTGTGCTTCCCGGCTTCGACCAACAGCCCGCCTTCGAGCGCCCCGTGGACGCCGATCGCCGATCGCCGACCGCGGCCGACCGCGCTCGCGAATTCGGTGGCGGTACGCAGGGGCCCTTCGAAAAACGCGTTCAAGCCGATGGCCACCGCCATTCCCAATTGCGTGCCGCTTCCCAGTCCAACGTGCTGACGCGGGGCCGACGTGACCTCAATGCGGCACTGCGGTTCGCGCGGCAGCCAGGCGCTGCGGCGCCGCAGCACTGCGACGAATTCCGAAACGCGGCCGCAAAGTGGCCCTTCCGAGCTGAAGCGGTCGGACGCCTCGATCGACAGCCGCAAACCGGGCGCGTCGATCATGGCTCCGGCGCCGCCGAACTGCCGAACGATCGGTTGCCCGAACGACAGCATCCCAAAATGCAGGCGGCTGGGCGCCACCACATGAACGGAGCGCGCGGTCACGTGGTCACCTCACCGATCTGGGCGTCGACGTACGACCTCAGGAACTCGAACGCGCGGTGTTCCTGGGGACCGCCGGTTTTTTCCACCAGTTTTGCCAGGCGTCGGAAGTCGGCGCGGATTTCGTCGGCCGGCAAGATCCGGGTGCGCGTGGCCAGGATGGCCGCTTCGACCACCGCGTGTTTCGCCCGGTTGAAGCCGAAGAAGTCGCGGATCGCGCCCCAGTCGACGACGTCGGCCACGATCGTGGCACGCTCGTGGCTGTCGTCGAGCGATACGACGCGGAAGGCGTACCAACGGCAGGCGCCCGACAGAATGCGTCCTTCGACCGACGCGGCCGGCAGCGTTTCGGGAGGCGGATCGACCCGACCCACGGCCGCGCGTGCCAACAGCTCGACGTCGTCGGTCACGTGCATCACGCCCTGACCGCGGTGTTTCAGATTGTGAAACGTCGTCGCCGTCTGAAACGGGCGCAGCACGATCCGGCGCATGTCGGGCTCGACCCGCGGTCCCATCGGCGCGACGTGCAGGCTGGAGTCGTCATTCAGCGTGGTGACGAGGGATTCGAGGATCATGGGGATTGGTCATTTGTCATTGATCTTCGGTCTTCGGTCTTCGGTTATCCGATTGAGAGCTTGCCGTCGAGTTCTTCAACAAATGACAAATGACAAATGACAAATGACAACTGACAAATGACATTCCTCAAAACGTCACTGGCGCCTTGGGCAGTCGCTCGGCCATCACAGGCTCGTTCCGCTCGTCGCCGAACGTGGGCATTTCGTCGGGCAATGGCAGGCCGGCCAACCGCAGGAAATTTGCCAGAATCGCGTATCCCGCGTCGGTCAGGATCGATTCGGGATGAAACTGTACGCCGAGCACGGGAAACTGCCGGTGCTTCAAACCCATCACCACGCCGTCGGCCGTTCGCGCCGACACTCGCAAGCAGGCCGGCAACGACGATTCGTCGACCACCAGCGAATGGTAACGGCAGGCGCGCATGGGATTGGGCAACTCCAGGAACACATCGCAGCCGTCGTGAAACACATCGGACGCACGGCCGTGAACAGGGTGCGACGAGCGCACCACTCGGCCGCCAAACGCCGCGGCAATCGCCTGGTGTCCCAGGCAGACACCGAGGATCGGCAGGCAACCGTGCAGGTCGCGGACCAGTTCAAGCGAACAGCCCGCCAGTTCCGGCGTGCAAGGCCCCGGCGACAATACGAGCGCCCCCGGCCCCATCGCGCGCACGCCACGCGAGTCGATGGCGTCGTTGCGGACGACGCGCGTGTCTTGACCCAGCCGCTGGAAGTAGCGCGCGAGGTTGAACACGAAGCTATCGTAGTTGTCGATGAGCAGGATCATAAGGTAACGTCACGAATTGACTTGTGGTGTAGCCGACCCGCCCCGGCCGCAGGCGAGACGCCTGTACCCCATGGCGATCATAGCAGCGCGCGGACCAGCCCCTCGGCCTTGTGCCAGGTTTCCTCGTATTCTAACTCGGGCGACGACGGCGCCACGATCCCACCCCCGACGGGGGCCTGCCACCACCCGCGCCCGGCGATGATGGTACGGATCAAAATGCTCGTGTCGAGCGACCCGTCGAAACCGAGGTAACCCAACGCGCCGCAGTAGGGTCCGCGCGCGTTGGGCTCCAGTTCGGAGATGATTTCCATGGCGCGCACCTTCGGCGCGCCTGTGACCGAGCCGCCAGGGAACGCCGCGGCCAGCAGATTGAGCGGGTGCCGGCCGTCGCCGAGCGTACCGCATATGACCGACACCAGGTGCTGGACGAACTCGTAGGTTTCCAGGCCGCAGAGCTGAGTCACGCGGATGCTCTCGGGCGCGCAGACGCGCGACAGGTCGTTGCGCAGGAGGTCGACGATCATCACGTTCTCGGCCCGGTCCTTTTCACTGGCGCGGAGCTCGTCGCCGGCGAACAGGTCGGCCTCGGGCAGCCGCGTCCGCCGGCGCGTGCCCTTGATTGGCCGCGCTTCGACGCGCCGGTCGCGGACTTGCAGGAACCGCTCGGGCGAGGCGCTGGCAATCTGAAAGTCGCCGAGATCGAAATAGCCGGCGAAGGTGGCCGGGTTTCGCCGCCGCAAACGCAGGTAGAGCGCCACGGCGTCGTCGCGCGCCGGAAACAATAACCGCTGCGAGAGGTTCACCTGGAAAATGTCGCCGGCGGCGATGTACTCGATCGCACGTTCGACCGTTCGCAGATAAGCCTCGCGCGAGAAATTGCTCGTCAGCCCGGCCGGACCGGGGACGGTGAATTGTGGCGAGAGCTGTTCTGGCGTTAGCACGGACAGCCCGCGACGGACCATGCCGGTCGTCGAGTTGGTCCGCGGCGGGGCGCCAAGCCAATCGCGAAACTGACTCAGGCGGCGTTGCGCCCGCTTGCCGCGGGCCGCGGCGAGTGTTTCGGGCCAGCCCTGCGAAACGATCCAGGCCCGGTTTTCGAGATGGTCGAATCCAACGACCACGTCGTACAGACCGATGGCCAGGGCGGGCGTTTGAAACTCGTCGAGGCGCGGCGGCGGCAGCCGTTCGAGTTGGCGCCCGAGTTCGTAGCTGAACAAACCCGCCGCCCCGCCTTGAAATGGCGGCAGGCCCGGCACGGTCTCGCAACGGAATTCGGCCAACGGTCGTGCCAAAGGCCCAAAACCACCCCGCGCACCGGCCGGCGCCTGGATGAACGCGAAAGGGTCGGCCGTGACGAACGAATAGCGGCCAAGCCGCCGCTCGCGCAGGGCGCTGTCGAGGAACAGGCAGTGCGGCTTGTCGACCAGACGGAGGAATATCGCTTCTGGATCGGGTGCGGGGACCAACTCTTCGAACAAGGGCATGAGTTGCAACTCCCACCCTAGGACGGCAGGTCCAGCAGCCGCCCCAACTCTGCGACGATCGCCAAAGCGGCTTGCGCTTTACCTGAAGGGAAATCCACGGCCTCCTGGACGCGTCGCCTTAATCGTTCCAAGGCCGTGCGTGCTTGAACGTCGGTGGTACTCTCCTGAAAGGCCTTCAAGAACTGTCGCCAAAACACGGCTTTGATTCCGCACAACGACACGTCGTTGAGCTTTGCCATGTAGGCGTCCATCATGCCAGTGCGGGCCAGCCGGCCGAAATTCTTGCCACTGTCGTGGGTTGGCTTGTCACTGATCTGGTCGGGCTTCGACGGGTACGGCACGGCGCCGACGGGAACGACAATATCCACAGGATGTGTTGATTCGCGAAGGTGCTGCCAGTGGTAGTTGCGGAATTCGGCCGCATGCTTCGCTGACTCCACAAAGGGTTCGAAGAGAATCGGCGAGCCACTGATTACGTTTCCCAATACCCAGGGAACGACAACCAATAGGTCCTCCAAGGCGCACGCCGCCGCGGTGGCTTGGAACCGTAAGCTCGGTTCCGCCTCCTTCGCCAGCAAGTACCACCCTTTCAGTTCGATGCCCAGCAAGACTTCGTTCCCCGTGGCCTTCTTCAGCCGCACGTCGGGAAAGGTTTGGGGCGAACGAACAAAGCTGTACAGTGCATATTGCCCTTTCGGATCCCACGTCGACCGGATCAAATTGAGCGTACGAACGACCTGTTCTTCGATGGTTGCCCCTAGCACAGTGTTGAGCGTATGGAGATCGGTGGCCATGATGCCCGAAATGTGGGTCTCAGTGCGAAAGTATATCGGTAATGTCGCTATCGCCTCGCGAACGCTTTCGTAGAGCGCAAAGTGCTCCCACTGCGAGTCAGGCAATTTCTTGATCGGCGGCGCAGTTGACGACTCTTTTGTCATGCGGTGGATAGCCTTTCGACCGCGGCCGAATAGAACTCCGGTACGATCTCGGCGGCCACGTAGGGGCGGCGAAAGTGGTACGACACGATGGCTCCGGGGCAAAGTCCGCCGAAAGGTTCCCAAACGACGTCGCCCGGATCGGTTGAGGCCCGCAGAATCAACTCGATGAATCGCAATGGCTTCTGACTGCCGTGCAGACTCCGGAACTTGTAGCGCATGCCGTTTCGTTTTCCTTGAATGCGCTCCGCGCCGCTAAGCTGAGGCTCTCGCCAAACATTCGTCACGCCCACCTCGCAAGTGAACTTAGCGCGCATCTTGACCCAAACATCGGCCGAAATTGGCGCCTTACCGTCGACGCTGAAGTACGGCCTGCCGTCCGGCTTCCCGAATTGGTTAGCGTAGTCAGCCAGCTTCAGGAACGCATCGACCGGTGGGTAGTACCAGAGGTGGTCGGCCGTCAGGTACTTCCGTGTCGCAGCGTTCAGAACGCCGCAGGCCGCATTGGCGGCGTGCAATGCCAATCCGGACCGCTTCCACTCGTGCCGCAGCCACTCCTGCATCGACACACCACGATCCTCGAGCGCGAAACGTGCGGCTTTGACATAGTGTACGCAGACCTCGGTCACGACCGGGAACTTGCGCAGTGTTTGCGTATTGGCATTGCCGGCGACATGACTTAGTCCCTTGTCCCAGATGTTGCAACAACGATATTCCCAACCGTTGGCGTCCAGCAATGGGTGAACCGTGGCCCACCCTAGTTCCGTGTTCCAAAACCAAAGCGTCGTTTCGGGTGTCGAGCATCGTGACCACGCCTCGATGTGTGGCCGATACCATTCGGCGAGCGTTGTGGCCCTGTGTTCATCGCCTGGGAACCCGCTCACGCCATAGGGACCGTCCGAAATGATGCACGAAGGGCTTGGCCATCCCGCATAAAGCGATTCCGCGCGGTCAAAATGAATCGTCACTTCCTCGCGACGAAACACGTCTCCCGGCGAGGGAGCCGCGCCGAGGGACCGAACCGACCCGGAAAACAGCGTCGGCTGGTGACCATTCCTGGAATTGCTTTTCCGACGTTGGGTTGTCATTGTTGGACCGGTTAAGGCGGTAGGGCGCATCAAGAATGCCAGTCGCCGGATTGTCCCGAAGTACCGCGCAGTTGTCCAGTACCATTTGTAATGAAAGGCACTCGTGGGACGCTTTCCCAGGCCGTCGATGACAGACGACGGCCTGGGAAGGCCATCGCACAGGGAGTTCCTCTAACTATTTCGCCTTCCGCTCGCGGTGGCTTTGTTCACTTGCTGTCAAGAAACCCCAGTCGAGCGCTTCATCCTGGCGGTACTGCTTACCCAACGTCAAGGCGGTGACGGCCTTGGACAGTTCGTAACCCAAATAGAATGCGTGCGCGGGATCGAGGTTTTTCGCCCCCGTGGCTTGCAACCGCTCGAACAACTCGAACGGATCGTTCCCGTGCAGGTGCAAACCGGCCGCAATCACATGCAATTGGTCCTCTTCGGCAAACAACCGGTAGTTGTGGTCCTTGATTTCGAGGGCCAAGCGCTCCAGCTCCCCAGGGCCGTGCTCGAACACCGCCGCGTCGCGGAGCATGACCAGTCGCGGCTCGATGTGCTTGGGCAGCGATCGCCGCTTGACCGCGTAGAACACCAGCCGCCGCGCCAGGTCGCACTCGCGCACCGAGCTGGCGGCCCAGGGGATGACCTGCGTCGTGAGCACGCTGCCGATGCCCAGCTCCTCGCAGAAACCGAGCAGCAACACGTTGATCGCCGCCGAGTCGGCGTCGGTGAGCTCGGTCAGGTTGCCGACGCCCATCAACATTGCGGCGTCGGGATAGCGGTCACGGATGGCCTGGTAGCGAGCGAGGCTGCGGGCAAAACCAAAGCCGATCGGCTCCAGCACCGGATCGATCCGAAGCGGCACGCGCGCCGCCGCCAGGCACTCGACCGTATCGTCGAGCCCGGCCAGCGTCTGGGGCACGTCAGGTACGACGACCACTTCGCAACCCCAATCGGCCGCCCGGTCGCGGTTCGAGGAATTGACCGATAACACCAGTTCGGCCCCCGCGCGCACCGCCGGTTCGATCTCGTCGGGGTTGAGGCTGTCGATACTGACTCGGTGCCCCGCGTCGCGCAGCGCACGGACCGTGTCGGCCACGCCCGGCCAGGCGTCGCCCGGATCGCAACCGATGTCGATCACGTCGGCGCCATCGGCGGCCAGCGTGGCGGCTTGGGCGAGGATGTCCGCCCGCGAGAGGCGCGGGCAATGATTGATTTCGGCTAGAATCTGGATATCGTGGCGGCCGTAATCCTCGTCGGCGGACTGCCCACGGCCGAAGAACCGGGGCAGTTCGCGCAGATCCTTGGGGCCCCGCTCGACCGGGATCCGCGCGACATTCTTGAGGGGGCCCAGGTCGCCATGACAATAGCCTGGGAGCAGCACTCGCGTGGCGGCGGGGTGTACGGCAATCCGTCGGGCAATCCACTCGGGGGTCATCAGCGCCGCCACGGTAATCGGCAGCACATCGATTGAATACTCGAAGCCGGCCCGCGGCGTCAATTCGGCCAACACGTTGCGGAGCGAAAACTCCGCCAAACGGCCGGTGACGAAATGGATATGGTCGTGGGGCACGTGGTGATTTTGGGTTTGCGATTATACTTCACGCGGTGAGACATTCACGGTGGCTTGGGCAGAGCCTAAGCGATGCCCCGGTCGCCATCTAGCCGGTGCATCGCTTACGCTCCGCCTCCACCCACCACTATACTCGACGCATGATCCAACAACGAACTCGCCCACTTTCCGCGGCGTCGACCAGCGTGCCGCTGAGGCCGTACACCCTGTGCGCGAACGTCGCCTTGATGGCGCTGGCCGCGGCCGCCGCGTCGGGTGGACAAGTGGGCCCTGCCGTGTCTCTGATCGGAATGTGGCAACCCCGTTGTCGTATGGTTGCCATAGGGAGGGCGGAGGAGTACATTTCATCGGGGCTGATGACCGTTTGAATCGCGACGGTTCCCAGGGCAGCGCCTTGCGCTGTCGAGTCACGCACTTTCGGTGACACTGACTTTACGCAGGGGACGACTGCTTCCGTAAGTACCGCAATGCGAACCCAACTCATCACCGCCTGCGTCCTGTCGATCGTCCTGCCGCCCGTCACGGCCGCTACTGTGCGGGCGGCGGAGGTCGACTTCGCGCACGACATCGTGCCCATTCTACGCGCTTACTGCGCCAAGTGCCATACGGGCGACAAGAACAAGGGCGGGTTCTCGATGAACACACGTGAAGCCTTCCTGGCCGGGGGCGAGAGCGGCGCCGTGGTCGTACCCGGCAAGAGCGCACAAAGCGAGCTCGTAGATCGGCTCACGACCGACCAGGCCGAGTTGCGGATGCCGCCCGAAGGGCTGCAGGTCGCGGCGGAAAAGGTGACCTTGTTGCGCGCCTGGATCGATTCCGGCGTGCCGTGGACGGACGGGTTCTCGTTCGAGCCGCCCTCCTACGAGCCGCCCCTCAAGCCGCGCCGGCAGGAGCTGCCGCCGGCGGTCGACGGACGCACTAATCCGATCGATCGGCTGGTGGATGCCTACCTCACCGAGCACGGGATCGAGCGGCCGGGGCCGATCTCCGACGCGGCCTTTCTGCGGCGCGTTTACCTCGACGTGGTCGGGCTTCTCCCCGAACCGGAAAAACTCGACGAATTCCTCGCCGACGGGCGCCCGGACAAGCGCACGCGGTTGGTGCGAGAGCTGCTCGCCGACGACGTCGCCTACGCCGAGCACTGGTTGACGTTCTTCAACGACCTGCTCCGCAACGACTACACGGGGACAGGCTTCATCACCGGCGGACGCAAGCAAATCACGGCCTGGCTCTACCGGGTACTCGTCGAAAACGTGCCCTACGATCAAGTCGTCCGCGAGTTGATCGCGCCGTCGCCCGATTCGGAAGGGTTCATCCAGGGCATTCGCTGGCGCGGAAACGTGAGCGCCAGCCAGGCGCCGGAGGTCCAATTCGCGCAGAGCATTTCGCAGTCGTTCCTCGGCATCAACATGAAGTGCGCGTCGTGCCACGACAGCTTCATCGACCATTGGAAGCTGGCCGATGCCTACGGTCTCGCCGCCATCTACGCGGCCCAGCCGCTGCCGATCTACCGCTGCGACAAGCCGATGGGCGAGCAGGGCACTCCGACCTGGATCTTCCCCGAGTTGGGGCGGATTCAGCCCGACGCGCCGCAGCCCGAGCGCCTGAAGCAATTGGCCGCCTTGATGACTCACCCCGACAATGGCCGCTTCACGCGCACGATCGTCAACCGCATCTGGCAGCGGCTGATGGGCCGCGGCATCGTACACCCCGTCGATGCGATGCACACCCAACCCTGGAGCGATGACCTGCTCGACTACCTGGCCGTAGACTTCGCCGACCGCGGCCATGATCTCAAGCTCACGATCGAGCTGGTCTGCACGTCGCAAACGTACCAGGCGCGAACGCCTCCGGTCAATGAAAAGCCGGAAGGCGGCGCGTACGTTTTTCACGGCCCAAAGGCGCGGCGATTGTCGGCCGAGCAGTTTGTCGACGCCATCTGGCAAGTCACCGGCGCGGCGCCGGTCAAACCCGATGCAGTGGTTTTCCGCGGCAGAACACCGCCCAGTGAACCCACGAGCGCGCCCTTCGGCGCCGAACGGCTCCAGGGCCAATGGATATGGTCCTATGCGGCGGCCTCGGGAGCTTCGCCCGCCGGCGAGACGATCACCATGCGGCGCCGCTTCCAGCTCTCCGCGGCGCCGATTGCGAGCGTGGCCGCGATTACCTGCGACAACGAGTACGTGCTTTTCGCCAATGGCCGAAAGGTGCAAGCGGACGACAACTGGGAAACGGTTGAAGCCGTCGACCTGGCGCCTGCCTTGCGAACCGGGATGAATGAGTTGGTGATCGTGGCGAAAAACGGCGGCGGCGCGCCTAACCCGGCCGGGCTTTTCTTCGAAGCTCGCATTCGGTTTCCAGAAGGCGGGGTAGCGACCATCGCCAGCGACACCGCCTGGGAATGGACGGCGATACTTCCCAATGACCGCGGCGAATTCAAGCCCGATCCGGCTGACTGGAAGCCCGCCGCGGCCGTCGAGAATCCCGCCGTCTGGTCGGGCCGCGTCGGCGAAGCGTGTCTTGCTGTCTTAACGCAATCAGCCGGCGGTCCGGCGCGCATGGTCAGGGCGAGCCTCATGAAAAGCGACGTCCTGATGCGGTCGCTGGGCCGGCCGAACCGCGACCAGATCGTCACCATGCGCCCTGAAGACCTGACCACGCTGGAGGCCATCGAGCTGGCCAACGGGCAGGTGCTGGCCGAGACACTCGAGCGTGGGGCCAAGCGGCTGTCGGCGAAGCTCGAATTGCCGGATGCGTTCACGAGCCGGCTCTACCGCTTCGCGCTCTCACGTTCGCCCACCGAGCGAGAGCTCACACTGGCTCGCGAGGCGTTGGGGCCGCGGCCCGATGAACAGAGTATCCAGGACTTGTTGTGGGCGGTATTCATGTTGCCGGAGTTTCAGTTACTGAGGTGATGTCATTGGTTCTTGGTCATTCGTCCTTGGTTTTTGGCTTTGATGCGTACCCGTTGATCCTTGCTTGCGCTGCGGGTTGGTGTGGTGGCCTGAAACATTCGGAAAGCCAACTTTATGGAATCCTATTCTGAGATTCGACAAGCTCGCCGCGACTTCCTCAAGCAGCTTGCCGCCGCGTCCGCCGCCGCGTGGATGGCGGACGAGCCACGACTGCTTTGCGCCTCGGACGACGAGCCACTCGTACACCCAAGACCCACGGCCGACGCTTGCGTGCTGCTTTGGATGGCCGGCGGCATGGCGGCCCCGGAGACGTTCGACCCCAAACGCTATCATCCTTTCGAAATCGGAACGCCGGTCGAGAAGGTGATGAGCACGTTTCCGGCGATCGACACCGCGGTGGATCAGATCAAAATCTGCCAGGGACTGGATCACATCGCGCGAGTCATGGACCGCGCGACCTTGGTTCGCTCGCACGTCTTGCCCGACCTGGGGCACATCCTCCATTCGCGCCACCAGTACCATTGGCACACCGGCTACGTTCCGCCGCAAACCGTTGCCTGCCCGCACATCGGAAGTTGGATGGCGCGCGTGCTTGGCCCGCGCAACCCCGTGGTGCCGCCATTCATCAACATCGGTCAGCGGCTGGAAGGCATCGGTGAGAACGAAGAGATCAAGGCGTTCACCACGGGCGGGTTCTTCGGCAGCGAGTTTGGCCCGATGAACGCGCCGTTTCCCGACGAGGCCGCGCAGGCGGTCCGGCCGCCGAAAGGAATGGATGCCGGCCGGTTCGGCAAGCGCTACGGACTTTTCCGTAAACTGGTCGAGCAATCGCCGCAGCGCGAATACGCGAGCGACTACCATCAGGAGTCGATGCTGCGGTCGTTGGACAACGCCTATCGCCTCCTGGGCTCGCCGGAGCGCGACGCCTTCGACATCGCGCTGGAACCGCGCGAAAGTTACGAAAAGTACGATACGGGCCGTTTCGGGCAGGGATGTTTGCTGGCGAGGCGCCTGGTCGAGGCCGGGGCCCGGTTCGTCGAAGTCACGACGGAGTACATCCCTTTCATCCATTGGGATACGCATGCCGACGGGCACCAGACGGTCGATCGGCTGCACAAGGAGATCGACCGCCCGATCGCGCAGCTCGTGCTCGATCTCGAAGCGCGCGGGCTGTTGGACCGCACGCTGGTGATCGTCGCCAGCGAGTTCAGCCGCGATATGATCATCGAGGGAGTGCCGGGCTCGAACGCGCAGGACCAGGCGACCGCCCCGACCGACGTACTCAAGGAACCAAAGCACTACGGCCTGCACCGCCACTTCACCGGTGCGTCGTCGATCGTGATGTTCGGCGGCGGAATGCGACGAGGGTATCTCCATGGCGCGAGCGCGGCCGAACGCCCATGCCTCGCCGTCGAGGACCCCATTTCCGTCGCGGAGATGCACGCGACCATCTTCACCGCCATGGGCATCAACCCCAAGACCGCGTTCGAAGTCGAGAAGCGTCCCTTCTACGCCACCGAAGACGGCCAGGGGAAAGCGGTGCGGGCGTTGTTCGCGTAGCCCCGAATATATCGTCGCCTTTCGCTCCGCGAAAGAACGGCCTTTCGCGGAGCGAAAGACGACATTCCGCTCGGCCCGCGCGCCGCTCAGAAGCACCACGTCAATTTTGAAGCGTCGTCGCGGGCGTTTTACGCGGTGCGTTTGCGGCAAAGGAGCTTGTGGATTTCCGGCACTAATTCGGTGGGCACGACCATCAGTGTCTGATTCTCCTTGGATAGAACCGCCTCAATTTCAGCTTCCACTTCCCCTTCCGTTTGCGTATCGTGTCGTGCCGCAAGCGCGCGGACGTCTTTCTCGGTCCAGCCTGGCGGCAGATTCCCCTTCTTCATCGTTTTTTCCTCCGCTTTGCTCGGCGGTACGCCTTTAGCCCTTTCCCCCGCAATTCAATGGCGGTCACTACGAACGCGCTGGTGGCGTCTTCGTCCGGTACGTATACGACCTTGAGATGGCGACCGTTTGCGGTCTGGCCCAGGCGAATTCGGGAATCCCGATCGCTGGGGTAGTCCAAACCGGGCCGACTCAGCACTTGCCGGACTTCCTCCTCGCTGATGCCATGCACGAATACATGTGGCAGGCCCGTCTCTGGATCGTTCCAGAACCGCAATTCCATTGTACCATCCTTCGCTCCCCACATCCTAATTCATCCTAGCTTTTCGCCGTCGCTCGTCAAAGCATGCTCCTCCCCCTGTTCCCTGTTCCCTGTAACCTGTACCCTATTTCCATGTCTTCCATCGACGCACTTTTCGTTCGACTTCGAGCCGCCGGCCAGAAGGCCCTGGTCCCCTTCGTCACGGCGGGCGATCCCGATCTCGACTTCACGGCCGCCGTGATCGCCGAACTGGTCGCGCGCGGCGCCCACCTTTGCGAAGTCGGCATACCCTATAGCGACCCCATCGCCGACGGACCGGTCATCCAGGCTTCGTACACGCGGGCCCTCGCAAACAAGATCAAACTGGCGCAAATCGTTGATATGCTCGGACGCGCCAGCCCAAGGACCGCCGCGCCCTTGGTGACGATGGTCAGCTATGCCATCATCCACCGCCACGGCCTCGCGCGCTTCGTCGACGAAGCCCGCGCGGCCGGCGTAGCCGGCGCCATCGTGCCCGATCTCTTGATCGAGGAAGCCGGCGAGTTGGCCGCCGTTTGCCGCCGGGCCGATTTCAGCCTCGTCCAGTTGGTTGCTCCCACGACGCCGCGCGAACGAGCAAGGCGGATCGCCGACAGCTCGACCGGTTTCTTGTATTACGTTTCCGTAACGGGTACCACCGGCGAGAGGACGAGCCTTCCCCAGTCGCTCTTGGACGACGTGGGTTGGCTGCGCGAGCGGACCTCCACGCCCATTTGCATCGGTTTCGGCATCAGTACGCCGGAGCACGTGCGGCTGTTGGCGCCGGTGGTCGACGGGCTGATCGTCGGATCGGCGCTGGTGCGCCGAATCGCTACCGCCGCCAGCCGGCCGCCAGCCGAAGTGCTGCGGGAAGTCGGAGATTACACGGCGGAGTTGTTGGCGGCGCTGCGGGAGCGAGAGAAGTGAGCGGGAAATGCGGTTTTTTCCATCTATTCCGACATAGTTGGCGGGCCACGAACCTTGCCGCGCGGAATTCGGTGCGTAAACTTAATAGGAGGTTGCCGATAAGAAATATGACAGCACCCTCCTGGCAAAAGTTTTGGGCCGCTGGATAGCCGCCGCACCTGCTTGCGTGGGCGCGGGCTTGCATGGCGGTGGGAGGCCGATTCCGATGGATTTCAAACGAAGCCAGGTACCGCTCAACCGCTTCTTTGCCGGCCTGGCCGAATATACGTTCCAGACCCGGTTGGGGATCGCCGACCCACCGTTGGTCGAGTACGTGGCCGCGCTGTTAACGCGGTTCGTCCACTTCGACACGATCCATAAGGTCCGAAACCCATCGGGACGCCGCCTGGAAGAGGTGGCCGAAATGCTGATTGAGGCCGAAGCGCGGATCGGCGAACCGCGCCGCGAGGTCCACCGCCACATCGGCGACTACACCCTGTTCTGGGCCGGCGTCTATCCGGAGGCACTGCGGCGGCTGCAAAAGCAGCCCCGGCTCGATTACTTCGTCGACTACTGCCAGCAGGGAAAGCGCGCTTACCACATCGCCAGCACGATTGAATCCGACGCCCACCGCGACGAAAACGAAGTGCTACAGCGGCTCAGCCACGAGTTCGAGCTTTGCGCCTACGGGCTGAGCGAGCTGCGCCGCGAGTGGGAGCGCCGCGACGGCGACGAAGGTGAGTCGCCGCGAACGGTGATCCTCGATTAGACGTTATGCGATCGTCACGTTCGGGTCGAGATAGACGTCCTGGATCTTGTGCAAGAGCGCCACACCGTCGGGCACCGGCCGCTGAAACGCCTTGCGGCCGCTGATCAGGCCCATGCCGCCGGCCCGCTTGTTGATGATCGCGGTCCGCACGGCCTCGGCCAGGTCGCCCGCGCCCTTCGACTCGCCCCCGGAGTTGATCAATCCGATGCGTCCCATGTAGCCGTTCGCCACCTGGTAGCGGCAGAGGTCGATGGGATGGGGCGACGTCAGTTTTTCGTAGACCAACGGCGAGGTCTTGCCGAATTTCAAGGCCGTGTAGCCGCCGTTGTTCTCGGGGAGCTTTTGTTTGAGGATGTCGGCCTGGATCGTCGCCCCAAGGTGATCGGCCTGACCCGTGAGGTCGGCTGAAACGCCGTAGTCCTTGTCGGCCTTGAAGGCGTCGTTGCGCAGGTAGCACCAGAGAATTGTGGCCAGACCCATCTCGTGGGCCTTGGCGAAAGCCTGGCTGATCTCGACGATCTGTCGGCCCGACTCGGGCGAGCCGAAGTAGATGGTCGCCCCCACCGCGACGGCCCCCATGTCGGCCGCTTGTTGCACCGTCCCGAATAGGATCTGGTCGTGCTTGTTGGGGTACGTCAGAAGCTCGTTGTGGTTGATCTTGACGATGAACGGAATCTTGTGCGCGTACTTGCGGGCAACGATGCCCAGCACGCCAAACGTCGAGGCCACGCCGTTGCAGCCCCCCTCGATGGCGAGCCGCACGATGCTCTCGGCGTCGAAATAGATCGGGTTGACGGCGAACGATGCCCCGGCCGAGTGCTCGATTCCCTGGTCGACAGGCAAGATCGAGACGTAGCCCGTCCCGCCGAGCCGCCCGTGGTCGAACAGCCGCCCAAGATTGCCCAGCACTCGCGGGTTGCGGTCGCTGGGAACGAACACGCGGTCGAGAAAGTCGGGGCCGGGAAGCTGAAGCAGCTCCTTGGCGATGGTTTGCGAGCGATGGTCAAGCAGGCCATCGGCGTCGCGGCCGAGCAGGTCGTGAATCCAGGTTGCCATGCGAAAGCCTCCCAAGTGGTTCGGTACGTCGATCGGAAACCGAGTTTACCGTAAAAACAGGCTTTTGGGCAGGGTCTCAATTCCGAGAACCGCTACGTCAACGCTCCGCGCCTACGGGAGTTCTTGCGCTTGCCAGCGTGCGCCTCAAGCCGCAATTCGATCAGGCACCTCTCGTAGGTTACCTCGCCTCTATCCCCTATAGTGACTCCGTCACGTAGAACACAGAAAACTTTGCGTGTTTTTCATCGTCACCATCGTCACGCATCGTCACGGCCGGTGGATTTCGCGATCCAGTTGAGCACCTTACCCCGCCAGTTGAGCACCTTACCCCGCCAGTTGAGCACCTTACCCCGGCGGATGAGCGTCTTGAAGGCGCTTGGGACGAGGATTGTCCAGAGCCTATGCCCTGCCCAATCTTTTGTTTTTCATCCTTCAGCCTTCATCCTTCCCACCCCCCTCCCCCCTGCCAGGAAGTTAGGAATTTCAGCGTCCGCAGCGTCCGCAGCGTCCGCTTGCACTGATGCATCGAACACAACTTCCTGCAGGCCATCGACTTGTGACCAGCTTCGTAGGCGGAACATGCCTTGCCATCGCGCGTTCAGCAGCGTCCGCGGGCAAGATCGCCAGCGTCCGCAGCGGTGGCTGGGGCCGAGCCTAAGCGATGCCCCGGTCGCTATCCGGCCGGGGCTGACGTTGAGCCGGTGGCGAAATCCGCCTCTGGCGGGCTCTGCCGCCAGCCACCGAGTCCTCTTTGCAAGGTCTCATCCCCTGCCGCTGGAGTAAATCTCGGAATCTTGCCGTTCCCAATGTTTCCGCCACCGCCGGGCTCGCCCCGGTGGAGCGCTGATTGAATGCTACCAGCGCCAGCCCAATTCCCCTTCCACTCTCCCAGTTTGCGTTCGCTGCCGCCTCTGGCGGCAGCGAACGCAAAATCGAAGAGCGGAAAAATGCTTGCGATCGACACTCGGCTTTAGCTATCAATCATCGCTCGACGGAGGCAAGCTCCGTCGTGGCGGAACGAAAACCGAATAACGTCGGTCGGCTGGCAACCCCCGATGTAGCGCACCCCAAGCCTAACCTATGTCAAGCCGCAATTCGATCAGGCGCTGTCGCTCGTGTCCGTCGCGAGTGAACTCGACCAGGATCCCAAAAGCGCGCAGGTTGGGGGCGATGCGCCGCAACAGCCCCGAGAATTGCGCTAAGCCCCTTGGCCAGTCGGACCGCCGGCGCTCAGCGGCAACCGCCTTTTGATCGAGCGCGGCCAGCAATTCCGACGCGGTGCCGCGCCACGGTCCCGGGCGAACGAGCTTGAGAATCGGCACGGCGATCGCGCTCGATTCCAGCGCGAACAGGCTGATTGCCTCGTTGTGCCGTGCGTAAAGCCGCTCGAACGTACCGGGGGCGCAGCCCAATGCCGGCTCCGCGGCTGCGGCCCACTGCGCGAAGTCGGCCAGACGCGGCAACTCGGGCGGCCGCACCGTCGCGAGCCGCGCCAGCGCGGTCGCCGCCGCCTCGGCCAGCGCCCCCACCAGCCAAGGGCGCTCCTGCTCGAACTCCCGCCAGAATTCGGCCTCCGTCCGTCGGCGGCCTGGTGGAATGACGGGCAATTGCACGACCAGCGCCCGGTCGAGCAAGTCGCCGCGGCTGGCGAGATCTTCGATACCCGTCACCAACACCGGCCGCTGCGCGTCGAAGATCGTCTCCTCTTCGTTTTCGAAGAGAGTCCGTGTGGCGAACCCGCCCCCCGTTGAAAGCCGGCAAAGGGCATCCGATAGCCAGCCGGGCAATCGCGACAGGTTGTCCAGGGCGATCACCCAACCGTTGTGCGCCGCCAGGGCCAGGTCGTGCGCTTCCTTGGGGCAGGCGCGCAACGGGGCCGAGTTCGGGTCGACCAATGCCCGCAGCACGCGCGCTTGCGTACTCTTGCCGCTCCCCTGTTCGCCGTACAGGAACAAAATCGGGTACGGTCCGGCGGGGCGCAGCGCCGCCACCAGCCATGAGGCGACCAACGGCCAATCGTCGTCGTCGACGTTGATGAACTGGCGCAAATGTTCGAGTGACTTGCCGGGCTTAGGCTCGGGTAGCGCGAGCACGGCGTTGGCGCGGCGGAAGCGCACGGGCGGCCGCTCGACGATGCTCCACTTCCCCGGCCCGATGGCCACGGCGCGCCAACGCCGGTCGGCCAGGTCGAGGTAGATTTGTCCCTCGTGGCCCGCCACGCGTGAGAAGACCTGGTGTTCTTGCCCCTCGAACTTCGCTTTCGCTTCGAGCACGGCCAGCGCATCGGCCAGGGCGTTGGAGTTGGGGGCGTTATGGTGCATGTCGTAGTGTCGCCGGGCAAGCCACTGGGCAAACGCGCGGCTGCGTAACCGCCAATGCTCATGCCAGGTTTGCACTTCGATCGTCGCATAGGCCGTACCGTCGGCGGTGTGCCAAAGTACAGCCCCTGCCGCCAAATTCGATAGCGCCGTCGCCTGCGACGGCGTGGCTCCGGCGGCATTCGGAGTTGGTTTTGGGTCGGCACCCACGGGCATGCCCGCGCTCGGCGATGGGTTTGGCCAATTCGTGTCGTCGGCAGGTGAATTTGTCCCGTCGGGGCTCGGAAATGATTCTGTGGTCGTCATTTTGAATGCTCCTGTACAGTAGTGCCCTGATGTATCTATAACATATACTTTTGTATATATTACTGCGGTGGTTGTCAAGCGTCCAATCCGGAAAAAATCGACGTCGGCGCCGAAGTTGAATGAAAGTCTTCCGTTGGCGATGACACGTTCCGCGCCAGCATGCCCCCGAGCGCGAGAAGGAGATCGGCACGGTCAAGCGCGGGGATCTCGACGCCTTTCATCGCGAGCGTCGAAAAGTCGAGCGCCAATTGGAGCGGCTAACAAACGAGATGATCGCTGAAACGCCGCTGGCTTACGAAACCGACCAAAAACCGAAACCTTGGCTGCTGGCGTTCAGCAAGCCGACTGGTCATAATCCGTTGTTTGAGCACAGTTTACCACAACCGATTTGCCGGCGGTCGGCGGATATTGGTTGGGGGATTTCGAACGATGAAACCCGAGACGCCTCACTATCACGGCCATCGCGATCGCCTCCGCGCGCGCTTCCTGAAGTCGGGCTTCGATGGACTCGCCGACTATGAAGTCGTTGAACTGCTCCTGACCTTGGCCATCTCGCGGTCGGACGTGAAAAAGCCCGCCAAGGCCCTGATCGACCGCTTCGGAAACCTTCGTTCGATTCTCGACGCTCCGGTTGACGAACTGAGGCAGGTCAAGGGAATCGGAGAGGTTACCCCGGTCGCCCTTCGCATCATCCGCGAGGCCGCCAGCCTTTATCTACAACAGGCGGCGGAAGAGCGAAGCTCCTTCGCCGATTCCGAGGTATTGTCACGGTTTTGGCGATCCCGTATCGGTGCGCTTTCGAACGAGGTTTTCGAAGTAGGCTACCTCGATTCGGGCTATCGGCTGCTGCGCGACGGCGTCGAGACGATGGAAGAGGGCACGGTCGATCGTGCCGCCGTCTATCCGCGGCGGGTAATCGAGGCCGCGCTGCGACGCAACGCGGCCGCGCTGGTCTTTGCCCACAACCACCCCACGGGCGACGTTCAGCCCAGCGACCACGACAAGGTGCTCACCCGGGCCCTGGTGCTGGCCGCCACCACGGTGCAGATCAAGGTGCTCGACCACCTGATCGTTACGACCGATCGCACGTTCAGTTTCCGTCGCGAGGGCCTGCTGTGACGATCGCGGCCGAGATCCTGCGCGAGTACCCCAAGATGAGCGACGCCCAGCGAGAAATCGTCGCTCACTGCGACGGGCCCCTGCTGGTGATCGCCGGCCCCGGCTCGGGCAAGACCTTCAGCCTCGTGTTGCGGGCCATGAACCTGCTGCTCTTGGGCAAGGTCGTGCCCCGGGAACTGGTGCTCTGCACGTTCACCGAAAAGGCGGCCTTCGAGCTGCGCGACCGCATGTCGGCCGCCGCCCGCAAGGTCGCCTACACGGCCGACCTCTCCGAGCTCAAGGTCTCGACCATCCACGGCCTCTGCAACCGGCTCTTGACCTTGCACCGCCACCGCACGCCGCTCGGCAACAATTACGAAACGCTCGACGAGCTGACCCAGCTCCTGTTCATCTTCGAGCACTTCAAGGAAATCGCCGGCGAAGACGCGAGTCCGCCTTACTTGGGCAAATGGTCCACCAAGTGGACGGCCATCCAGGGCCTGGTCGGCTACTTCAACAAGATCACTGAGGAGCTGGTCGACGCCGAACGGCTCGCGTCCGACCCCGACCCATTCTTGCAGGCGCTCGGCCGCGCCTACCTGGCCTACCGCCAGGCGCTGTTCGCCGACAATCGGCTCGATTTCGCCCATCAACAGAAGCTGGTGCATGAGCTGTTGCAGAACTCGGAGCTACTCGACCGCGTTGCGCGCGATGCGAAGTACGTGATGGTCGACGAGTACCAAGATACGAACTTTATCCAGGAGCAGCTCCTTCTCAAGCTGACCAAGGGGCACCGCAACCTGTGCGTGGTGGGTGACGAGGACCAAAGCTTGTACCGTTTCCGGGGGGCGACGGTTCGCAACATCCTGGAGTTCACCGACCGTGTTCCCAACTGCTCCGTGGCAAAGCTCACGACCAACTACCGCTCGCACCGGGGCATCGTCGCAGCCTACGACCGTTGGATGGCCTCGGCCGACTGGTCGAACCTCGTCGGTCTGCCGTTCCGGCACGACAAGACGATCGTGCCCGACGAGCGGAGCGACCACGGCCACTACCAGCCCGTCGTCGCCATCTGGGGCAACGACGAACGCGACGAGGCCGAACGCTTCGCCGACCTGGTGGCCTTCCTCAAATCGCAGGCGATCATCGCCGACTACAGCCAGGTCGCATTGCTCCTGCGCAGCGTCCGCCTGGAACACAGCGGACACTACATTGAGGCCCTCGAAAGGCGAGGCATCCCCGCCTTTTGCCCCCGCGCGCGGGCCTATTTCGACAACGACGAAGTGCGGCTGATGGTCGCTTCCTTCGCCCTGATCTTCGGCTTTCACGGCGCCGGACGCGGCAACCTGGTCGGCCCGGCACTGACCGATATGGCCGCCTTCGTCGACGCCTGCATCGTCGAGCTGGCGCGCCGCTGCGGCGGTTCGCACCCGGTGGCCCTGGCCCTGCGCCGCTGGTCGCAAGAAATCGCCGCGTTGGCCGAGGGCGAGTCGCTCGACCTGCGGCCGGCCGACTATTTTTACCAACTGCTGGCCCTCGAACCATTCGCCGGTTTCGTCCGCGACGAAAACCGGGCCCGCAATCTGGCGATCTTGTCGCAACTGCTGAACACTTTCCAGAACTATTACCGCTGCAGCATCGTCACGTTCAAGAACCGCGAGTACCTGCGGTTCCACCTGTTCAACAGCTTTCTGTGGTTGCTCCACGACGGCGGCATCAACGAGTACGAAGACCCCAACCAGCCGTTCCCCAAGGGGCACGTGCAGGTGCTCACGATCCACCAGGCCAAGGGGTTGGAGTTCCCCGTGGTCGTCGTCGGCTCCCTCGACAAGCAGGTCTCCACCTCGAAGCAGATCGACCGCGACTTGCAACCCTACTATGCGCGCCCGCCCTTCGAGCCGGAGGGGCGTATCACTAAATTCGACCGCATGCGGCTCTTCTACGTGGCCTTTTCGCGGCCCGAGAAGCTGCTCGTGCTCACGGCGCACGCGCCCCCTAAGGACCATTTCAACCCGATCTGGCAAGGCTTGCCGCAGTGGCCCTACGTGAAAAAGGAGTTGCTGGCCGCCCAGTCGTTCGCCCTGCGCGAGCGAATGCCGGTCAAACGATCGTTCAGTTTCACGGGCGACCTCAAGGTCTACGAGACTTGCCCGCGCCAGTACCAGTTTTTCCGAGAATACGATTTCACCCCATCACGGTCCGCCGTCATCTTCTTCGGCCTGTTGGTGCATCAGACGATCGAGGAAATCCACCGCCTGGTGCTCGACGGCGAGCTGGCCGAGCTCGACGAGCAGCGGATTCGCGTCCTCTTCGACCGCACGTTTGCATTCTTGACCTTGGCCGACGTGCGGCCCATCGGGCCCGCGGCCAAGGAAGGCGCCTTCCGCCAGGTGATGAACTACTTCCGGCAGAACCACGACGAGATGCGGCGCGTCGTCGAGACCGAGGTTGACGTCTCGGTCGAAAAAGATGGCTACATCTTGACGGGCAAGGTCGATTTGTTGCTGGGGGGCGACGGCAAGCTGGAGCTGCTCGACTTCAAGACCTCGCCCAAGCCACTCGACTCGCCCGAGCTGCTGGCCGGCTACGAACGGCAACTCTGCACCTACGCGCACATCCTCGAAAAGCGTTACGGCAAGCGGCCCGAGCGATTGCTCTTGTATTGGACGAGCGAGGCCCACAAACGCGACGCACTGATGGAGTTTCCTTACCGGCCCGAGTTGGTCGCCGCCGCGGCGCGGGTTTTCGACTCGGTCGTCGGCAAGATTCAGGCAAAAGATTTTCAGATCGTGATGGTGCCGGAGAAGGGAATCTGCAAGGAGTGCGATTTGCAGAGCTTTTGCATGGCGGATGGAACGATTCGAACCACGGCGGGCGGTTCGCGCCATCGCCGCGTGGAGGCGTAAGAACCTTGACGCAGCATCGCATGATTGCCCATTCGAACGCGATTGACCCCGTCGAGCTTGCCTCGATGGTGGTTCACCATCCAGGAAAGCACGGCGGCACGCCGTCCGCCCTGAAAGGGCGCGCTGCGATAGCCAGGGGCGAAGCCCCTGGTTTGCGCAAATCATGGACCGTTGTAAGCCCCAACGGGGCGCGCTGGGCGTTCTGGCGCCGCGGCGGTCAGCGCGCCCCGTTGGGGCTTTACGACCTTTGGCGCGAGTTCGCGTACCAGGGGCGTTGCCCCTGGCTATTGCAGCGCCGCACCTTCGGTGCTATTTCCATCGCCGGCCGCCCAAGGCGGCCCGGTCGCCCCATCGCCCGCACCTTCGCGTGCTCCTTGCGCGGAATCGGCATTCACTCATCACCGTGCGGGCCCGAATGAAACTCAAGCAAGCCATCCTCGACGTTCTTGGCCGCGATACGCTGCGGGCGATCGTCGAAGGGTTGGAGCTCGGCGACGTCGATCGGCGCAGCGTCGCCGACATGGCGGCGGGCTTGTCGCGCGCTCACCGCGCGACGGCCGAGGCGATGCTCGAATTCCTCAGCGAGGTCGAGGTCAAGGCCGTCTGCGAACGTTACGGCCGCCCCACGACGGGCCGGCGTGCCGACCTGATCAAGAAGCTCGTTCGACACGATCGTCGGGCCCAGGAGCGGCGCGCCGCAGCGCGAGAAACGGGCGGAACCGCCACAAAGGAAACGGAACCGGCGCCGATTTCACGAAAGGAGTCAACGAAGATGGACGATCCAGATCCGCAGCCACTTGCTCCGCCTCCACCGCCACCGCCGCGGGTCGAGCGGCTCCCCGACCCGCCGCCGGGCATGCTCCGCGTGGCTCGCACGGAGTTGGTCTGGCCCGGCAAGTACAACGACGACGGCACACGCAAGGAAGTGCCGCGAGTCAGTCTGCCGTTCCAGGTCATCGAGACGATCAACGAGAGCCGTGCGACCCGGCAGACCAAAGCCGACCGCAACCCCAGCCTATTCGATATTTGGGACGCCAAAGAAGGTGACAGCTTTGAGGATGGATGGAAGAACAAACTCATTTGGGGCGACAACTTACTTATTATGGGCTCCTTGCTCGAGAAGTTTGCGGGCAAGATCGACCTGATCTACATCGATCCGCCGTTCGCCACAGGGGCCGATTTCTCGTTCACGACGCAGGTTGGCGATTCTTCCGTCGATGTCACTAAGGAACCGTCCATCCTGGAAGAGAAAGCATACCGCGACACCTGGGGACGGGGTATCGACTCGTATCTCGAGGTCATTGCAGAACGGCTGGCGGTGATCCGTCCGTTGCTTGCGCCCAAAGGGGTTCTTTACGTGCATCTCGGCCCAAACGTGGCCAGCGAGATCAAATTGATCTGCGAGGAAGTCTTTGCCACGGCAAGCCCCTCTGGAGAGATTATCTGGAAGAGAACGACAACACACTCCGACTCGCATTGGTGGGGAACGGTCCATGATGTAATCCTGTATTTTACTGCGGGGGACACATTCACCCATAACCTGATTCACAGGCCCTACACTGACGAATACATCGCTCGGTATTACGGGCAAGTTGAGAAGTCAACGGACCGTCGTTTTTCCGCCGGCGATCTCACGGCAACTGGGACACGATCAGGATCATCCGGTATGCCGTGGCGCGGCTTCGACCCACGCTCAAAAGGGGCTCATTGGAAGTACACAACCGAGAGGCTTGACGCTTTAGATGAAGAGGGGCGTATTTACTGGCCGCCTGGAGGCGGGTGGCCTCGCTATAAGCGTTATCTGGACG
>Ga0307373_10004248_pt1 | contig 24317 bp, 24 predicted proteins | sample OX2MG_FD_202534 | JGI IMG/M metagenome (GOLD analysis project Ga0307373, IMG submission 202534) | Soil microbial communities from Risofladan, Vaasa, Finland - OX-2 | ecosystem: Environmental > Terrestrial > Soil > Coastal area > Acid sulfate soil | place: Finland: Risofladan, Vaasa | collected... | reverse complement strand
ACGACCGAAGCAAACTAAGAAATGCTACCGCCCGGCGAGCCCAAAGACGCTTGGCCACCGACGACGGTGGCGCGCAACTGCCCTGACGCTCCGGCGTCTAACCGCTATCGCCGCCGCCCTCCCGGCAGACGAACACGTGAAGAGGCAGCCATGGCCGGATCGAACAATTTGGACGAAGGCGAGGTGATTGCTTGAGTCATGTTGAGTTCGATTAAAGGCGCGCCGCCGCGATCCAGGGGCTGGATTGCGTCGCACCTCCGGCCCTCGCAATGACGGTGCGGGCGCGCGGGCGCCCCACGAATCGGTGCGCTTTTAGCCGGCGCGCGGCATAAAACCGTGTTGCGCCGTTTCTCGACATTGGGTGCCGTGCGATCGGCGGCCGCTGAAACCGCGGCGCGCAGCCGCATTCACGGTTTCTTAAAACTTGAGCCAAAATCGGGACGTAAATTGTTCTTTCAGCATTGGAAACGATGATAACCAACGCGCGCCATGCTGGGCGCGGTTCAGAGTTACATCGTTCGCATGACGGGAAAAGCCAAGGCTGACGACGGACCGGTACTGGCCGCGCTCGCGGCCGCCGGCGACGTTGCCTATATATGGGATGCCGCCGCCGACCGCTTCGAATGGCACGGCGCCATCGAGGGCCTGACCCTCGGCCTGGTGCCGACCGGCAAGGCCTTCGCCAATCGCATCCATCGCGACGACCTGCCGTTGCGCGACCAGCGCCTCGCTGCGCACGTCCAGCGCGGCGGCGCTTTCGACTGCGAGTACCGCATCCGCCTCGACAGCGGCGACTACGCCTGGGTGCACGATCGCGGCTCGGCCGAGACGGCGCGCGGCAAGGCCGTGCGCGTCAAGGGCGTGCTCCGCCTCGTCACCTCGCGCAAGGCGGTCGAGCAGCGCCTCGAGCAGCTCGCGCATTACGACGAGCTCACTGGCCACTTCAACAAAAAGCGCCTGCGCGAGGCGCTCGACCAGATCATCGCCGGCAGCCTGCGCACCGGCTCGCCCGGCTCCTATCTCGCCGTCGGCATCGACAAGCTCGGCACCATCAACGACGCCTACGGCTACAAGGCGGCCGACGCCGTCATCATCGAGATCGGCCAGCGGCTCGACCGCTGCCTGCGCATCAGCGACGTCATCGGCCGCGTCGGCGGCGACCGCTTCGGCATCGTGCTCGCCGATTGCGCCGAGCAGAACGTCCCCGTCGCCGCCGAAAAGATTCTCTCGACCGTCAGCCAGGTGCCGATCGACACCGCCGCCGGTCCCGTCTATGCGACGGTTTCGATCGGTGCAGCCGGCTTTCCCGAGCAGGCCAAGACCTCGCACGACGTCATGGCGCTTGCCGAAACGGCTCTCGCGGAAGCCAAGCGCGCCGGCCGCGACTGCTTCGTGCCCTATCGCATGAGCGAGGAGCAGCGCCGCCGCCACCGCCACGGCCTCGCGCTGGGCGAGCGCGTGCAGCGCGCGCTCAAGGAGAACCGCCTGGTCTTCGCCTATCAGCCGGTGGTCTCGGCCGAGACCGGCGAGATCGATTTCAGCGAATGCCTGCTGCGCATGATCGCCGAGGACGGCAAGATCGTCGCCGCCGGCGATTTCGTCGCCGCGATCGAGCAGCTGGGCTTCATCCGCCTGATCGACCGCTACGTGCTCGACAAGGCGGTGCACGAAGTCGCCGAGCATCCCTCGGTCAATCTCGCCTTCAACATCTCCGGCCTCACCGCGACCGACCGCTCGTGGCTGCGCGCCGTCTCGGCGATCCTCAAGGACCGGCCGCAGGTCGCCAGCCGCCTCGTCGTCGAGATCACCGAGACCGCGGCGCTGCACGACATCGCCGAGAGCGCGCGCTTCGTGCGCACGCTGCGCGATCTCGGCTGCCGCGTGGCACTCGACGATTTCGGCGCCGGGTTTACCTCGCTGCGTCATCTGCAACAGCTCGCGGTCGACACTGTCAAGATCGACGGCTCGTTCGTGCGCAACCTCGCGACCAACGCCGAGAACCAGGTCTTCCTGCGCCACCTCGTCGGCTTGGCCAAGGGCCTCAACCTGACGATCGTCGCCGAATGGGTCGAGAAGGAAGAGGAGGCGGCGATCCTGCGCGACGAAGGCGTCGGCTTCCTCCAGGGTTACTTCTTCGGCGCGCCGACGCTCGAGAAGCCGTGGCTGCGCGGCAGCAACGCCAACGTCGCCTCCGAAATCGCTTCGTAAAAACGGAACGTCACTTTGTGACGTGACTTTCTTCGTATCGGCGCGCGCCTGTCGGCACGCATTCATCTTTTCGCATCGCTTCGCGCCACCGGCGCTCGCAATGACGGTGCGGGTCTCCGTGTCTCCGTGGTGTGAATTTTTCTTTTCGTCATGCCCGGACTTGTTCCGGGCATCCATGTCTTGAAGGCGTGGATGGCCGGGTCAAGCCCGGCCATGACGCGGAGAGCTCCGCCGCCTCAGCCCTTCGGCTTGCTGATCTGCTCGATCTGCTGCTGGAGCGCGTTGATGCGCTCCTTGAGCTCGGCCATCGCCGCGTCCTTGTCCTTCTCGGCCGGCTTCTCGCCCGCGCCGGCGCCGCCGACGAAGGGCGGCGTGAACATCTTCATCGTCTGCTCGAGGATGGCGAGGTTCTGCTTGCCCATCTCCTCGATCTGGCCGAACGGGAACATGCCGCCGAACGCGTCGTGGAGCGACTTGCGCATCTGCTCCTGGTTGCGGCCGAACGCCGCCATCACGTGCTCGAGATAGCGCGGCACGAGCCACTGCATGCTGTCGCCGTAAAGCCCGATGAGCTGGCGCAGGAAGCTGGTCGGCAGCAAATTCTGCCCGACCTTCTGCTCCTCCTCGACGATGATCTGCGTCAGCACCGGCCGCGTGATGTCCTCGCCGGTCTTGGCGTCGTAGACGACGAACTCGCCGCCGCCCTTCACCATCGTGCAGAGGTCGTCGAGCGTGACGTAGCTGCTCGTCGCCGTGTTGTAGAGCCGCCGGTTGGCGTATTTCTTGATGATGACCGGCGCCGCTTCGCCGCCGCCTGGTGCGCCGGCGGGGCCACCCGCATGGGCCGTATCCGCTGCCATAAGATTGAGCATACAGGTGCCCATCCCGCGCCGCAATAAATCACAGAATCGGTACGTCATTTTATGACGTGATTCTTAGCCCCTCTCCCGCAGGGCGGGAGGGGTACTAGCTAACTCGTCTCCGAGCCGCACTTTTGGCACCAACCCTCCCGGGCTGGCCCGGAGAGTTGGGCGCGGTCGGGCGCTCAGGGGTAAAGGTGATAGCGAAGAGGTGTTTGAAAAAACTGACGAGTGGAATAACAGAGGTCAGTTCGTTTTAATCGCGACACTACCAATTTCAATTGCAATGGCATCACGCACCGCAGCGATTTCATATGACACCTTTTTATATTTGTCTGAAATTTGTTCCTGACTCTTGTTGGCAAGAAAGAAAAGCTTCCCGGATACGTCTTTAACCAGCTGCACCAGCTTTGAATTCGGATCAATACGATTAACGGAAACCCATCTGTCGATTGCTTTACTCGACAATCCAAATAGATCCTCTTCATCCCATGCCTTGTTGTTTAACACTTGGAGAATGGACCTTTGCGCTTCGATACGGTTATTAAATTCATGCTGCATTACGTTTTGCCTCCATTACTAAACTTACCATCCATTGCCCAATTTGAGGAAATTGTGCGAAAGCGATCTCGGCCTCATCAGTGATAATCTTACTACCATGGCCCCGCGTACACAAAATTCGTGATCTTTCGAGAATCTCAAATGGTTTTGGAGGAATCCTCAGACTGTGATCACCAAGATGAAGCGCAGAATGCCTAGAAAAATCTGGCCGCTTCAAAACTCCCAGAGAAAAGCATGTGGCTATATTTCTGATGCTCAAAAATATCATCGATAAATCAAATACTTTACTGGTGCTATTGTTCTCTAAAGAAATTCGTGCTTCACGAAATAGGGAAAAGAATTTGTCGCAGTCACGGACACAGTTACGATAGAGAGCTGGGCCTCCTAACGAACTTAAGAAGTCAGACTTGTCCGAGGAAAAGAGAATTCTTGCTTCCAGAGATAAATGCCAAGCGAAGGGGTTTCCCTCTTTCCATATTTCCTGAATTCTTTTGTATGAATATATGGAATAATTGTCCGGATCGAATCTGGAGTCATATCCTTCGACAATCGCGAGCAGGTCAATGTCAGAACCCGGCGATATGTCACCTCGACAAACAGACCCGAATGCATAAATATGCATTGTCAGCGTCTATTAAATCTTTTGATAAAAATTGACAGAAAGAATCCGATAGAAATAAATCTGACTAACGTGATGGTTGCCAAATACCATTTCGCGTAGTTATCCGGGGCCAAGACACCAAGAAATATCTCCAATGCGTTCGCGAAGGATTTGATGTAGCTGCCAACGCGCAGTGGATCGCCGAAATTCCAAACGTCAAAAATCGCCATAAGGCATAATACGAACAGCGCGGATAGGCAGAGCCTAATTGCGCTTTCTCCATTTCCCCATACAAAATCGAGGGCCTTGAACTTTAACCACTCAAAGAATGATATTAAACGACTCAGCCCTTTATAATGTTTTCTATAGTATGATTCATTCGAACTCCACGCCTTATAAAGGTGCACCTCAGTAGCTTGAAGTTCGACTCTTATTGCTTTATTGGCAGCGTCCGCATCTCCAAGCTGTTGATAGTTGGTACGTAAAGTTCTGGCAAACGCGGCCTTTAAGTTTTCATGACCAGGGCATTCTGTATCCAAAATGTCTGCATCAACAGAAGTTCTCTCAAAAATCGCGTAGTCGAATTTGCAGCCTGAAAATTTTGATCCGCGTAAATTGGTTCCGATAAATCGGCATCCTGTGAAATCGCATGAGTCAAAACGGCAGTCCCTAATATAACAAGTGTCAAATATGGTGTATCTGAAATCAACTTTCGTAAATGCCCTACGTCTAGCAACGAGCCGGAGAAAGAAGTAATTTGAGAATCCGACGCTAGATTCGTCGCCATCGAATTTCTTGTCTGTCTCAAGCCGTTTGCTAGCATTAATTAGCATTTATTTGTTCTCTATATTTGCAGGCTTCGCAAGATCACATCGAAGCCTGTACGTAGTAGGAACCACCATCAAGGTCTCCCGATGGAGTCGAAAAATTCCACCTACCGTGGCGGTCCGGGCGGGAAATTGAAGAGATTCTCCGGCCGCGAGTTTCCGGTAGAGTCATAGACCTTGTTGAAGAACGTCAGTAGAAATTGATTTAATGCGCCTTCATCCGCGCTATTGATGGTTGCATGATGAACAATCTCTTCGTCGCGCATCGGCCCCCACGGCACCCATCCTCCCGACGCGTCGGGCATTTTTATGTAGATTCCTTTGCCGTGTACTAGTCCACATTCGATCTGAAAAGGCGCCGCAGCGCTCATCTCCCGTGACGCAAACTCGGTGATCTTCCGCAACCTGTCGTAATAGAGGGATTCGAGAGTTAGCGTATGAATTAGGGGACCACCGCTAAACTCGCTCTCGCGTTTTACCACATCGGCGCTAATAGCCCATATCTCGCCATTGAGAAAAAGCTGCGTAGAAGCGGCAAGTTGAGCGTTTGCGCCCGGTGGTTTCCGTCCAGGCTGGAAAATCATAGCTCCGTAATCGTTGGATATTGATATGCCACCAAAAGCTGATCGGGTCAGTAGGGGCACCGCAGGTACCCAGGAATTCAACGATGCCCGTGGGAGCGGGCTCTGCCGTGCCTGAGGCATGAAGCGCAGATAGCAAAGCGTCTCAGTGGCGTAGGTGTAGCTCTCCTGAACCTCTCCAGCGACGCCGATCTGCGCAAGTATCTCGCCACGGTTGAAATACGCGGCCTTGTTAAACGTTGGCTTATTCTCTGCAAATTTGAATGCCACAGGTGCAGGTGCAGTTAGATAGAGCTTGAGCGCGGCGATGAACTGGTTCTTGAGTTTTTTCCTTTCCGCCGCGATACGCGTGTTGTCCGAGTTCGGCGGCAAATCAAAGACAAGTGCTCCGCCTTTATGGCGTAAATCAAAGGGCAACTCTTCGTGCGTGCCGTAGTGCGAGTTGAATACCTGAAGGACTTTCGTATCACCGAGTGATTTTAGAGCGTAACCAAGCTCGATAGCCGCATTGGAATTGATCAGTTTCTTGCCTTGTACCGTATTGCCGTTATCGTCCTTTCCAGCCGATGTAGTGCCTACCGGTGTGACGTCCGCGACAACAACCGTAGAGGCATCAATCTTGTTAAAGATGGTCCGAACGAGGTCAGGGCTGCCTGGCACATCCTTGCGATCATGATCAAGATGCAAGGTCTCGCGCCGTTCAGCGTCGCTTGGCTCCTCAACATCCCGAGGCTGCCTGAGTTCGTCTATCGCGGCTTGTAACACATCCCGCACAAAGAAGCGTCCAGTCTTCCCTGGGGTATCGGATTGCCATGACCAAAATACCTTCATCGTGCCATCTCTACCCCCAGTGCGTTTCTTGAGTCTCTGTGCCACTTGTTCGACCGAAATTTCTCACTGCATCGGCAATTCACATGTTTCCAAAAGGTTATTGAATTGCACACGGGTCAATATAGTAACTTTATGTTCCTTCGCTTTTTCAACCTTCACCGGGCCAGCGTTCTCTCCAACACAAAGAAAAGAAAGCGTCTTTGTGATTGTTACAACCACCCTGAAAAGGACATTACGCGCTCGCTCTGCAAGTTCAGCTTTCTTCATCAAAGAGAATCCAGTGAAGCAAATTTCTGGAAGCTTCTCCTTTCCAGGGCTCGCATGGGCATAAACCCAGTCCCAGCCTTCGGCATCAGTCAAAGCCTCGATTTGCTCCGAACTGAAAGGACTTCTCGCTTTTAGAATACGTGTGAGTTTTTCAGATGGCATACCCGAATCATTCAAGTGGCCGAAGTTCCAAGACACCCGCGTTTAACCTGACCTGAAAATTTCCGAGGAACGATAGCCCTAGTAACCCGTCTGCATCTTTCCCAAATGATCCATCATCCGCACTCTGAATAAATACGGGAACTTGGTTGAGGCGAGCCGTCCCAATGGAAATGTAATCCGCTCGTCCCCCCGGTACCCATGTTTGGCCGTTAGCCGTGTTCACCGACGCACCCTGTTGTGCTGAGGGTTGGATGCCTGCGCGAGTCGCGAGGTCTTTCGATAGGTAAGTACGAGTTGCCCCCGTATCAACAATCATCCGGGTTTGCACCCCGTTGACCTCGACCGGCACAATGATAGCCGTCGCCTGGGGATCATACCGTAAGAACGCCGAGCCCGTGCCGGACAGCGGCGCACAAGAACCCTGCGTCTGCCAGACTCCCATGAGCGTAGTAAGTTGCTGGGTGTGCCGCTTCTCCGGGTCGAAGGCGATGTAATCGCGTAGTGTAGCGACACCTTCACAAGGAAATCCTGCCTTCACCGCGAGCAGCGCAAGATCATAATTGTCCTGCAACGCCACGTTGGAGGGGTCGGGGAACAGCGTTAGCGCCGTGCGCTTATCAGCATAGGCACCGGGCACATCGCCGCGTTTCTCGCGAACTTGTGATCGCCAACTATACGCATTGTAATCGGCCGGATACTGCGCCACTAACTCGTTGGCTGTTCCATCCGCTCCAACTAAATCAGAAGATAGGAATTGAGCGTATAAAAGTGTAACCAGTAAATCTTCGTCCTGCCCGCATTTCGCCTTCATCTGCTCAGAGAATGATATAATCGTGGCGTACTCGTCTTCGTCGAAAAGACCGCTAACGAGTTTTTTTGCTAGTGTCTGATTGCAGGGCTCACTATGAAGCCGCAGTGCCAACAGCTGCAATGTTGGATCGAGGCGTTCTGCCACATCTCTCGGAATGGCATAGGGTGATCGATTCAGATAAACCACAATGCCGGCTGCGATCACTACAACAGCGACGGTTGCAACGGCGACCAGCACTTTTGCCCGAAGGGTGCCACTCTGACGCTTCGTACGCGTGGCCCGGTCAAGCGGATCGGCGCTTAGAAAACCATCCTTTTTCGAATCCTCTTTATCTTTTGTCATTTCAACCGACATTTTCGGTAGTGGGTTAGTTTAATATTAGCGCAGTGCGAAATCGTCTTTGCCTGCTGCCGATTTGGTTGACGACAGCTTAAGCTAACTACACCTTCTTTTCAAACTCACCCGGACCGTTTTGGGGTATGGGATCATGGTTTCACGACCAGTGTTCATCCCTTGGATGAGGTCTTTCTCGCCGCTTCCGCTATCTCTCGGTTCCAAATATTCAGGCTTTCTTGATCACGCAATCCTTCCCGCACCCTCTTGGGGGCGAGCACGTCTCTGAACCGAGGGTCACATTTCCAAAGCTGTTGTAGTCGTCGGGAATAACCAAGTACCAGCTCGGCTTGGTCTGCCAATCGGCTCATTTCCTCCGACGGCAGCAATTCATTTGATGAATGCCTCAGTAGAGCAAACCCGATTGTCGCGACCCCGAACATTCTTACTGGGCGTTTTTTCGCTATCCATGCCACGCGCCGCAGACCGAATGCATGGCGTCCATAAATCCATTCAAACGCTTCGTATAGTGCCAGTCCGATTCGTAAGTCATTTCGCAGGTCGTTACGCGCCGCGAAAATGATTTGCTCCGGACCTGTCGCTATATCCGAAAACGAATTTGTTCGTATCGCTCTCGCCAACATCTTCAACATATTTTCAATTCCGTCTTTGATCTTCAATCGTTGGCCAAGGATCGAATGCTTGCCGGAAGCGGCTATATCGAGCCCGCTGACAATCGCGGCCTCGTCAAAGGAACGCTCACCACCGCTACTATCGCGTTCCGGCGCTTCAAATTGATCGAACTCCCCGCTCGCGGTATCCAAGGCGACACGCAAGAAACTCTCAAGATGGTCTTGATCCAAACGCCGCCGCACACGTGAGAAAATAATGTTTGAATGGTTTGTTTCCGATAGCTGCTCGGGAAGCATTGGAAGATTGTCGTTTTCACGATCCATCAACCGCGCAATCAGCCTGCAACCTTTATCCACCCAACCCGCGAGCCTGATCAGGTCGGGTTTCCAATATCGCTCATCGACCTGGAACCCCTCCCACCACAGCATCCGGCCGACATAGTCGAACCTGTTCTTTTCTCGAAACAAACGTGCCGCCGCCGCGATCTGCTTGCACGTGCCGGGTGGATAAAGGACGGCACTGCCGCGATAGGCTTTTGAAACCTGTTCCACATCGAGCAATAGCCCCGCGCGCCGCCAGCGCGTCATTTGATCACGGCTGACATCGTTTGCGGCAAGGCAGGCAGATACCTGCTCCTCGGTTTCCCAAGCTGCCCGGTCTTGGTTAGTCCCGTTCATAAAGAGCCCTACGCCAAACGCCATTTTCCGGAAAACGCGCCCCTCATTGTCTCGCTCCCTCTAATCAAGGAGCAAGACAATGAAACGCCGAATTCGCGATTACCGGAAAGAATATGCCAACAGAGTTAAGCACGGCCTGGCCAAAGGCCACTCCCGCGCCCGTGCTCGCGGCCATGCACGCGCGGGTGATGTTCGGAAGCTTAAAACCGGCATCCCCGATCCCGGCGATCCGCGCGAAAAAGCCCTAAAACTGATGAGGGACGGAGCGACACAAAAAGCAGCCGCTAAAAAATATAATGTTTCCGTCGAGAAGCTTCGCCGCTACGTCAAGGAAAACACCACCGCAAAATTACGTGGGAAAAAGTGGATCATCACAGATCGCCGTCCGGAGGAAATGCGAATTGCATCGCGCGGGCGAATCTATGTGGTTCCTGTGCCGTACGGTTCAAAGAAAAAAGTCAGTAAATTCTGGAATGCTATCAACAAATTTCTCGATACAAATAACGCATCCCATTTAACGCCTTTCCAGGGAAAAGGCATTCGCGATGCCGAGGGAAAGTTTCATCCCTGGGAAACGGACCCTAACAAATTGCGCGAATTAGACAGCATCGGCGAACTCTCATTCGTCGATATTTATTCTCAGACAGCGCAGTAAGGAGGCGACGATGAACGAAATTGATCGCTTCTTTATCAGGCAGCGCGAAAACTGGACAAATTTGCGTCGTCTAGGAGTTCGGTACGTTTTCTGCATCGAGCGCTACTGCAAAGAAACCGACCCCAGATGTTTCATTGGGGAGTTAAGCAACGCGAGAATCGTTGGCGACACGCTGTTCGCGCAATGTGAAAGATGCAAGCGTAAAACGAATGCCCCGAAAGACGGTAAATCCATCGAGCAAGAATGGAAGAAACTTCGGAAGGACGGCGTTAGAAATAGCCGCTGCTATTGTGGCGAGGATAATCCGTTCACTTTCGAGCGTGACCATATCGCCGGTCAAAAATCCAGCGATGAGGTAATAGGCGTTTGTATCAATTGCCACCTAAAACGGACCTCGCGGCAACAGACCGAATATCCGCCTGATAATCTCGACCCCAAAAGCCCCATTGTTGTTATGAGGAACAAGGTCCGGGGCAAGATCGAACACAACGAATTGGACAACGACGATTTACGAAATTTGGAGGAATTTCTGAATAACTTAGCCGCGAAAGAACATAACGCCACTCGGAAATAGCGAACATGCCGCCGGTCGGTCGGGCAAAACCAGTTCATAAAACTGATGATCTGCCCGACCGGCTGGTGGTTTCGCTGCGCTCGTATGTGACGCGCCCGGAAAAAGCCGACAAATCCAAGACTAGAGAACAATCAGACCATGAGTTCCAAACTGGTCGTTCGGTACCTTTGGATTGGGTACTGATTTTTGACTGCGAAACCACCACGACACCGGACCAGAGGCTGAAATTCGGCACCTACCAGCTGCGCCATAAGGGGCGATGTGCGGAACGCGGTCTATTTTATGAACCGGACGCGCTGACGCCCGATGAAATCGCCGTGCTTAAGGCGGCCAAAGAGACCGAATGGCCGAGCGAGGATGGAGAGCAAATTTACCTCCTGACCCGCCACGAATTCGTCGAGAAAGTATTTTTTGAGAAAGCCCACAAATTGGGCGCACAAATTGTCGGCTTTAATTTGCCGTTCGACATTTCGCGGCTCGCAGTAAGACATGTTGATGCTCGCGGCAAGATGAGAGGCGGTTTCAGCTTTGTTTTGATCGATGACGAGAATAGGCCGCATGTTACGGTAAAGCACATTTCACAGCGTATGTCGTGGATACGGTTCACGGGCACGGACCCTCGGAAACAGAATGCAGAAAATGACGATAATAATTCGAGTGAAGAAGAATCCAGTAACTGGGATCGGGGATATTTTGTTGACTTAAAAACGTTGGCGGCTGCGCTCACCAGCGAATCGCACACCCTCGAAAGTCTTTCAAGTCTACTTAATGTGCCGAACAAGAAATTGGAAACCGACAGGTATGGAGAGAGTATTGCCCCCGACTTTGTGCGCTATGCACTGCGCGATACCCAGACCACATGGGAATGTTTCGACGCACTGGCTAAAAAAGTCGAAGGATTGAAGCTCGTCGATACGGGGCTTTATGACCTCTTTTCCGAAGCAAGCCTGGGCAAGGCTTATCTCAAAACCATGGGCATCAAGCCATGGCTGAAAATTCAGCCAAACTTTCCGGCCAAAACAATCGGTCGGATCATGAGCGCATATTACGGCGGCAGGTCCGAAGTGCATATTCGGCGTGAAATCACGCCGGTCATTCATTTTGACTTTCTGTCGATGTATCCGAGCGTCTGCACGTTAATGAATCTCTGGCGCTTTGTTATCGCAACCGGCATTGAAGGATCGGACGACACCGCGAGCATCAATAATTTCGTCTCGAATTGCACGGCTGAAACCTTACGTACGCAATCGGCATGGCAAAATCTCAATGCTATTGTGCGGGTGCTTCCGCAGCGCGATCTCTTTCCGGTACGCTCGCACTATGCTGCCGCAGACGAGCCGGCAACAATTGGCCTTAATTATCTGACCAGCGATGATCCCCTGTGGTTTACGCTCGCCGATGTATTAGTGTCGAAAATACTCACTGGAAAAACACCCCAAATTCTGGAGGCGGTCAGATTTAGTCCGATTTCTCAGCAACAAAATTTACAGCCCGTTTCGGTTGCGGGGAAACCCATTCATCCATCGCAGCAGGATTTCTATAAAGAACTAATCATCCATCGATTGGCGATCACGAAAAAGCTGGATACCGCCGAGGAGGCTGGAAAACCAGCCCTGGAAAGCGACCGGCTGGCGATCAAGATATTGGCCAATGCCACCAGCTACGGCATTTTTATGGAGCTAAATGTCGAGGATGCCAAAAGCGCCAATGAAATGACCGTCTATGGCGTGCGGGACAAAGCAGCCAGGATCAAGTCAAAGAAATTCGAAAAGCCGGGACAATATTTTCACCCGCTGCTCGGGACGCTCATAACCGGGGGTGCCAGGTTGATGCTGGCGCTCGCAGAAAGGCAAGTTATCGACCAGGGCCTGGATTGGGCTTTTTGCGATACCGACAGCATTGCCATCGCAAATTCATGGTACCCGGATATTGAGCAATTCAAAGAAAAAACATTGGCGGTACAAAGCTGGTTTTCTTCCCTCAATCCCTACGGCGAGAGCAAATCGATCCTGAAATTGGAAAAGGTAGATTTCCCGCCTGGAGCCGATGGCGATACTAATCAAATCGATCCCCCATATTGCCTTACCGTTTCTGCCAAACGATATGTCCTGTTCAACCGAAACCCAAATGGTGAACCTCGTATTCGCAAGGCGTCGGGCCATGGGCTGGGCCATTTATTCCCACCCTACGATGAGCCGCCGAAAGACCGGCGTGAACGTATCAGGAAAATTGGCGTTCCCCTTTGGCAAGTCGATTTGTGGCGCGAGATTATCCGCGCAGCGGATTCGGACAAAGCCGATGAGGTCCACTACGATGCGCTGCGTAATTTTAACCTGCCAGCTGCCAGCCGTTACGCAGCGACGAACATCACTTATTTGAAATGGTTTGATGGTTACAACGGGATCAAAAGCGACCCCAAATCCTACGTCGAGCAAGTTAAGCCGTTTAATTTCCTTTTGTCGTTGCAGATCAAATCGAAATTGGAAATGGCGAAAACCGATAAGGATGCCCTTCGCGATCCGTTATGGTATCGGCGTGAGCCACATCCTGCCGCGCCCTATTCCGATGGCAAAGAACAGACATACGAAAATGCTTTCGACCGGGACAAACCAGAATTTACGCGAATTCCTGTTTCTTGGCTGAAATCTTATGCTCGTAGCCTTGTTCGGTATCATATGCATCGTGAGGCCAAATTCTGGGGCAGCAATTATGATGAGCGGGGCATACTGAACCGCCGACATATTTATGCGCTAGCCTTTCTGCCCATCGGTAAAGAGGCTGATAATCTTGATGAGCGGGAATTTATAGGCGATAGCGAAGAGGACAAAATTGAGCGCCCATTGGCACGGCAAGATAATTTAAAAACACGAGAATTTGTGCTGCAAACACAAAAACAATTGAAGATTAGCGACCGTGAGTTTTGTAAAATGGCAAATGTTTCACACCACACAATGAAGGCGGTCAGAACCGGTCGATATGTCTATGATTCAAAACTTTTGATCTTGGCGCGGAAAATAGAAACTTTGCGTCAGAATATTTTATTAGGAATTGATCAAAAAGTTACCGACCTGGAATTGCTCGCAAAAAAACGAGAAGAATTGGGCAGCGATGCCGCGCTAGCAGAATATCTTGGAAAGAGTCGCCCCTATGTTACGCGCCTTTTAAATGGGAAACGTCCTTTGACCGAGCGTGTGCTGAATCGGTTGAAAAAATAGTTCGGTATTAGGTAGCAGTTGCACAAGGGATTTCGGCGGTTCGGGTCGGACTTACCCGGATTAAGCCGGACTTGGCCGGATTATTTACTGCCCATTTCTATCGAATAAATCCAACGGCCAATCGCTCCTGCGGGGATGTAGCAGTAGGGGTTAGCCGTCAACGTGTCTGTTACTTCGCATTTCTTATCCATGAGGTTCCAGTCATACCCATGAGCCATCATGCAAGTGCGGATGTAGTTATCAACGTTACCTCCGACATAAAGCTGTTGCGTCGGATAAGTACGCATTGCCTCTAACCGACAGGATGCGACTTGCTGCTTTTGGTCGTCGAAACACCCGCAGAGCAAGTCCGCCAGTAGCACTATCGGCCATCCGCGCATTGGCCCCCTCCCCGTGCTTATGCGGCGAGCATAGGACGGCTTAGGGATAGCGCCTAGCAGCCCAGCGACGCACTCTGAAATTCCGGGTTAGCTAGCAGTTTGTGCAACTGCTACCTGATACAGCGAAAAATGAGCCAATTTGGCAGCGATTCGAGCGGCTTATGGGCCATGAAATTTGACCCAAAACACTTATTTACATAAGATAATCAATAAGATAGCCGAGAATTGGCTTGCCCCGAAAATCTCCGGCCTCGGTATTTCCGCAAGGTCGAGGAAGCCCGATTTTGGGGACTTTATTTCAGCCCCTGCTGGCAGGAAGTCGATTTTTTATGCTCACGAAAACGCCCCTTAAATTAAAAAAAGACCCTAATTTCCGGGAGGAAATTTCAGGGTTGGAAATTTCACCGTCGAAAATATCACTTACGAATAATGATGATGTTGATTGGGCCGAGCGCAATGAATATTGGCTCAAAAAGACGCCCCTAAAATCGCGGCGCTTTTCAAAATGGGGCGGTGTCCGGCAGGTGCTCATTTTGAGCGGTCACGGGGTAAGGCTGAGAATCGATCACGGGGCTCTTTGGGTCCGAAACGGCTTTACCCACTATCCGCAACAGCGTGAGGAATGGCGGTTTTTCTCCGGTGACTGGCGCTTACCGTCGAGGATTGTCTTGCTCGATGTGGATGGCGGAATTACCTTCGATGCCCTGTCCTGGCTCTCAATTCACGAAATCCCGCTCGTGCAAATTAATTGGCGCGGCGAGGTCACGAACGTAATTGGTGTGACCGGGACAGCTGTGAATTCCGCGCTCGCAAAACACCAAATTGAAGCGCGGGCCGGCCGTCAGCGTGTTCGCATTGCGCATGACCTGATTACACAGAAGGTAACGAACAGCGTTGTAACGCTGCGCGACGCATTATCGAAATCCCCCACCGTCAAAATGGCCTTGGAAAAACTTAGGGCGGAATTAGCCCTTCTGAAACGCCGCGTGCCGCCATCGGTCGCTCATTTGATGGGCATCGAGGGGCGAGTTGGATACGCCTACTTCAACGCATGGCGTTCCCAGCCGATAAATTGGAAAATTACGAGTCGCCATCCGGTCCCGGAGGATTGGCTTTGGATCGGGCACCGGTCCTCGAAAGTGGCCAAGAAATCGAACCCCAATCGCAATGCGACTCATCCGGTCAATTCAATGCTCAACTACGCCTACGCCATACTCGAAAACCAGGTCCGTATGCATGTGCTGGCGGCAGGGCTAGACCCAATGATTGGGTTTCTCCACGGCAGTTACAGCGGCAAGCATGGCCTTGTTTATGACCTGATGGAGCCTCTGCGCCCGGTCGTGGATCGGAAGCTGCTGGAATTCGTGCAACGGCAGACTTTCGCGGCGGGGGATTTCACCCTGGCGAGCAATGGCGTTTGTCGGCTGAATCCGCAGCTGGCCCGGAATGTGGTCCGGGAAATCGATGTTTCGGGGCATGTCGGAAAATCCGTGGGGCGATTTGTAACGGCGCTAAATCGACACTGAAAAACTGGGAGACGAAAATGGACGCTATCAAATATCTCACTCACGTAATTTGGCGTATCGGATTTTTCCCGTTTGCTGCGTTGGGGTTTTTGATCGTAGCGGGGCCAAAGGGCTTCGCCGCGATGGTGGGGTTGGGCCTATTGTTGTTCGCCCTTCGATCTGTGCGGTTGCCGTAGCAATATTAATTGGCGAACTTCAAGGCTAAATTCAGTTCGGGCATGATCGGAGTTTATCCCGTAGCATATTCGACGCACAGGGATGTTGCACATGAACTGGCGACAACTTGACGCACAAATGCAGCCGTTTTCCACTCGTTTGATGAGTGAACTAAAACTCACGTCTGAAATAGCCAATAAGCTTGCGACAACTATCGCTGCTAACGTTCGTTTTCTGTCATCAGAGCAGAAATCTGAGATGAGAGCCGCTTCATCTCGTCAACGGTGCATGTTTCTGGCGATCACGCTATCGATTGCGGCTTTGATCATAGTGCCGTCATGGGCTGGCCCGGCTGAAGACGATGCTCTATGGCATGCAGCCGGGTGCTTTGACGGTCACATTGACACTCAGGCAGTAAAGGCCGCGCTGAAGCTAGGAGCCAACCCTAACGCGACATCTAAAACTCCGAGGCCGTTCACGCCGCTCGGGTGCGTTAACATGACGATGATAGGCAACCATGACGATGCCGACAACCGTAAGGCTGTCGAAGTCGCCAGGATTCTGTTCGCTGCTGGAGCCAAGCTCGGCCCTGCTGACCGTGAAATTCTTTTCTCCCCCATCGCCCGGGGTAACGTGGAGATGGTGCGCCTACTAATCGATAAGGGGGCCTCTCCCACCGCGAAGCTGGAGAGCTTCACCCCAACCGAACTCGCGAGAAACTACGATCAAGCGGCCGTTTACGACTATCTCATCAGTCACGGTGGCATACCCGTAGATAACACAGAAGCGGCACAGATTGCCCTCATCAGCGCGGCAGGCCGCGGCCTCCTTGCAGCGATGGGCCGCGACGACGAGGTAATAGCTGAGATGGAACGGGCGGTTAAGCAGGGTGCCCGCGTCAACGGCACAGGTCCGGACAACGAGACCGCCCTCATCGCGGCAGTAAGGGACTCAATTTACCTGCAATTGCAGGCAGACGTGATCCGGTGGCTACTCGACCATGGAGCCGACCCTAATCAGAAAGGCAATAGCGGCTATCAAGGTATTGAAGGTCTCCCACTTCACATCTTCGTCGCAATGAACAAGGACACGCAGGCAGGGGTGCCAAGCCGTCCTGATGCCAAGCCGTCGGCCGAGGAGACTTTAGCCCTCCTTCTCAAGGCTGGTGCCAAGGTGTCGGGCATGGACTCGCAGGGCCGTACTCCTCTGCACCTTGCCGCCAAGTTCGACAATGTGCGGGCAGCCGAAGTCCTGATCAAAGAAGGGGCCAAGGTGATGGCGCGGGACATGACAGGAAGGACACCGCTTGACTACGCCGAGTCCGCCCCGATGATCAAACTGTTGAAAGCCAGCGGAGCAACCGAACGCTAGAGCCGAAACAGTCCGTTGCACAAAAATGTTGCGAGAAATAACGCAGCTAAGCGCGCTTTACCTCTTCGGTCGAAGCGCTAGGCAATAACCCAAGGATGCAATAATAGTTTTTGAGGTCCAATTGTTCAACCATGATGACTGCTTTGTATTACGGGCGGAGGGACTCCTCAATACCAGCGATTTGAGGAACCTCATGCGGCGGTATTCAAGCGAACCACGCAGCCATAGCCGAAATCCAAGAAGTATGTGCGGCTGAATGGGGAAGTGTACATATGCGATAGACTTTTCTCGTCAGGATGGATCGTTCCGGACGTTTGGAATGAAGGGGCGACAACGAGAAGCCAGCATTCTTCGCAATTGCGGCGGCAAGCATCGTGTCTCTTGCTCTTCTTGCAGATTACCTTTTGCAGCCGCTCGATCGCATCATGCTGAATTGCCCGCGCTTCCGGCCAACACCATCGGTGCCGATCAACGGGGTGGACCCTGTTAATAAGAATGAGGTCCACCTCTCTGGGTTGGTCCGAATGTGAGTGCGGCTCAAGCCGAATCGAACTTCCCTGCGGCGGCATGTTTTCGTGAACGAACTGAGCGATGCTTCGTGCGATATTTTGTTTTTCATTTTTGGTAAGAAACCGTCGCCCAGGTTGCGCCATGTATTTCTTGGATTTCTTGATACGTCTCAGATATTGCGGATTGAAAAACAATGAGACATGTGCCGGTGGCACGGTCAAACATTCAGCATACATTCTCGCTGCAACCGTGATGGCCTCTTTTGTCGCCTCGTCCGCCTGCTCAGCCGTTTTGTCTGTCCCGTCGGTCTTGAAAACTTGTGTAATTTCGATCCCGATCTTTCGCCCCGTCGCGGTTACCACAAGAAGTCCGGCGTCTCACCTTCTCTTAACTCGCCCACTGGAAAGTCGCTGCACAAGCATCGAAAGCTTCGAATGTGCTGGCGTTCGGTTTCTTTACGAGGGTGCGTCTCGCGATGACATCGTGAGGCTACCATTTGTACTTATTCCATTTTCTCCCAACACCCTTTTTGAGTAGAGCATAATCAGGTTACTGACTGAAACCGTTGCCTAACTAAACTAAAACACGTTCAAATATGTTTATGGTCACTTACTGCGAATTCCGAGCCGGTCTCATTCCAGCCTGGTTAGCCTCTTTTTCGCAAACGAACGCGCCGCTTTTGGTCCGCCCATACCAGCGGGTGCCTTGTAGATGATAGATGCCGCTAGAAGTGTTCGCCCAGACCACGGTGTTGCCCGGACAATGCTGCTGCGCCTGAACTTCTGTGCTAAAGGTCGGCAGGTTGCTAGAAGCTGCTGTCGCCCCGAACGTGGGTACGATGAGCAACGCAATGATAACAAGCGCTTTGGCCCACTTCATTGCTCTCTCCCTTGGCAGAAGGGTTGCCACGGCGTGTGCGCTGCTGCTCATAGTGCTTTATCCAGCTTACGCCGCTGACCCCATACTCCCGAACCCCCAGCTTACGCCGGGTGCAGTCCTGACGACAGACCTCGCGAAAATCTGCCAGCCGGGATACACAAGGACCGTTCGGCATACATCCGGCGCGCTCAAGCACGAGGTTTATGCCGAGTACGGTATCAAGCCGGATTCAGGTCGCTATGAGGTCGATCATCTGATACCGCTGGAAATCGGCGGTGCTGACGTTCGGGAAAACCTTTGGCCGGAGAGCTATGACACGAAGCCTTGGAATGCAGCCGTGAAGGACTGGCTGGAGAACTATCTGCACGTCGAGGTCTGCTCCAGACATGTTTCCATCGAGCAGGCGCAGAAGGAAATCGCCGAGGATTGGAATGCGGCGTATAGAAAGTATCTCGGGGAGCCGTCCCGATGATCTCTGACCTCGACGTTTGGCGCGCGGCGAATGCCCCTTTACGCCGATTGCAGCTTTCGCAGAGTTGCGTCATCTACTGCGAATACATCCCCGACAACGTCACGCCGGTTAGGCGCTGACCTCGATCTTGTTACTGACATTCTCAAAAAAAGAGCTCGCAGACGTTGGCTATTCATCGTGCGTGATCAAGCTACCGACGTGATCGCGATGTGCTCTGTGACCTCTTCATCCTGATCAGAGAGGACCACTTCAAGGGGGCAGGTCACACCCACTGAGTGCGATGAAGAATTTTCGGCCTATTGGGCAATATGGTTAACGAGGTTTTTTCCTGCGGCGGCGCGTGACAGGAAAGGCCCGCAAAACGATTTTGGCGCTCGCGATCCGGGCTACACTCCTACTCGCCCCCCGGTCTTTTCGGGCACCCCTTGGAGACCTGGACTAGACGAGCCGCCTGGAGGAAGCGCTGGGCAAGCGAGGGTGTAAATGGCTCCGAAACCTTTGCCCGGCATGCTTATGATCATGCTGTCGCGGCGCGCACAAGAACTGGCTGGCGCTATCGAACAGCGGGCGCGACGGATGGTTGCCGCCTTCGCCGCGATCGGCATGATCGCGGTCATGGCGTATGCAATTCAGGCCCGCGCCGATGCGACGGCGGACACGCTGGCGGCGGCACAGGCGGCGGATGCCCGACACGATTACGCAACCGAACTCAAGCTATTGCGACCCTTGGCCGAACAGGGAGACGCCCTGGCGCAGTTCAACCTCGGAGCCATGTACGCTGACGGTCAAGGCGTTCCCAAGGACTATGCCGAAGCCGTTCGCTGGTATCGCAAGGCGGCCGAGCAGGGAGACGCCTCGGCGCAGAACAACCTCGGGCTCATGTACGCTGACGGTCAAGGCGTTCCCAAGGACTATGCCGAAGCCGTCCGCTGGTATCGCAAGGCGGCCGAGCAGGGAGACGCCTCGGCGCAGAACAACCTCGGGCTCATGTACGCTGACGGTCAAGGCGTTCCCAAGGACTATGCCGAAGCCGTCCGCTGGTTCAGCAAGTCGGCCGAGCAGGGATACGCCCTGGCGCAGAGCAACCTCGGGACCATGTACCGTGAGGGCCGAGGTGTTCTCAAGGATTACGCGGAAGCCGTCCGCTGGTACCACAAAGCTGCCGAGAAGGGAAATGTAATGGCGCAAGTAAGCCTTGGGACCATGTATGTTAACGGCGACGGAGTTCCAAAGGATTATGCTGAAGCTACCCGCTGGCTCCGCAAGGGAGCCGAGCAGGGAGACGCCCTAGCACAGGGTAAACTTGGGACCATGTACATTTTGGGTCAGGGCGTTCCCAAGGACTACGTTCAAGCCTATATGTGGTTCAACCTCGCCGCTGCTGGCGGGGAAAATGAAGCCACCAAACTTCGCGATGGCCTCGAACATTTGATGACGGCGCAGCAGATTGCCGAGGCCCAACAGCGAACCGCCGCATGGCGGCCGGTGCAGCCCGGAACGCAGCAGCAGTCGGCACCGGCGCCCGCCGATGCGAAGCCAGAACCTTCGTCCGGACAACTCGGCACGGGCTTCTTTATCGGCGAGGATGGGATGGTGCTCACCAATGCCCATGTCGTGGAGGGATGCTCGGAAGCCAGGATCGGCCCACACGGGCGGAGCATGACGGCGCGGGTGGTCGCACGCGACACCGAGAACGATCTCGCTCTTCTGCGTGCCGATGTTCGCTCACCGACGAGCGCCGCTCTTCGGCTTTCGGTTCGTCAGGGAGAAGCGGTCGCGGCCTATGGCTACCCGCTGCCCGGCCTGCTTGCTTCCGGCGGCAATCTGACCGAGGGCAACATCACCGCGCTTTCGGGTGTTGGCGATGACAGTCGTCTTTTGCAAATCTCGGCCCCAGTGCAGCCGGGCAACAGCGGCGGCCCGCTCCTCGACGGCGGCGGCAACGTGGTCGGCATCGTCGAGGGCAAGCTCAATGCCATCAAGATCGCCTCGGTCATTGGCGACGTTCCGCAAAACGTCAATTTCGCCATCAAGGCATCAGTCATGGCGACCTTCCTTGACGCCAATGGTGTCCGTTACGCAACGTGGCAGCCTGGTACAGCCCGTTCTCCCGCCGACATCGCCGAAGAGGCGAAGCGCTTCACGGTGCCGGTAGAATGCGACGGTTCGGCTCAGTGAGGCCACGCATGCCAAGCTTGATCGCGATTGTATAAACAGTGGCGAGTTCTTAGATGAAGATGAATCCACGCTCCGGTTTTCTTTGAAAATTTCATGGAATATACGACCGGCGTTAGGCTCTACAAGCCTCGCTGGAACAAGGACGGCTCATGGAACTGGTGATATCGCTTCTGTCGTCACCCATCGGACAGGTGATGTCGTTTCTGTCGTCACATGAAGGGGTCGTGGGTACTATCTTGGGCACCGTACTCGGCTTTTGCGGAAGTTACCTCATTCTGTGGCTGCAACGTCGGCAGCAGCGACACATCGCGAGAATGCAGATCGCGACCAACCTACGCCACTGGATGAAGCGTATTGCGTGGCAGATGTATGAAATCCGAAACTGGGTTTCTTCCGATGGTCAGGGCGGAGCTACTTACTCAGAACTCCCGAAGTTTCGCTTTGAGAAATCGTTGGAACAGGTTGCTCTATTGGAGCATGAGACAGCGATGAAAATCTTCAAATTAATCCACGAAAAGGACAACGCGAACGCAGAGGTGGAAGCAACCCGCGAATATCAGGACGAAGATGAAGCGCTCGACATATTCCGAGGCCGGTCGGCTAAACTCTGGCTCGCGGCTTTAGCAATCTACGACAGAGTTTCGCGACTTGTTGGGTGGTTGGAGCAAGCATTTTGTGATGAAGAGAAGACAATGATGCGGTGTGAGGTTGAGCGTCTTCAGGAACTTGAAAAAGCACGAGCTGAATTCAACAAGAACTTCCTCGCAGATACCTAGGTTATTATATGATAAGCCCTTACTACATTTCAGATATAGAGATTTATTTTACGCAACCGTCCCGAGACCTACCTACCGGTCACTCGCGTTGTAGTTCTCTAACGGCGTTTCCAGGTCGGCTACGTTGAGCATTTGCGCAAGCGTGTAAGCTCGCGCTTCCAACACCACTCATGAACTCGAAGACAAGCTAGAATAGGAAAAAAGCCATGAACCCCGCGAAAATCGTGATCGCTGCTTCCATTCTCGTTCTTACCGGGGCGACGACGGCCCGCACGGATAACCCTCACCCGATGACCGGGGCCGAGTTAGCGGGCTTCTGCAACGGCGGAGGGTTTTCCTCAGGTGACGCAACGGGCAACATCATGGTATCCATGTGCAGCGGATATATCATCGGGGTAGGCGAAGTAACTCAGCGATTGAAAATCCCCGGGCTCTGCCTCCCCGCAAAGATAATCGCATTTCCGTTGCTCAACGACCTTGAGGGACTGACCCAGGCCAATCCCACTAAGGCGGCAGCCCTAATTGTCCAGCGCGCACTACTCGACACGTATCCTTGCGCGAGGTAATCGCGGCGGGATCAATCTCACCCTAAATCGTTCATGGCCGGTGAAGGTAGACATCTATATTTTTGGAGTTGGCAAAATTTGCCTCACCCTTCATTCGGCTCTGCATGATGTAATCTGGCGCTGCGTCTCCAGAGAATGATAGGGTGGTGCCCAATTGGAGTCCGAAGTCCAGTAGAGCGGCTTCTGCGCTCTGGCTGTCTACCTCCAACATTTCCCGTGAATCCGCCGAAACCGCTTTAAGTAGTCTGTAGTGCGGCATTTCTAATCTCCCTTTTAGCCGTTACCGGACCGGAGCGAGGACGAGGGCTTAAATTAGGGCACTACCTCATTTCTTTGGTAGCTGGGATCACCGGAGCAATCACCAAGAGGAAGGGACCACCTACGCCATGAGCGCCCGAGAAGATCGTCAGTCCGGCATTGCACTGATCGTTAGGACAGCCATTGTAATCTGCGTCATCCTACTGAGCGGGTGCACCGGTTTTGGACCTAAGTTGCACCCCGTAGATGCTAGTGATTTCGTAATGAGGGACGCCTATGGCTTCGCGGGCGCTAACATCGGCGACAGTGTGCTCATGGCCAAAGCGGAATGTAAACGTCTGGGCTACGCTGACGCTCAGATAAAATGGATGGGGACGAATGCGCTTGTGACTTGCCCGGGGAAGGTAGGCCCGTAATGGCACATAAACGGAAATGAAAGTGAAAAGATGACCTAGACCGTCAGATCAGGTCTCAGGTAGCTAAGAGCCATTTCTTTCAACCGTATCTTTGCTAGCACAGGCATCGCTGAACACCCGACCGCGCCCAACTCTCCAGGCCAGCCCGGGAGGGTTGGTGCCAAAAGTGCGGCTCGGAGACGAGTTAGCTAGTACCCCCCGCAGGGCGGGAGAGGGAGGGACCCGGCCCGTAGGGCCGGGAGGGTGAGGGTCGGTGAGACGTGCTATTTTGCCGCAAATGCCCGATCCGCGTGCCCGCCAGCTTCGTCGTTCGATGACCGATGCCGAGCGCCGGCTATGGTCGGTGCTGCGCAGCCGCCGGCTGAGCGGCTACAAGTTCCGGCGCCAGCACCCGATCGGTCCCTTCATCGCCGATTTTGCCTGCATCGGTCATAAGCTGATCGTCGAAGCCGACGGCGGCCAGCACGCCGACAGCGCCGCCGATCGGCGCCGCACCGCGCGGCTCGCGCGACAGGGCTGGCGCGTCGTCCGCTTCTGGAACAACGCGATTCTCGCAAACCCGGCCGGCGTTGCCGACACCATCGTGCAGGCGCTGGCGACGGCGAGTTCTGCGAGGCTCGACCCTCACCCTCCCGCCTGATGGCGGGCCCCTCCCTCTCCCGCTGACGCGGGCGAGGGGCTTAAGGGCGTGTGCCGGTCCCGCTATCCTTTTCTACTTCTATTTTCTTCCCTCGCCCCCTTGGGGGAGAGGGTTGCTTTGCGTTGGCGCGGCGTAGCCGAGCCCTACGCAAAGCTGGGTGAGGGGGTTGGGTCCGGTAACGGCCGTGTCCTCCGTGCCTCGGTGGTGTAACAAAACCGCGGCCCAAGCCCGCTTGCGAAGCCGAGGGGGAGCGGGCCTATACTCCGCCCATGGGGGAACCGCCCGATCTCGCCGCGCTCGCCCGCCGCTATGTCGAGCTCTGGCAGGATCAGTTGACCGCGATGGCGGCGGATCCCGCTTTTTCCCAGGGCATGGCGGCGCTCGTGGCCGGCC
>Ga0307373_10004246_pt1 | contig 24321 bp, 17 predicted proteins | sample OX2MG_FD_202534 | JGI IMG/M metagenome (GOLD analysis project Ga0307373, IMG submission 202534) | Soil microbial communities from Risofladan, Vaasa, Finland - OX-2 | ecosystem: Environmental > Terrestrial > Soil > Coastal area > Acid sulfate soil | place: Finland: Risofladan, Vaasa | collected... | reverse complement strand
AGCGACAGGGAGTAATCGGCGACTCCCTTGGCCGGTCATCTAACGTGGATTTGAGTCTCGTGAATCCGAATCCTCCTGCAGGGGGCACTTTGCAGGGCATTGTAGTCGGCTCTAATTTTCAGGGAACGCTTCCCGCGGGAGTTACGCGCGCTCCGAACTCTGCGGCTATCAACGGAGATGGCCAAAACAAGTTTGCGCCACGAATAGGCTATGCGTGGCAATTGCCGCGGACGAATCGGCTTGTATTGCGCGGCGGCTATGGGATGTACTTCCAGCGGTCTACCGGGCAGCTCTTTCTGCAACTGATTGCCGTTCCTCCGTTCTCGGATTTCCGTGTAGTAGTGCCAGCTGCTGTTTTTGGTTTTACTTTCGCTAATCCTTTCGCTCCGGTGCCAACCTTCCCGAATTTTGCGCCTCTCGCCTATTCGCCGACGACGGCGCAAACTCCGCAAGGGTTCTCGCCGGCGTTCCAGCCATCCATCATCCAAGAGTACAGCCAGAGCCTGCAGGTCGAATTGGCGAAGGATCTCGCACTGGAAGTTGGTTACAACGGTACGCGCGGGACGAAGCTCGAGGTAGAGCGAGCATTCAACCAAGCGGCGCTTGCTTCTCCGGCCAATCCGATCCGCGGAGTGACAACGAACACGGTTGCCAATATCCAGCAGCGCGTGCCATTCGAGGGATTTTCCGCCCCGGGGGCCTTTCAGATTGAGACCTCGGGTGCGTCTTGGTACAACGCCCTGGATGTCAGTTTGACCAAACGGTTCAGCCACGGGTTGCAGTTCCTGGCCGCTTACACGTGGGCGAGTTCCCTGACCGATGCCACCAACTCGAGCACGGGCACTCAGCAGGGAGCGAATCTGACCGGTAACCAGAACGACGCGCACGCGCGCTACGGCCCGGATGGTTTCATCCGGCCGCAGCGTTTTGTCCTCAGCTATCTCTACGAGCTGCCTGGACCGAAGAACCATCTTTCTACCAGCGGCCGACTGCTGGACGGGTGGGCTGTATCGGGCGTAACCACGATCCAGTCCGGGCGGCGCCTCAACCTCACATTCGCGGACCCGAATAACGTCTTCGGCATTGGCACCGGCGCATTGAATACCGATCCAGCGCAGCTCGTCTCCGGTTGCACAGCCGGCCAACTGGTCACCCGTGGCTCGGTGCAGAGCAAGTTGAGCAACTATTTCAACGCGGCGTGTTTCACCACTCCTCCTGTAATCGGGAATGACGGAATAGCCACAACTTTCGGCAACGCGGGTCCAGGTATTGTCGGAGGTCCCGACCAGGTAAATTTCGATTTCGCGCTCATTAAGCGCACTGCCCTTGGATCGGATCGGACGCGAAATCTGGAATTCCGCGCGGAGTTCTTTAACATCTTCAACCATACACAGTTCGCTAATCCTGACGCAGCGTTTAACGATCCTACTTTTGGCGTCATTCAGGCAACGAGCGTCGCGCCTCGAATCATTCAGTTGGCGTTGAAACTTAATTTTTAGCCGGCACGTAACTGTGATCTGCCCGCGGATGTAATTCCGGCCTGTTACAGACCCGTTGGACGCGGCGCGGCACCGCTTGGCCGCAGCACAGTGAAGCGATACCGCCATTGCAAGAACTGAAAGAAAGGTTGCCGTGTCGCAACTTCAACTGGAGTGCTTGGAACTTCGGGAATTGCGCTTGCCGCTGAAGCATCCGTTTGAAACCAGCTTCGGCCGCATCACGGCTCGCCGGGTTCTGATTGTGAAGGTTACCAACGGCGATGGCGCTGAGGGCTACGGCGAATGCGTCGCCATGGAAGACCCGTATTTCAACGCCGAGACGATCGATACAGCTTGGATTATCATCACCAAACATCTCGTTTCGCTGCTCGTTTCCTCGCCGGTGGAGCGTGCCGCCGATGTGAATAAGTGCTTCGCGAGAATCCGCGGCAATCAAATGGCTAAGGGTGCCGTCGAAGCGGCGATCTGGGATTTGGAAGCCCGGCTTGAAGGGAAGTCGCTCTGGAAACACATCGGAGGAGAAAGAAGCGAAATCGCGTGCGGAGTCTCGATTGGCATTCAGCCAAGCATCGACGCGCTGATCGGGAGAGTGAGCACTGAACTCGCGAGCGGTTATCAGCGGATCAAAATCAAAATCAAGCCGGGCCAGGACGTGGAGTTGGCGGCAGCGGTGCGCTCAAAATATCCCGAGATTCTGCTTTCGGTGGACGCAAACGCGGCTTATTCGCTTGAGCGCGATGTGCCGGTGATGAAGGGGCTCGATCGCTATAACCTTTTGATGATCGAACAGCCCCTTGCCCCCGGCGATCTGGTGGACCACGCGAATCTGCAAAAACAATTGAAAACGCGGCTTTGCCTTGACGAATCCATCACCAAGGAAGCCGACGCGCGGCAGGCTCTCGAATTGGGCGCGTGCGGGATCATCAATATTAAGCTCGGCCGCGTTGGCGGCTTTTCCGAAGCAAAGAAAATTCACGACGTGGCTCGGCAGGCTGGCGTTCCCGTCTGGTGCGGCGGCATGCTCGAGACCGGCATCGGTCGCGCGCATAACATTGCTCTCTCGACGCTTCCTGGGTTCACGCTACCGGGCGATATCTCGGCCTCCAGCCGTTACTGGGAAGAAGACATCGTCGATCCGCCCGTCACCGTGAGCCGCCAGGGAACGATTCAGGCACCGCCGGGGCCGGGAATTGGTTTTCAGGTCAACGCCAAACGGCTGGCGTCCCATACCTCGCGTCGCGAAGAAATAGCTCTCTCTTCATCGAGAGCGCAAGTATGAATCGTCGCGCCCGATTCGCGGATATCGCTGCGCCACCTGAGTGGAATCAGTCCGAGGAATTGCACGCGCCAGGAGCCCGTATGAACAAGCTGTTCCGTGTTTGGCAGATACTTCTGCTCGGTTTCGTCCTGCTTGCAGCCGCGACTGCCGTGAGGGCGCAGGAGAGCGCTGGCTGGTCTTCGCTCGATCAATACATCAAATCCTCGATGAAAGATTGGAAGGTGCCGGGTGCATCGGTTGCGATTGTGCGCGATGGCTCCGTTGTTTACATGAAGGGCTTCGGCGTCCGTGACATCCACACCAAGCAGCCAGTCACGCCCGACACGCTATTCGATATCGGCTCTTGCACCAAAGCGTTCACATCGGCCGCCATCGCCATGCTGGTTGACGAAGGAAAGATGCAGTGGGATGGAAAAGTGAATGCGTACATTCCATTTTTCCACCTGCGCGACCCTCTGGCTGATGAAAACGTCACCATTCGCGATCTGCTGACCCATCGCACAGGCGTGCCCGGAACTGATCTGCTGTGGTACGTCTATCCGCAGGCTACGCGCGAAGAATTGATTCGCAGGCTCGCGTACGTCGAACCCAATGCCGGCTTCCGCGCAAAATTTCAATATCAGAATTTGATGTATGTCGCGGCTGGCTACGCGGTAGGCCAGGTGACCCATAGCACCTGGGACGATTTCGTCCAATCTCGAATTTTCCAGCCGTTGGGAATGACCGAATCGGACACCAGTTCCACCGCCGCGCAGAAATCACCCGACTACGCCACGCCGCACGAACAGAATTCCGACGGATCGGTAAAGACCATTCCCTGGCACAACATTGATAACGCGGGCCCAGCGGGCTCGATCAATTCCAGCGCGCGCGACATGGCCAAGTGGATCGCTTTTCAGCTTGGCGACGGCACGTTCGAGGGCAAGCGGCTGATCTCCGCGGCAAACATGCGCGAGATGCACATTCCTCAAATGGTGATCCCGCCAGACGGTGAAATCCCCAAAATATTTTTCCCAGATTCGATGCAGCTCAACTACGGCCTGGGCTGGTTCGTGCAGGATTATCGCGGACATCAGCTGATCCTTCACGCCGGCGATATCGATGGCTTCGCCACGATGGTCGTGCTCATACCAGAGATTCATACGGGCTATTTCGAAGTAATTAATATGACCAGTTTGTACCGGCAGGTCCTAAGTCTGCAGATCGCCGACCAATTGTTGCATCTGCCCGATGCCGGATGGAGCGCGCGTTTCAAGAAGATAGACGCGGATTTGACGGCGGAAGAAAAATTGGGCCAAGCGTGGCAATCGAAGCGCATGCCGGACACGCATCCGTCGCGCGATCTCGCGGCGTACGCAGGGACATATCAGAATCCCGTCTACGGCGATGCCAAAATCACATTTCAAGACGGAAAACTTAACCTCCACTTCCATTCGATCGAGACAGGCCTCGATCATTTTCAGTACGACACCTTTGTCGTAAATTTTGAGGCGAAAACGCGGCTGGCGTTCTGCCTGGATGACGCCGGCAACGTGGTCAAATTCACGGTTGTCGGCTTGGAATTCAAGAAAGTCGCGCCAGCCGCGCCGGAAAAATAATGGATGGCCCGCGAGATGTTCCCGCCGGGGACCGCGCCGCTATCAAGCGTTTCTTTGATGGACTTTCGGTTTGCGTGATACGTAGTCGATTCCGTGCTTGCGGCAATCACATGAAGCAATTAATGGAGGTTTGGGAATGAAAAAGCCATTCATCATCCTGGCGCTCGCCCTTTTCACTTGCGCCGCACTTCCCGCGCAGAACGAAAAACCGTTGCTGATGCAAGATCCCACGCTGAGTGCCTCGCATATCGCCTTCGCGTATGGCGGCGAAATATGGAGCGTCAGCCGCGACGGAGGTGCCGCGTTGCAGCTCACGTCTGGCCCCGGAAGGAAATCTAATCCGCGATTCTCCCCTGATGGTAAGTGGATCGCATTTACCGCGCAGTATAGCGGCAACTTCAACGTGTACGTGATGCCCGCCGAAGGCGGTGAGCCGCGCCAGTTGACCTATGGCCCGAGTCCGGACACCGTGGAAGGGTGGACCCCGGACGGCAAAAATGTTCTTTTCCGCTCGGCGCTGAAAAGCTATTCGCCGCGCTACGAGCAGCTCTACACGATTTCGATCAAAGGGGGGGCGGCGCGGGAGGTGCCCCTTCCTATGGGTTATGAAGGATCGTACTCGGCCGATGGCGCCCGCCTGGCCTACACGCCGTTGCCGCGCGAGATTTTCTTTGTGGGCGTGCCGCTCATACATGCGTTCTGGGCGCATTATCACGGCGGACTCGCGCCGCAGGTGTGGATCGCGAATCTGGCAGACTCCGAAGTCGTCAAAGTCCCGCACGAAAATGCCAGCGACTTCAGTCCTATTTGGGTCGGCAATAAGATTTATTTTCTTTCCGCGCGCACCGAGCCAGTCACGCTCTACGCCTACGATATATCGAGCAAAACCGTCTCTCGCGTGATCGAAAATCATGGCATGGACATTATGTCTGCCTCTGCCGGTCCCGGTGCAATCGTTTACGAACAATTCGGCTCATTGCATCTCTACGATCTGGCCAGCGGCCGGACGCGCGAAGTTCCTGTGACCATCCGGGGAGATTTCCCTGAAATTCGCACCCACTTTGAAAAGGTGGCAGATCACGTCATGTATGCGGGGATTTCCCCGACGGGCGTCCGCGCTGTTTTCGAAGCGCATGGCGAGATTCTCACCGTACCCGCCGAGAAGGGCGACGCCCGCAACATCACGAACTCGCCGTCCGTTGCCGACCGCTCGCCCGCTTGGTCGCCCGACGGGAAATCGATCGCCTACTTCTCTGACGCTTCCGGGGAATACGCCATGCACATCAAGAATCAAGACGGAATGGGCGCGGCGCGCTCGATTGCGCTGGGTGATCCGCCGTCATATTTTTTCGATCCCGTGTGGTCGCGAGACTGCAAGAAAATCGCCTACACCGACAAGCGCCTCAATGTCTGGTACGTCGATCTGGACAATCCAACGCCCGTGAAAATCGACACCGACACCTACTTTTCGTTCGGGCAACCGATGAATCCGGCTTGGTCGCCGGATAGCCGATGGATTGCGTACACGAAGCTTCTCACAAATCACATGCGCGCTGTCTTCGTCTATTCGCTCGATTCCGGAAAAACCACTCAAATCACCGACGGACTCAGCGACGCGGAATACCCCGCATTCGACAAAGGCGGGAAATATCTTTACTTCACTGCCAGTACAAATTCAGGGCCAACGGAATCTATCCTGGACATGTCCAGCGACGGTCGCACAGTGACCCGCAGCGTCTATGTGGTCGTGCTCCGAAAGGGCGTCGCGTCGCCTCTGAAGCCGGAGAGCGACGAAGAAAAAGTTGCGGCCTCGCAAAGCCAGACCACGCCTGCGACAGTCCCAGCGGATAAAGATGGCAAGAACAAGAAGGATGCCGAAGCGGCTGCCAACGTTCAGATTGATTTCGCGGAAATCAGCCAGCGCATCCTAGCGCTGCCTTTGCCTCCGGCGAACTATACCGGTCTCGCAACTGGCAAGGAGGGCGAAGTGTACCTCGAGCAGGCACAGCCGCCTGAGCATGGCGGGTCCGTCACGTTGCTCAAATTTACTCTGGCGAACCGCAAGACGGCGCCGATTGCCTCCGGCATAAGCGATTTCCGGCTGTCATTTAACGGAGAAAAGTATCTATTCCAACAGGGCAAAAAGTGGGGAATCGCATCGACGGCCGCGCCGTTGAAACCCGGCCAAGGCCTGCTGAACATGGATGCGATGCAGGTTTCCGTCCACCCGAGGGAAGAATGGAAGCAGATGTATCACGAGGTATGGCGCATTGAGCGCGATTACTTCTATGCGAAAAATTACTACGGCTTCGATCTCGCCGCTGCTGAAAAACAGTACGCCGCGTATCTTCCTGGAATCGTCAGTCGTGAGGATTTGAATTATCTCTTCGAAGAAATGCTCGGGAAGCTTTCGGTCGGCCACATGTTCGTCGAGGGAGGCGACATCCCGAAGGTCGCGCCTGTTTCGGTGGGCCTGCTAGGCGCCGATTACGCCACGGAAGACGGCCGCTACCGCTTCGCCAAAATCTACAGCGGCGAAAACTGGAATCCCGGCCTTCGTGCACCGCTCACCGAACCCGGCGCCGAGGTAAAGCCCGGCGAATATCTTCTCGCCGTGAACGGCCGCGATCTCCACAGCAGCGACAACCTTCACAGCTTCTTCTTGAATACGGCCGGTCAGCAAGTCGTGCTGAAAGTCGGCCCGAATCCGGATGGCTCCGGTTCGCGCGACGTCACCGTGGTCCCTATCGCCGAAGAAATTTCCTTGCGGCACCGCGATTGGTTGGTGAACAACATGCGCACTGTGGATCGGTTAAGTGGTGGCCGCATCGCCTACGTCTACCTGCCCGATACAGCTACCGGAGGCTTTACATCCTTCAACCGCTACTTCTTTGCGCAGGTCGGCAAACAAGGCGTGATAATCGATGACCGTTTCAATAGCGGAGGCCAGGCAGCCGATTACATCATCAACTATTTGCAGCGCACGCTTTGGAATTATTGGTACACGCCCAATGGTGCTGTCATGACCGAGCCCACTGAAGCGATTTTCGGACCTAAGGCTATGCTGATCAACCAGTACGCGGGTTCCGGCGGTGATTTGATCCCGTGGTTTTTTCATCACGTCGGACTCGGGCCGTTGATCGGCGAAAGGACGTGGGGCGGAGAAGTGGGCATTACTGGATATCCTCCGCTTATCGACGGTGGTTCCGTAACCGCGCCTAGCCTCGCGTTTTTCACTACCGAAGGGCATTGGGGAATCGAGAACACAGGCGTTCCTCCGGATATCGAAGTCGAGATGGATCCAAAATCCTGGCGCGAAGGCCACGATCCCCAACTCGAGAAAGCTGTGCAGACAGTCCTCCAGGAGATGAAAGAGCATCCTCAGCCGAAGCCGGTGGTTCCTCCATTCCCGGTTTACTACAAGGAGGGTCATTAGGAGCTCGTTGAAAAACTCGCTGCGAGGCTTCTGGGAGTTCAAACACTTGAAGCAACAAGCGGCTTATGGCCGGGAGAAAGCAGCGTCGGGCCACTCATTCCAGTTCTATTCCGCGCCCGTCTTGATACTCAGGGTGCCAGACCGAAGCGCACGCTCCTTCATAAACGCGAAGAATACGGGTACGAGAATCAACACATTAATCGTCGACGTGATCATGCCGCCTACGATCGGGGCAGCAATAGGTTTCATGATGTCGGAGCCGATTCCGCTTTCCCAGAGGATCGGGATTAGGCTGGCCAGGACAGCCGTCACGGTCATGAGCTTCGGGCGCAGACGCTGCACGGCACCCTCGATCGTGGCCGTTTCGATATCTTCGTGTTTAAGTGGTACGCCTGAGGCGATCCTCTTATCGAGTGACTCGTGAAGATAGACCACCATGACGACGCCGGTCTCTACGGCAATTCCAAAGAGTGCAATATAGCCTACCCAAACCGCGACGCTGAAGTTGTACCCAAGCGCATATTGAAGGATCAGCCCGCCAGTCATCGCATAAAACGTGGGGAAAATAAGGACAACGGCTTCCGTGATCGAGTGAAACACCATATAGAGCAGCAAGAAGATCACCAAAAACACGATGGGCACGATGAACTTCAGCCTCTCTTTGGCACGCACTTCGAACTCGTACTCACCGGACCACTTGTAGCTGTACCCCACGGGTAGGTGTAATTTTTCGTTGAGGAGTCGGTTAGCTTTAGCAACGAATCCGCCATAATCCTTTGTTGCGAGGTCGAGATACACATACCCAGTGAGCAGGCCATCCTCATCCCGAATCATGGCGGGTCCGCGGGAAAAATAAACCTTAGCAACTTCTGAGATAGGAATCTGCGCTCCCGTGGGCGTCGCGATAACGACCTGTTGCAATTGCGAAATATCATCACGGAAGTCCCGGCTGTAGCGCACGTTGATGGGATAACGCTCGCGGCCTTCGATATTTTCGGCGACGTTCTCGCCGCCGATGCCGGAAGTCACGGCGCGCTGGACATCGGCCACGGTAAGTCCATAACGGGCTGCTTCGGGGCGGTTGACCTCCACGTTTATATAAAAGCCTTCCGCGACACGTTCGGCAAAGATGGAACGAAGTTCAGGGATCCCGCCAAGGACCTGTTGCAACTGAGCACCCGCTTGTTGGATGCCCTCGACATTGGGACCTTGAATCTTGAGTCCTACGGGTGTCTTGATGCCAGTTAGTTCCATATCGAGCCGATTTTGGACGGGCATCGTCCAGGTATTCGTCAGACCTGGGAATTGAAGCTTCTCGTCCATCTCGCGAATCAGCTTTTCGTAAGTCATGCCCGCGCGCCACTGCTCGCGTGGCTTGAGCATGATCGTGGTGTCATACATGTCGAGAGGGGCGTTGTCGGTGGGGCTGTCGGAACGTCCGACGACTCCGAAAACAGTTTCGACTTCAGGGAATGACTTGATGATGCGGTCCTGTTCTTGGAGCAGCGTCGAGGCCTGGGTGATTGAGATGCCAGGAAGAGCGGTCGGCATGTAAAGCGCGGAACCCTCGTACAGCGGCGGCATGAACTGGCTTCCGATTCGCCATGCGAGCGGGATTGTGACTGCCAGAAAGATGAGGTTGAGAAGCAGCGTTGCTTTCCGGTGCCGAAGGCAGAATCGGAGGACCGGCAGATATAGGGCCTGTGTCCATCGCGAGAAAGGATTTGCGGATTCCGGTCTCAGATGGCCGCGAATGAAAATCAACATCAGGACTGGAACGAGCGTGATGGCAAGGAGAGAGGAGAACGCCACGGATAGCGTCTTGGTCCATGCGAGAGGGCGAAACATTCGCCCTTCCTGCGCTTCCAGAAGGAATACCGGAAGAAACGAGACGAGGATAATGAGCAAGGAAAAGAAGATGGCCGGGCCAACCTGTTTCGCTGCACCCATCAGAATGCGCCGTCTTTCTTTCTCTCCCAGCGCGGCGCCGGAAATTCCGGATTTGGCGATGTGCTCCGATAAGTGGCGGTACCCGTTTTCCACCATCACGATGGCGGCATCGATGAGCACTCCTATCGCCAAGGCCAATCCTCCTAGTGACATGATGTTCGAACTGACATGCAGGAAATACATGGGAATGAAGGCGCCAATGACCGCGATGGGCAAAGTAATAATTGGAATCAGCGCGGAACGAAAATGAAACAGGAAAGCAATCGTCACGAAACTGACGATAATGGCTTCTTCGAGCAGGTCACGCTGTAGTGTTTCGATGGATGCCTGGATCAACCCGGACCGGTCATAACCGGAGACAATCTCGACGCCGGAAGGAAGCGAGGATTTAATCTCAACAAGCTTTTTCTTGACACCATCAATCACGTTAAGGGCATTCATTCCATACCGCATCACGATGATTCCACCAACAGTCTCCCCTTCGCCGTTCCACTCGGCGACTCCCTCGCGAATGTCAGGACCAAACGTGACTGTTCCCAGGTTACGGACGAGGACCGGTGTGCCGTTCTTCGTTGCGACGGGCACGTTTTCGAGGTCTTGTGTAGAACGGAGATAGCCAAGGCCGCGAATCATGTACTCCGCGCCGCCCATTTCAAGTACTCGGCCGCCGACTTCGTTGGTGCTGTCGCGGACCCGATCGATCACAGTGGAGAGCGGAATGTTATAAGCGCGAAGTTTGTTTGGGTCCAGATTCACCTGGTATTGGCGAACAAATCCCCCGATGGATGCGACCTCGGCAACGCCAGGGACAGTCTCCAGCTGATACCGGAGATACCAATCCTGAACGCTGCGCAAGTCTGCAAGACTGTGCTTATGGGAGCGGTCGATGACCGCGTATTCGTAGACCCAACCGGCACCTGTCGCGTCGGGCCCGATCATCGGAGATACGTTTTTCGGCAGGACTCCCTGAAGCTGCTGAATGTATTCAAGAACGCGGGAACGTGCCCAATAGAGGTCCGTGCCATCTTCGAAGACTACAAAGATGTAGGCATCGCCAAACATCGTCTGCGCGCGGACTGCCTTCACATGGGGAGCGGCAAGCAGCGACGTTACGATTGGATATGTCACCTGGTCCTCGATGATATTCGGGGGCTCGCCCTCCCAGGGGATGTGCACGATCACCTGGACGTCGGAGATGTCCGGCAGCGCGTCAAGCGGAATATTCTTGAGGGACCAGATTCCAGCCAGAACTAGCAGCAATGTCCCTGTGAAGACGAGGAATCGGTTGCTCGCGCACCAATCAATCACGCGGGAGATCATGGCTAGTTCCCGCCTTCGACATTTAGCGTCAGTTGCTTGGTCGCAAGGGCAATTCCGTTCTTGACCGCTGTGACCGTAAGTTGCCAAGTCCCGCCACTATCGAGATTCACCTTTCCTTCGTACACACCACTCCCTTTCTCAACCATCGGCGTCACAATATTTATTGCCGCCATCCCCATTTGTGGCATGCCGGGCATATAACTGCGCACGCTAACCTGTGCGCTCGTGACGGGTGCGCCGTTCGCTGCCATCACCTTCACGCGATACAGGTTTGTTCCCTTACGCGGTGTCGATGGCTCGATCGAGAATACGAGTTGGGCTGTAGCTTGAGTTGCGGGGCTGTTCATTGCAGCTGCCGCGCCGGCTCCGGGCGGCGGTGGAACAAATGAGCCAATAGCGGCTTGCAGTTGGCTCTCCGAATCGATCAGGAAGTTGGCCGAAGTGACGATGCGCTCGCCGGCCTTCAGGCCTTTCCGAACGATGTATTGATCGCCCGCTTGGGTCCCAAGTTCCACGTCTCGCGGTTGAAGGTAGCCCGCACCTTTATCCACGAAAACAATCTGCCGCGTTCCGGATTGCAAGACGCCGGTTGTTGGAATGACGAGTTGATTCCCGAGCGGCGCTTCCAGCGTCACGTTGACGAACATTCCGGGTGTGAGAGTGAGTTTGGGATTTGAAAAGACGAGGCGGGCTCGGGCGGTCCGCGTGGTCATGTCCACGTCGGGATAGATGAAGTCAACCCGTCCTCGGAACACTCTGCCTGGATAGGAATCGACCGTTAGCGTGGCCGTTTCTCCTACCTTTATTCGTCCTAGATCATTCTGGAATACCTGGGCAAGAATCCAGACCCTCGAAAGATCGGCGATGGTGTACAAGCGAGTGTCAGGCTGAACGGTCAGATTGGGGAGCGCATTCCGCTCCGTGATGTAGCCTGAAACAGGTGAATCAATATCAAGCGCCTCCTGCACCTTGCCCGATGATTCGAGCCGCGCAATTTCGCGTTGCGGCAGGTTCCACTGCTTCAGGCGATCCGTGGATGCCTCGAGAAGCGTGGCCATTCCGGCGGAAACTCCTGGCACGGTGCTCTTCGAAAGGCCCTGCGCATTCTGCTTTGCGACCAAGTACTCACGCTCGGCGGCCGCGAGCTCCGGGCTATAGATCGTGAAGAGCGGCTGGCCTTTGTGAACGTATTTGTAAGTCGCATCGGCAAAAACCTTCAGGATGTACCCCGAAAAGCGTGTCTGGACAAAAGACAACCGGGTTTCATCAATGGCGACGGTGCCAGTTGTTCGGATTTCATCTTGGATCGGCTTTCTTTCAACAACTCCGAACTTCACGCCGATGGATTGCAAGCGTTCGGCGGAGAGATGGACAGGTATGAGTGGGATCTCTGACGGGGCTGCTGTTGAGCCGGGCGCGCTCTCTTGACTCGGTTGCGCGCCAGCACTCGGGCCGGAAGCAACGGAGAGCCGTGTCGTGTGCATTCCTCGCGCGTACCACCAACCTCCGATCAGCAGAGTAAGGAGGACCAGATTTCCAATACCTGTCAGGAAGAATGCCCTTCGATAGTTCGTCATGATCTTTCTCCTATGCTGTTCCTTCAACGGAGCGATAGTCCGGTGGCTTCTTCGATTTGGGCTAGCGACGTTTCGTGCTCGGAGAGTGTCTGCCAGTACTCTTGGTCAAGCTTGAGAACGTCAAGAAACGAGGCCAATAACGCCTGAAAATCCGCGCGGTTCGATTGATAGGCGGCTAATCCCGCTTGCAGTTCCGCGCGAGCTTGGGGAAGCAGTCCTTCGCGGTAGATCTTGAGGAGTTCCGCCGACTTCTCGGCGCTGACGAATTGCTCGCGGAGCTCGAAAGCAACTTGCTGTGACTGCGCCTCGTGTGCGCTTTGCGAGCGACTCTGGTCCGCTTCAGCCTGAGCGAGTTCCGGTCGCTGGCGACGCCCTCGATAGATGGGAATCCGCATGCCGAACGTGAGTACGTAGTAGGCACGATATTGGGTCGGATCGGTCCGCTGCCACATGTATTGCAGATTGAAATCAGGATAGAAGTCTTTCCTGGCAAGGTCTACCTCGAGCTTTTGCCTCTCGACCATCTTTTGCGTTCCGGCGATTTCGGGATTATTGGCGTTGGCTGCGGCCAACAACTGGTCATACGTATAAGAAAGTGCGGTCTCAGAAAGCGCGGCAGCTTCAATGTCTGGCGAAGACTGAGGACGATTGAGTAGCTGCTTCACGGCAGCCTGGACCTTGCCAGTCTCAAGCTCGTTCGTCGTGACCTCTCGGAGAAGCTTGGTTTGTTCGAGCTGCGCTTGCAGGACTTCCTGCTGATCGCCGAGGCCGCTGCGATATCGGGCTTCGGCGGATTCCTCAACTTGCCGCAACAAATCCCGATCAGCCGTGAGAATCGCCGCCCTCTCTGACAGATAGCCCAACTGGAAATATCTTTTTTTGACTTCAGCCAGAACGGCCCTGCGAACGGATTCATATCCTTCTTGGATGACGTCGGCTTCTTTCTTCGCGATCTCACCGCGAAGGCGGAGTTTTCCCGGATAAGGAATGTCCTGCGAGAAACCGAGGCCGATGTACGCAAAATCGCTGTTCGTGTAGCCGGCAAAAGGCCGAGGACTGCCGACGCTGAATTGCTGCACCACGATTTGCGGATCGGGCAAAGTCGAAACCTGCGTCGGAACTTGCTTCGCCGCATCCCACCCGTGCCGTGCGGCCTGAATCTGAGGATTGTTGCGCTCGGCTTCGACGAGAAGGTCGACGAGCTTCACTGGCTGACTAGGTGGAGGAGTCTCCTGTGCACGCGTGAGTGATCCTGGTGATAGAAATAGAAGACCTGCAAAGACAACTGTATAGCTGAACCTCATAAATTGTCCTTTCCGCATTCGAGGCCGATGGCCGTACTGTCTTCACAGGCTTTCGCCAAGGGCTTGGCCAACCTAGCGCACAAGAAAAGACACACGTGCGCACTACGAGAGCCGACTAGGACAGTTTTAGATTAGGAATGTGCAGAGCAGGGATTGCAGCGAGGGAGGCGAGAGTTCCTGAACGACATCGGCGGATCGTTTTTCTTGCATGCGAGGGAGCTGCCACGTCGTGTCGGCAACAGCCAGGGGTGTCGCTGATAGCGAAAGCTCAGTTGTTTTGAACTGCGAATCAGGCAGCGGGGCTTTAGAGTAGCAGCATGAAGGGTCCGGCACTGCGGCGAGTTTAGTGCCTCTGTCGTGCATGTCCATTTTGTCACAGCAGGTTTGGGTCTTCAGAGTCGCGCATTCTGCCATTTTCGAAGACAGTAGGGCACACGCGGAAAGTGGCAGTGGCCCCAGCCCTACAAGGCTCAATGCCAACGCGAAAATGAATAATCGTCGCACCGATGCTCAGTTTACCATATCGGCCTCGTGCGAAGCCTTAACCCAAAGGTATCACGTTTCTGATTGCACTAAACTGTGAGACCGGTCACACGATCAAGTGACAGCCGTCACGAACGGCAGCGTCGGCTCTTTAAGCTGGTTTGTGCAAGTATTCAGCCTCCCAAGGTACGCAAGTCACACAAGGCTGTGACCTCAATCACTGCTTCCTGTGAGTTTCAACGCTACTGTGACGAAGAGAGGTTCCACAGTGACGAGCGTGCGAGGGGGTTACGGCTTCCAACTGAAGACTCCCAACAACCCTCTCGAACGAGTTGGGCTTCGAGTTTTTGATCCAGGCCCTGACGAAGTGGTCGTCGAGGTCGCCGGTTGCGGTGTTTGCCACACAGACGTTGCGTTTGCCACCGACGGCGTGCCCACGCGCCATCCGCTCCCCCTCATCCTTGGACACGAAATCTCGGGACGCGTCGTTGCGGCGGGTGAAAACGCCGCAGGCTGGTTGGGACGAGCGGTGATCGTTCCCGCGGTGATTTCCTGCGGAGTGTGTCCCGCCTGCCGGGCGGGGCGCCCTACCATTTGCCGCCGACAGTTCATGCCGGGCAATGACGGCGACGGAGGCTTCGCCACTCATGTGCTGGTTCCATCCCGCGGATTGTGTGCCGTCCCTGAAGATCTCCCGTCAGGAGTCACGCTTGAGATGCTTTGCGTTGTAGCAGACGCAGTGACGACTCCTTACGAAGCGATTCGAAGGTCGGGGCTCGGACCAGACGATGTGGCCGTCATCGTCGGTGCGGGCGGTGTTGGGGGATTCGGAGTGCAGATCGCGGCCGCCGTGGGTGCGGCCGTTGTGGCCATTGATGTGGACAGGGAGCGACTCGATCTAGCCTCGCGACATGGTGCCGGACTTGTTCTTGATGCCAGCTCTACTGACCTGAAAGGTCTGAAGGCCGCGACACGCACGTTCAGCAAAGAGTCCGCACGGAAAGGCATCGGCCTGAAAATCTTTGAGATGAGCGGGACGCCCGCGGGTCAAACCACTGCTTTTGGGATGTTGGATCATGGCGCTTATCTTGCCGTGGTGGGCTTCAGCCCGAAGCCGGTCGAGTTGCGTCTCTCCAATCTGATGGCCTTCGATGCGACGGCGCGTGGCAACTGGGGTTGTCCACCGGATCAATATCCTGCTGCGCTGCAACTGGTCCTTGAAGGAAAAGTCACCTTATCTCCCTTTATTGAGATGCATCGGCTCTGCGAAGTTCCGGCGATCATCGAGGCAGTTGCAAAGCATGCACTGCGGCGGCGCGTGATTCTGCAACCCAACTGCTGTGAGGAAAAACATTGATGGGAGAACGTTGATGGGAGGCAGCCCGATGATAAATCACAATCTTGTCGAAGACCTCGCTCCGCGCGAGATCCTTGTCGAACGACGACCGGTACGCGATCGCTCCGGCAAGCACGTCGGCGGTTTGCACAACGTTTGGATCACATTGAACAATCCTGGCGAGCTCAATAGTTACACCTCCTCCATGGCTAAAGAAGTGATTTTGGCGTTGCGTGAGGCAAGCAATGATCGCGCAGCAGTGGCTGTGGTTCTGACGGGAGCAGGAACGCGCTCTTTTTGCAGCGGGGGAAATACGCGCGAATATGCCGAGTATTACGCTGGCGCGCCTGCCGAATATCGGCAGTACATGCGGCTTTTCAACGACATGGTCACCACCGTTCTGCAATGCGATAAGCCGGTGATTTGCCGTGTGAATGGAATGCGCGTCGGCGGCGGCCAGGAAGTGGGAATGGCCTGCGATTTCTCGATTGCCAGCGATCTCGCCGTTTTCAGTCAGGCTGGACCGAAGCACGGTTCTGCCCCAGATGGCGGAAGCACCGATTTCCTTCCCGTTTATGTCGGCATCGAGCGTGCCATGTATAGCGGGACTCTTTGCGAGGTCTGGAGTGCACATCGCTTCTACTGGTTTGGTGGACTCACGCAGATTGTTCCGGCTTTGAAGGTTGATGGTAGATGGCTGGCAAACCCCTTGGTGGTGGCAGACCGTGTTTTGGATGAGTACGGACGGCTCGCGCTTGGAGAATGGAAGACGGCGCAGGCCCGCGAGGAAGGGAAAAGGCTGCTAGCCAAGGGTACCGTAGACCTTTCGCTACTGGACCAAGCTGTCGAAGAAATGTGCACCAAGCTTCTGTACACGATGCCCGATTGTCTCATTAAGACCCTCGAGAGCCTACGCAAGCACAAGCTCGAACACTGGGACAAAAATCGGGAAAGTAACCGTGCATGGCTCTCGCTCAACATGATGACGGAGGCCAACGCGGGCTTCCGTGCTTTCCATTACGGAACCAAAGAGGAACGCGAAGTGGACTTTATTCGCCTGCGCCAGCGGCTTGCCGAAGGCGCGCGTTGGAACGAAGAGCTTGTACGCGAAATCGCTCCGTGGGTGGCGGAGGCGGAGACCGCAAAAGCTGCAAAGTAAATTGAAGCTTGCTTGACGCCATAAACCGGCCATGAAGTGAGAGGAGCGACCCAGGATGCAATCCGAATCGGCCGCACGTAACGAAAAAATTGCAATCGTCAGCGGCGGATCCGGCGCGATTGGGAGCGCGATCCTTGATGCATTCGAGCAAACAGGTGTGCGGGCGATCTCTCTGGACCTTGCGAGACCGGGTGAGAAGCGGCGATGGATCAAGTGCGATATCAGGGAAGAAAATTCTGTCGCAGGCGCAGTTGAGTCTGTTTACAAAACAGAAGGGAGGCTCGATTTCGTCGTCCATGCGGCCGGCATTTCGCGCGATTCGGTGCTTTGGAAGATGACGGTCGAGGACTGGGATTCCGTGCAAGCAGTAAACCTGCGAGGTGCGTTTCTTCTTCTGAGGCATTCCATTCCGCTGTTGCGCCGCGGATCGGGCGGGCGAATCGTGCTGATCGGTTCCATTAACGGCTCGCGTGGAAAATTCGGAACGTCCGCTTATTCCGCGAGCAAAGCGGGACTGATCGGGCTCACCAAAAGTGTCGCGAGAGAGGTCGGCCGTTTCGGAATCCTCGTGAATGTTGTTGAACCCGGATGGGTACGCACGCCCTTGACGGAGGTCGTGCCGCAAGCGGTGAAGGAAGCCGCGCTCGCAGAGAGTCTCTTGGGAAGTTTGTTGGAACCAGCAGATGTCGCAGCGTCTGTTCTATTTCTTTGCGGACCCGGCGCAGCCCGTGTCACCGGGCAGATTCTTCGCGTGGATGGAGGGCAGTATCTCGGTGGCTCTTAATGTGGGCGCCGTATCGACCGAGATTTCGCAGTGGCGGTGGGTGAAAAAGGAATGTCACGTTCATGAACGCTCGAACATTTGAAGATTGGCGCGGTAAAGCCCTCGACGAAGTCCTGTACGAGTGCCGGGAATTGTTCGAGGACATGAGTTTTCCCACGGTGCGCCGCTGGCGCGAATCGGGCGGCAAAGTCGCCGGTCATTTCCAGGTTTACTTCCCGGAAGAAATTGTTCATGCAGCGGGTATGCTGCCTTTCAAAGTTCATGGCGCTCAAATCGAGGCTGTGCAAGCAGATTCGCGGTTCGGTTCCTATCTCTGTTCCATCTTGAAGACTTCTCTGGAGCTGGCGCTGAGCAAGAGGGTCGAGCTCGAGATGTTCGTGACCCACCCCATCTGTGACGCGGCGCGCAACTTGGGAGCGGTATGGGGCCGCAATTTTTCATACCCCTGCCAAATTCTTTATCTCCCTCAGAACGCGAATTCGCCGGCTGCGGTCACCTATCTTCGGAATGAGTATGCGCGGCTGCAGCGCGACATCGAAAAGATTATTGGACGGCCAATACGAGAGGACGATCTGCGCCGCTCCGTCGCGGTGTACAACCACAACCGCGCTCTGCTGCGCGAACTGTACGCGATTAAACGCGACACGCCCTGGCTGGTTTCCGCGGACGAAGCCTACGTTTTGACAGCCATCGGCGGGCTGATGCCCCGCGAGGAACACAACGAACTGCTCGAAGCAGTGCTTCCTCAGATCACGGCGCGCCCCAACAAGAAGCAGGACAAGATACGCCTGGTCTTCGAAGGCGGATTCTGCGAGCAGCCGCCCCTGGATTTGATTCGCGCCATCGCCCGCTCCTGTTACGTCGTCGATGACGATCTCTTGATTGGACTTCGCTGGATTTTAGAAGACGTGCCCCTGGCCGGCGATCCGTTATTCAATCTCGCCTCGGCCTACCTCGAAAAAAGTTCTTACAGTCCCGTCCAGCACGACCTCCGCAAACCTAAAGAGAAAATGCTGATCGAGCGCATCAGAAATTCCCGCGCGGAGGCGGCCATCTTGACAGCGGCGAAAATGTGCGAACCTGGCCTGGAAGAGCAAGTGGCTTACCTGCACGCGCTGGACAAGGAAGGCATTCCCTATTTCATCAGTGAGTTCGAAGAGAAAATGACAACCTTCGAACATATGGAGATTCAGCTGGAGACTTTCGTCGAAAACATTCTCTTCAGCTAAGGAAGGATCACGTGATGGGCGAGCAACAACAAGAAAATGGCATTGTTGGCCGTGGCAATCGCGACGGAGCCCATCTGTTCCGCGAGTGGTTTGCGGAACTGAACCGCACGGCGGAGCAGGGCGGCCCCTGTGCATACGTTTTCGTGATGGGCAGCATGTGCGAGATTTTGCGCACCTTCAACCTGCCCATTGTTTTTCCGGAGATCAACTCCCTGCAGATGGCGGTACGCCACGTAGCGCACGAGTACCTCAACCAAGCCGAAGACTACGGCTACTCGCCGGACATCTGCGGTTATGTGAAGGCCGACGTTGCCGTCCAGCTTCGCGGCGGCGAACATCCGATGGGCCGCATCCCGAAACCCTCCATCGCCGTGTTCACGAACGCCTGCAATACCTATATCAAGTGGGCGGAGATTTGGGAGCGGATGTATCACATTCCGATTTTCACGCTCGACGTGCCGGGTACTCGAGCCGCGGGAACACAAACGTGGCCGGACGAACCGGACTTTGAAAATGACCGGCGCTATGTGCAAGCCCAAATCACAGAGTTGATCGCTCTCTGCGAACGCGTGACCGGCATCAAGTTCGATATTGATCGGCTCCGCGAAGTGATGGGCTACGCCAACGAAATGTCCCGCGGATGGAAGCAAGTCCTGGAGTTCAATAAGACTCGGCCGTCGCTATTCAACGCATTGACGGATGGAACCATCTACTTGGGCGTCACAAATGGCTTCCGCGGCGCGCCGGAGGGCGGCCGTTTTTTCACAGATTTGGTCGAGGAGATGGCCTACAAAGCCGCTCACGGCATCGGCACGCTCACGGAAGAGAAGTACCGCCTGACCTTCATTGGCGTTCCTTGCTACCCCATCTTCCGCAGGTTCAACGAAATGTTTACTGAATGGGGCGGGACTTTCGTCCACTCGACCTACCTGTGGTTCGCCTCCGGCGGAGCCAATCTCGGCTTTCAGTACGACCTCGCGCGCCCGCTGGAAAGCTTGGCCGAAGGCGTCCTCATCAGCGTGCGCGACGCCATGGACAGCATGTTCTACCAGGACCGCGCGATCATCGAAATGGTTGACGCTTTTCATCTGGACGGCGTCGTCTATCATCCCATCAAGAGTTGCCGGACCACCTCCACTGGAATGGCTGACAATCGCCGCTCACTGATGGCCGCTCGTGACATCCCAAGCCTGTTCATCGAGTCTGACATGATGGACCGCCGCGTGGTTGGAGAGGCCCAGATGAAGAATCGAATCGATGCCTTTTTTGAGGGCCTTGCATCCCGCAAACAACAGGAGGCCGCTGCCCGTTGAGGAGGAGGAATTCCCAACGGAGGGGAAAACGAAAATGGCCTACGCCGCCGGAGTTGATGTCGGATCCACGCAGACAAAAGCTATCGTAATCAACGAAGCAAAGAACATCGTTGGCCGCTCGTTGATCGATACGGGAGCGAACGTCGTGATTGCCGCCGAGCAAGCATTCGCACAGGCGCTCAAGAGCGCGAACGTCGAGGAAGAAGAAGTTGAGTATGTGATTGGGACCGGCTACGGCCGTTACCGAGTGACCTTCGGAAACGCCCAGGTGACCGAGATCAGTTGCCACGGTCGTGGAGCGGTGCACATGTTTCCCGCCACACGCACGGTAATCGACATGGGCGGCCAGGACACCAAGGCCATCCGGGTCCGCTCGACGGGCGAGATCATCGATTTTTGCATGAATGACAAGTGCGCCGCCGGCACTGGCAGATTCTTGGGAGCGGCGTCCAGCGCTCTCAACATTCCCCTCGACCAATTAGGACCCACCGCATTGCGTTCCGAACGGCCCGTGCGCATCAGCACTACTTGCACGGTTTTCGCGGAATCGGAAGTGCTCTCCTGGCTCGGTAGGGGGAAAAAGCTTGAAGACATTCTACAGGGGGTTCACCAATCGATTGCCGCGCGTTCGATAGGACTGCTGCGGCGCGTAGGGGTCGAAGAGCAGCTCACTTTTACAGGCGGCGTGGCGCGTAATATCGGGATGATTGAAGCGCTGCAAAAGGGCCTCGGCGTCAAGTTGAATGTGAGTGAAGATTCGCACTTCATGGGCGCACTGGGCGCTGCGTTATTCGCTTTGGACCATGTGTTGGCTGGTCGCGCCCCAGCCGCCATTCGGGAGACGTCATGATTTGTACCGCGGGAATTGACGTTGGCTCCACTTACACAAAAGCGGTCATCCTCGACGAGCATGGGAACATCCTCGGTCACGTTCTGAACCACACTGGCTTCAAGCTGGCTGAAGTGGCATGCCAGGTTTACCAGAGTGCGTTGGATAATGCGGGTCTCGCGGAATCTGATATTTCCTACGTCGTGGCCACCGGCTTCGGACGTCACATGGTGACGTTCAGCGATGCTCAAGTGACGGACTTGACCGCGAGCGCTCGCGGGGCAACCTACTTTTTCCCGCGAACACGCACGATTCTCGACGTTGGCGGACAGACCATGAAAGCGACTCGGATCGATGATTCGTCCAAAGTTAAATCATTCCGCCTGAACGACAAGTGCGCCGCGGGAACAGGCGCCTTCCTCGAAAAGACAGCACGCTATATGGGTTATGGAACGGCGGAGATTGGTCCACTGGTGGCAACTTCCAAGCAGCCAGTGGCGATTTCCGGCGTCTGCGCCGTTTTTGCCGAATCTGAAGTAATCAACCAATTGTCGCTGGGGAGCGCGCCTGCGGACATTATGCACGGCGCGGTTGCTTCGCTCGTGGATCGCTCGGTACAGTTGATGAGGCGCGTGCAGATGGAGCCCGAGTTCACGTTGATCGGAGGCATCCTGCGTTTCGAGACCATGGCACGCGTAGTGCGCGAACATCTTAAGGCGGAAGTGAATGTTCCGCCGGAAGACCTGGTGCAGTTCGTAAGTGCGCTAGGCGCGGCCATTCTGGCGCAGCGCCGGCTGCAAAAACTGAATTTGGCTCCTCACGATGGCTCCCATGATGCGGAGATTCGTGTGCCGAACTGATTGTGGAAGTGCGCGTGATGACGAAGATTGTCAAAATCGAACCTTTCTTTGATGACCCAGGCAAAAGATTCTTATCCGATGCCCAGCTTCAGGCCGATCCCGCGTTAGTCGCTGAAGGATGGGAACGCCGCTTCACGGCCGATGCTCAGCGAGTTCAGGAAGTCACCGAATTATATTCTCAGTTGGGGTATGAAGTGCGAGCCGAGCCGGTGCAGGCTGTGGAACTCAAGGACGACTGTGAGGATTGTCACGCCCTCATGATTTCAAAATTCAAGACGATTTATACTCGTAGGATTAGAAGATTTCGCGAGACTCTACGAAGGAGAGAGTGACGATTACGCGCCATCCAGAAGTTATCTACCCGCTCCCGTCACAAGGTTGTTTTCGATGAATGTAAGTGTGCCAATTCAATTGTCTCACTAAGGCGTTCACCCCTGGGCTTCGCAAACTTGTGGAGTGAACACTATTTTGAGACAGTTCTTGGTGGTCACACTCCCTAAACCCCTCCCTCGTGAGCAAGCGCTCCCCCGGATCAACCTGTAAGCGGAGAGGCAATCTCCTTGCGCTGCGGTGCAGAGAGCCCTCAGTCCTGCAAATCACTTTCGGGTTGGGCTATCATACAGGCGGAGCGAATCGAGCCGATGAGCGAGAAGAATGAAACGGTCCTTCGGAAGACACCTCTCTTTGCGAATCTCACTGATATAGAGACGCGCGCGTTGGCCGGGCGAGTCAGCAATAGAGGGTTTGAGCGCGGCGCACTATTGTTCAGCGAGGGCGACCCGTGCACTGGTCTTTTTTTTGTGGCGTCGGGTAAGATTCGTATTTTCAAGCTCTCACCAACCGGTCGTGAACAAGTTCTGGCCGTGGAAGGACCGGGGAGTTCTTTCGCAGAGCTTCCGGTGTTTGATGGGGGTAATTATCCGGCCTCGGCGTCTGCATTGGAGAACGCCGAAGTACTTTTCATTTCGCGCAAGGATTTTCAGAATTTCTGCCGCGAACATCCAGAGGTAGCACTCAAAGTGATTGCAGTAGTTGGTTCACGGCTGCGACGCCTGATCGGAATCATTGAAGAACTGTCGTTCACGACGGTGAGGCACCGATTGATCGCCCTGATTCTACGTCTGACACAAGATAGCGGAACGCCCTCGAAAGAGGGCGTCCGCGTGGAACTCACGAAGACACATCAAGACCTGGCGGCGGAATTAGGAACAGTACGAGAACTCGTCTCACGTAATCTGAGCCGGCTCCAAGCTGAAGGATTCATAGAGGTGGACGGTCGCAGAATCATAGTGAAGGACCTCGCGGGCCTAAAGCGCGAACAGACGGCTTCTGAGTAATAGCTCTCCTTTCCTTTCATATACTTGCAGTCTGTAGTGACTTTGGTCACTGCCTCTTTGCCCCTCTCCATCCACACTCTGCACTGTCGTGGAGGCAATTATGAATTTCAATGAGGAAACCAAAGTGAAAGATGTTGCGCTTTCGAATTCAGCGGCCAGGCAAATTCTCGAAGATGCCGGGCTTGATTACTGCTGCGGTGGCGGAAAATCGCTGCATGAAGCGTGCCTGCATGCAGATGTTCCGGCTGAACAAATCCTGAACCGTCTGCGTGAAAACAGCAAACACGTAAGTTCCGACGAAGCAAACTGGACATCGGCGCCGTTGAGTGATCTGACGCGACATATTTTCGAGAGGCACCATCGGTACGTGCGCGAGGCGATCCCTCGTATTCGAACCCTGTTGGACAAGGTGGGAGCAAAGCACGGAGAGAGGCACCCTGAAATTACAGGTATCCAAACGCTCTTCATCGAAGTTGGCCAAGAGATGATCATGCACATGCAGAAAGAGGAACAGATTTTGTTCCCGTATATCGATGCACTGGCGAAAGCGAGAAGCGCACATAGCTCCGTGGAGCCTCCCTTCTTCCAGACGGTGAGGAACCCGATTCAAGCCATGATGGAAGAGCACGATGCTGCAGGAGAATTGGTGAAGCAGATTCGCAAAGCTAGTTCGGAATACACGGCTCCTGCGGATGCATGCACAAGTTACAAGGCTCTGTACCAGGATTTGAGGGAGTTCGAAGCGGACCTTCACCAGCACGTGCACCTGGAAAATAACATCCTCTTTCCGCGTGCGGTGGAGATGGAAACTGCTGTCATCTAAGGAAGGGACGGTGCTATGTCGATTTCAGTCGAAGCACCAGTGGTAAGCACCAAGAGCGAGCGTCATTCCTCGCTCTCTCCGCCCAGATAATGGAGATCGCCCGCGCGCGCGAGGCGTCTCTCTCGCGGTTGCTCATGGCTTATATCAGTTCTGGGCTTGTTTTCATGCTTCTGCCAGGCACATTCCTCGGAGTGTGGAATCTCCT